>Ga0209084_1000343_pt1 | contig 43518 bp, 53 predicted proteins | sample C_130820_MF_Meta_FD_187309 | JGI IMG/M metagenome (GOLD analysis project Ga0209084, IMG submission 187309) | Freshwater microbial communities from Lake Croche, Canada to study carbon cycling - C_130820_MF_MetaG (SPAdes) (version 2) | ecosystem: Environmental > Aquatic > Freshwater > Lake... | reverse complement strand
TACTTTAGGTCGTACTCGTAACACGCAAAGCACTGAAAATGCTGCAGCTTTTATGCAGTTACCTAAGTCCGGTACTGCGCGCGCACAGGTTTTGTCTGCGTTTATTTTAGATTGGCGTAACAATGGTAATGGTTTGATCGATGAAGATGTAGCTGCTAGGTTACAGATGAATCTTTATACGGCTGCACCACGTAGAACCGAGCTTGTAAACATGGGTTGGTTGCGTGCGTCTGGCAATTATGGGCGAACTAAAATGAATAGTGAATCAATCAAGTGGGAATTGTCCGCTGAAGCTATTACAAAATTGAATCTTCCAGAGAGAAAGAATAAGTGATACAAGATGCGTTCTATAGTGCCAGTTAAAGATTTTGGTAGGCGTATGGTTGAGCATGGTCGTATTCGGCTTGGCGTTAAAGCCGGTAAAGCTATGAAATCAATTGATACATTTCGGTTTACGTCTGCTGATGAAACTGCTGTGCGTCAGTTAGCTGAACAGTTTGGTGGTGAAGCTCGTCCTTGGTCTGATCCTAAAGCTTCTCCTACTAATCAGTGGGAAGTGTTGTCGCAAGCGTCTGAGATTCCTGTGTGGATTATTCCGGGTGGGTTAGATGTAAACTATGAGATGTGGTCGGGTGGTGGTTGTGTTCGTCGATGTGATGGGATTGATTGTGAAACTTCGCAACGTAGTTTTGATGCTGATTATGAGCCAGTTATGGTTCCTTGTATTTGTGGTAACAAAGGCAAGTTAGAGTGCCGTCCGTATACACGGTTGAATGTGATCATTCCGTCTATCCGGTTTGGTGGTTCGTGGCGTCTTGAATCTAAAGGTTGGAACGCTGCTGAAGAGTTGCCGGGTATGGCTGAGATGCTCGCGAATATTCAGGATGGTGGGCATTTGCGTGGACGTTTGCGTCTTGAGCATCGTCAGTCTCAAGGTGGTCGTCGTAAGTTTGTTGTGCCAACGCTTGCTATTGATGTGAGTGTTAATGAGATGTTGACTGGTAATGCTGATGTGCGTTCGCTGGTTAGTTCATCTGAGTCAGGCGGGGGCCAGACTCAGGTGGAGATTCCATCTGTGTCAAGTGATTTGAGACGCTCACTTGAGCAGGTGGAATCGCCTATTGATGACATCATTGACGCAGTTATTGTTGATGATTTTGATGAGCCTGTTGGTCAGATTTATAAGTTGCCTAACGCGCCGCGTTATGCTGTTGATCTTACTGATCGGCAGATTGATGGGCTTGTTGATGGTTCCGCTAAGTGGTCTGAAACAACTGAAGGTTTGGTTGTTAAAGCGTGATTGAATCTAACCACACTAATCAGTGCCAATATTTTTATATTCGTGCATGGGCTAAGTTCCGTGGCACAAATGATCAAGAGTTAGATTGGCTGTTGCGTAAAGCACAAGTCACATTAGCCCCATGGGATTCTGTGTACCGGCATCCTCATGGTGTGTGGCAAACGTTTAGTAATGTGCGTAATGAAGAAACAAAAGTCAAAGTCCAAAAGATTTACACCAAAATTTTAGAGGATTGGTTTGAAGAAGGATCACAATTTCGATCTCCTTCACGCAACATGGGAAGCACACAAAACAATGTGCGTTCGATGTCGCAATAAAAATGCTTGTTCTAAAGGTTTAGTGATGAGGGATGCTATGCTTCGTGCTATCCGAATTGCTCTAGCTTTGGAGAATTAATGGGCATCTATGATCATCCTTCTTACGCTAATCATGGTGGCGGTAAAGGTCCACGGACCAAAAAGCAGCGCCGGTTGCAACGTGAACAAGCAAGTGTTGATGCTTTAAAAGAAAAACTTGGGAAGATTGAGCGTGATGCTATTTGGCGTGAAGCTCAAGAGCCTACGTTGCATAGCATAAAATGGCGTCCTTGATTTTCGGGGATGGTGTAATTGGCAACACTACTGGTTTTGGTCCAGTCATTTGGGGTTCGAATCCCTGTCCCCGAGCGTCGTCGTAACCCTGAATTAGACCAGTTCTTATTCAGGTTTTGGTCCGAATGGCGAAATTGGCAAACGCAAGGGACTTAAAATCCCTCACCTTGATAGGTTTGCGGGTTCAAGTCCCGCTTCGGACACGACATATCTACACAGATACTATGTAGCTGTGTAGCAAATCCGCGATTTGGTAGCGTAGGTAAACGATAAACAGTAGCGTAGAAGTATGCCTAATGAATTAGATTTTGCTGTTAAAGAAAAACAATTGCAACGCACAGTCGAACAAGTACTTACAACACTTGGGTTTCTGTGGTTCCATGATCGTTCGCTGCAGCACGCTACGGTTCGTTCTACCAACCCCGGATTTCCTGATATCTGTGCTGTGCATCCAGTGTCTGGAGTGTTGGTGTTTATCGAATTAAAATCTGAGCGTGGTCGTATGCGACCTGCACAGTTAGAGTGGAAAGCTGCGTTAGAGAAATCTAATGCAGTTTATATTGGTCCTGTTAAACCGTCAGAGTTGACTGAATTGATCATTGAATTGGAGGAGTTAATCGAATGATTTGTAAGTTTTGTGGTGAGTACGTAGAGCCTGAAGAAGAATCACGTATGTGCCATGAGAACAATGGTGGTCCTCATGAAAAACGTGGGCGGGGTCGTCCTCGTAAAGTTGTTAAACCCGCATCGTGGGATGAAGTTCAACCTAAAACTATTGTTCGTGTAGCAAATGAACGTGGTGATTTTTCGTTTTTTAAATTGGCTGATGAAGGCAAATCGGTTACAGTGTGGAGTCCAAGTACCGGTATGCGTACTTTTGCAATTGAAAGAGTGACTGTTAAATGATGCCGCATCCTTCTATCACTGAGTTTGAGACAGATGAACTTGTGGCTGTGTGGATGCCACGCAAAACAGTTGAACGTTGGGCAGACGTACAACGCCCTCAAATCTTGCCACGCCAACGTGAAATCACTGTGTATGCATGTCGTGTTGCGTTAGCAGATGATTTAACGTGAACGGACCAACTCTTACATTTGCACCAGTGATTGAACGTGTAAGCTGGCAATCCGGTATTGATGCTAAATCAATTACATGTCAAGACATCGCGTTGGCCGTAGGTTATTCAGCGCGAACAGTTCAACGCTGGGTTAAACGCAACAAAATCAATTGGAAATACGCTGACCGTGTTGCCGTCAATCTTGGATGGCACCCATGTGTTTTGTGGCCCACAGAATGGAATGATCTTATTGAGTGATGGCAGTCGTAAACTGCAATTAGAATTGACTGAAGCACAGTTTGATGTGTTCTTAGCCGCTATGGAATTTGCTCATGATGAATGGAAAAAACATGATTATCGTAAACGATCTGATGTCCATACTTTGCAACGAGCAAGGAGTAGATTGTTGACTGCGTGGAGCAAAGCCCCCCGTTACTAACTATTTGGTTTTGCCTTTGTTGCGTTTAGAAATAGCCGCAGCTTTACTTTTAGCATCAGCCTTAGATGATGCACCCCAAGCATTTAACGATAAAAGTAAACGAGTGGGTTCTCCGTTTGGTTTACGTTCTGGTCCGGGCATGTTGCCCATGCGAGCGAGGAAACTGGCGCGACGCGGGTTGTCTCCTGACTTAACGGGAGTTTTTAATGTGCCGCCAGTTTGTTTTTTGTAAGACGCCCGACCTTTTGCGTTGAGTCCACCCGCTGGGTTCTTGCCTTCTTTGCGTTGCCATGCTGCACTAGCCATTAACGTTTTCCTTTTTTACGAGACGCTGCCATATTGTCTACAAGGTTTGGGTATGGGCGGTCTGCTTTTGCTGCAGCTTTTTTAGCTGAAGCTTTTTGTGTTGATGAGAGTGGTTTGCTTTTCTTTTTTGGGTCAGGTTTATCCCAAACTTTTTTGGCGACCATGATTATTTTTTGAATGATCCGGATGTAGGGTCACCGACTTGTGTTGCACCAAGTGAAAACAACAAACACAAAACGATTGCAACGATTGCGCCCTTCAATGGTTCGACTGAAAGTAGTGCATCAAAGTTTGCACCGGTGGCAATCCAGCCTGCTGCATAGCCCTGAGACGCTGTTCTAATAAGCCGGTCTAAAAGGTCTTGCCACCAGTCACGGTTTTCAAAGGCTTTAATTAAGTTGATCGTAGGCATTGTTTTTTTGCTCCTCTATAGAGGTGACAGCCCAGTAACAATCACCATAACCAGCGAGATCAACAAGGCTGTCACGAAATTCTTTAGGTTTCTTCTTCTTAAGTTTAGCATTTCCCAATCGCGAAAGTTTAACGGCCATCATAAATAGCACGCCTTCTGACGCACTTAGTTTAATACCGGACAATTCGTTAAAGATTCTAACAGTCCGAGAGTAATCGATATAGGGGTGATCGTAAGCTTCACCTCGATTACCGAATACTAAATGATGTGCTTCGGTTGATGTTGATTCTTTTTGCCAATCATTCATATTCAAAAGAAATACTTTCTTGCTAGAAATTTGTCTAATGTCATGCCTTCGTATTTACGGCACAGGTAGGACAATGAAACAAACATTGGATCGTAAGCCCCATCAGATACTTCATGTTTAACAATGATGCCGCGCCAATGCGCATTGCCTTGCCAGCCTTTGTAATCTTCATCATGCAAATAAGCCGCGCCAGCCACTAAACCACATTGTTGCTGACCATTAGATAAGAACCGTACAGCATAATCCAATGTTTGTTGATGTCCCATAGTAAAAGAGTGACCTATTTTTGAAAGCCGAGTAGCTGCTGTGCCACCGTATGGTCTGCCGGTCATGGGCGCAGCCCAATAATGGGCGTAATGGATGCCATCAATTTCTACTGGTTTGAGAAATGGATGTACGTTCCAATCATGTGCTTTGTAATTCAAATCGTCAGTGCTGATTGTTCCATCTAGTTTAGGGTCATCGTTTGTAGCTCGGTTGATGCGGTCTTCGTGATTGCCGAGTAGCAGATGTCGTTCAGGTAAGTATTGTGCGTGCTTGTGGGTTCTAGCTCGCTCGTTATATGACTCTAGAGGAGCGCAAAGAATATCAAAAGCTTCATTTGCAGCTTCGATATCTGCTTTGTATCTCCGACCTTCAAATGTTTTTTTACCAACGTCATAGCTACTAAGACTTTCCATGTCTGCATGATCGCCAAGATGCACGATCACATCAGGTTTTTTGTCAATGATGTATTGGCCGATCCAATGCAAATGATCAGTTGGTACGTTTGGTTTTGCTTGTGTGTCGGGGATAATGAGATGTGTGCGGCCTATTAAGGCGTCTTCCGTTTCCATATACCCCTCCGGTTATGCCATTCAAAGTGTTCGTTTACCCGTGAGTTTACATCTTCAATATTATTTTTTACGCGATCAACTTGATAATTGACATGATCAATTTTGTTTTCAATTGATTCCAATTTAACAGCGTTCATGCCATGTTCTTCTGTGTTCAGTTTACGTGTCTTCCGGGCTTGCCAAATAACACCGGCCAAAGCCAGACCACCAGTGATAACTGCACTAATGATCTGGCTTACGTCAGCCGCTAAAACAACTGGAGTCACGCAACTAACTTCTGCCATGTTTGTGTGCCGATAATCCCATCGACCGACAAACCATTAGATGCTTGAAAATTTCGTACAGCAGCAGCAGTCAATGGACCAAATACACCATCAGCTACAACAGGAAAGTTCTTTAGATTCAAAGCAATCTGTGCCATTGATACAGCACCACCCTCACTGCCGGATGAAAGCACTTGGCTTTGCGCATCCGCTAAGGCATGAAGAAACTCGTCGCCCTCACCGGATGGTGCTGGATGATTTTGAGCAGCGATCCAATCAAAGAATTGTCTAGTTGCTTCTTCTGTTCGTGGCCCCCAAATTCCGTCTGCAGGGATTTGCAGGTTCCGTTGCCAAGAAGTAACCCCAGAGGCTGTTAGAGGACCATATACGCCGTCCTGAGGAACTCCTACAACCTTCTGGATATCTTTGACTTTCCGCCCTGTCGAACCCAACCCATAGAAAACACCTGACACAACCGGAGGTGTGGGGAATGGGGTCGTTCCCACAGAAGAATCAATTGCGTTAAATAATTTATCCCACGGATAATCAGGTCCGGGATCAGTATGACCACCCGGAACAAACGCAAAACTAATCTCCCGATGAGAAGTAATCCCTCGCAACTCACCGCCACGCAAAGCATTAGCATTTAAAAAGCGTACCGGAATATCGTAACGATCACACAAAGCACGAACCAATGGACCAACTTGAGTCTCAATCATTTGTGTTGAGTAACCATCAGCCCAACCCTCTACACCTTGAGAAGCATAACCAGCTTGCTCAATGCCAATACCACAATCATTAGTAGGTGTATGTGCCGTATGCCATGCAGTGTCATCAGGGTCTACAGAACAAACAATAGAATCGTTATCACAACAATAATGCGCTGAAGCTTGTGGCGCATTAGGTCCAGCAAAATATCCGGCACAGTTCTCAGCAGTAGTCGAATATTCGCCTGCTTCCATATCGTGAATAACAATAAGAGTCGGTGCTGTGCGCCGACCATTACTAAAATTCACTGCTGGCAAATAAGGGATTGATTCAAGGTTCATTGTTAAATTCCTTTCTAACTATATGATACACAAATCAAGCTCGCCACCGCATCCAAATCATTCCGCTAAAACCATTTTGACCAGCACGTGATGCAGTTGTAGCTGCACCGACTCCACCTGCACCTCCACCAGATCCAATTGTAGATGCTGCCGTAGCTGCTGTACTGGAAGATCCAATTCCACCATTACCACCGCTGCTTGTTGAACCACCCAATCCACGGGTAGTATTTCCTCCGCCACCGCCACCTGCAGCAAATGCTTTGCCCGTAGTGGGCCAACCACTAGGCGTTGATGAAGGCGCAACCCAATCGGTTGGTATAGAAAAACCTGTGCCACCTGCACCACCGGTAGAAGATGCACCAGCAAAACCTATAGATCCTTTACCGCCGCCACCACCACCAGCACGTACTAACAACACGCTTGGTACTGTTACCCCATATGCTGCGCCACCTGCGTTTCCTTGGCCGCTGGTCCCGGACCCAACTGATGTAGTAGTACCACCTGAGTATCCTGCGCCGCCACCAGAACCACCAGTACCAGCAGTTAAAGTGCCATTTGTGCCGCCCCTACCACCGCCAACAGCAGTACTAGATCTATAAGGTGAAAGTGCTGCAAAATCATATAAATAACTATCACTACCATTTGTTGGAGCCGACGCAGTTGATGCACCGCCTGCACCTCCATCACCTAAAACTGCAAAAATATTTCGATCAATAAGAAAATTAGTAAATTGCAAAACTCCTCCCGCTCCACCACCACCACCGCTAGCATTGCCTGCGTTGCTTGCAGCACCACCCGCTCCACCAGCAACAACAATCATTTCGACAACGCCCGGAACGAGAGTAGCAATACTTGCCCAATTCCCAGCTCCTTTTGTAATCAAAGCATATTTCCACCCACCAGACTGATATAAATTTACATTTGCTGCACCAAAAAAATCAGTACCTGCAATAGAAAAATTTGGATGAACATACGTAGATGCTGAACTTACAATCCCAAACGTAGAAGGCATCAGCTTGCCGCCAAATCGCCTACAAGAATCCATGTATTATAACTAATACACATTGCTGTTACAGCGCTATATCGAGTGCGAGGTTTTAACGTTGGGGTTCCGTTAATTGATTGAGTCCCAGATGCCGAAAACACCGGAGGTGTAGTTGTAGTAGTAACAATAAAATCAATTCTTTGACCGGGTTCAGTGCTTGCTCCTATCGTGTTGTCAATTACAACAGCATCAGAAGAATCAAGAAGAATTAAAGTGCCGATATCACTAGCATTAAGATAAGTTCTAATCGCCCAATTACGGATATCTTGAGGAGTTAGCCAGTCGCCTTGAGCGCCAGTGTCACCAGTGTCGCCCTTTGGCCCGACAATCGAAACGGCAGCAGGCCATGCGCCCGAAGCCTTTGGCCCCGAAATTGTTTTTGCAGATGTGTTTAAATAAAAATCACCGTCAACTCCAAGACTTGACGATGGAGTAGTTGTACCATTACGAATAGTTTTGCCATCTACACCATTAGCGCCATTGGTACCATTGGTACCATTGGTACCAGCAGTTCCAACGGGTATACCAAAATTCAAAGTTGGATTACTAGAACTACCAGTAGTAGTAACAGTTGCAGAAGAACCTGCTGACAAATTTGTGACAGAACCAATAGTCAACAAAGGACTTTGATAAATAACTGGTGTCAAATTAGAAACAGTTTTATCTACAGTAATGCACTTAACATGCCAAACACCTTCAAGCCAAGATTCATCACGATTCCACTGTTGAACATCAACACCTTGTTGCTCACCAGTAGTAATACTATCAATAAATACGTTTTTTATTTCATCACCCAGTTTTAATTCAATAATTGAACGAGCTTTCATTAATGCATTTAGTTCTGCAAAATCTGTATATGGGTCCATTCCTACAGACAAAGCATAATTATGTGTTACTGAATCTCTAATAATGATAGGCAAATAAATTTCTTCTTGACGCTCCGGAACTGGCACCGCACGCAAAGTCCATTTGTTTAATTTTGCATTTGCAGAATTGCTACTACCGCTCCATGTAAATTGCAGTTCTTTATATTCGTCTGTTACGCCATCTACTGCAACAGTTGTGCCATTGACCGCCAAAGATCCAAGGTTAGATGCATCTCCAACAAATTTAACGGCTATATCTGTACCACCTGTAGAATAGTTTTGGCCTTCAGCATCTACACGAACAAATTGTTTTGGTTCAGTGGTACCAAAATTAATTTTCCCTGTGCGTAACCACCCAGATGTTTGGCGTGTAGAACTTTCTCCAAAAACACCAGCACTAGCCGTAGTAAAATATAATTTGTCATTGTAATTAACAATTGATTGAACTTCGCTAGCGGCACCTAATGTATTTGTAACCATCAGATCTGTTGCATAAGCCGGTTGAAGATCATCTACCAGTTGTCCAAGATCAATTCGACCTAAACCACAATAATCAAGACCGTCGGTAGTTAAATATCTATTCCAATTAAACCAAACGTACTGTCCTTTAGGTTCAAATGCAGTGACTCCACCATGAAATGAAGAGTCCGTGGCATTGAATGTTCCAGTGGTCGTTGTCCCCGCAATTTGTTGCAAATAGTTTTCAAGTTTAATTACTGGTCCAAATGAAACTCCACCGGTTTGCAAAAAAGTGCCAAGACGTACACCTTTGCTTGTTCCAATTAGTAAATATCCAGCATAAGAATACATTGTGTTAATTACTTCACCTAAAGGTAGTGAAGCAATAGGAGCGGGAGGATTAAGTTTTGCTGCCGCTTCATTAAATGAGCAACGATAAATTGAAGAACTCAATCCATTTGTTGAAGAAGATGAATTAATTGGGTCAGTTGCAGAAAGATATACACCATCTGGTCCAAGGACCGCTGAAGTAAAATGTGGCATTGCGCCTTGTTCATAATCTGCAATAAGAAGATGAGAAGATTTTGAAATAGATACAAGTTGATCTGCAGCAGTGTCATAATATTTAGCTAACACATAATTACCGGCAACTAAAACATCACTATAATTTTTGTTAGTTGCACCTAGTCTTGCAAACTTAAATGTTGTATCTAAAAAGATTTTCCAAACACCCCATTCGCGTCCCGTACTATTAGAACTAGTAAAATATCCTGCTAAACCATTAGAACCAAATGATGTTAACCATCCCGCCGCCGCTGTTCCTTCAGTTGACCCATCAATAAAAGAAATTGTGTCACCACTACCACCGACACGGGTCATAGTTGTGCCAACAGTCCATGCACCAACTGTTGGATCAGGAACGTTATACATTTGCCAACCACTATTGACACCACCAGCTGAAGTATTGCGAACAAACATCAGATTGTCTTGAATAGTGAAAAGCCAAGAACCTTTATATGCGTTAGCAGGTGCAGCAACTTTTGTTGTTGTGGTATTTAACAAAGAAAGTTCATGTTCATTAAACGGATTAACATTTAAAGACTCATGGAACCGGCGACGACTAGACCCATCATAAACATCAAACCAATACTGCCCTGCACCTAAACGAAAATCTGCACCACTACGTTTCCAAACATACACAGTATTCAATGTTTGTTCAGTAGCCTCAGAATTCAAATCATTTTGTAAACGCATAGCTTCGACGGTGGTACGTCGAAAACTTGCAAGATCAATTTCATAATGTTTGCCATTAAGAACAATAGGTAAATGGCTGCGTGTATCGATAGCGCTCATACGCCCATGAACCCATAAAGATCAAGAAGCCGACGTGACTCTTCGCTGCTGCGTCGATCTGCTTCCATACGCCAACGTTGTGCTTGTTTAGCATATGTTTCTGTCGGGACTTCTAATGCATTACGTGACTGCCCTTGCCGGGTGAAGTCCAAACGTAATGCTTCTTTGTCATACATCAGACGACTAGCTGCACCGAATGTAAGAATATCTTCTGCTGAGATTGGAAGACCAACAGTTGATTGCAGATCAGTAGCAGTAGTAACACTTGCGGTATCTAAAGTTTTTGCATAAGTAATTCGAACGTCAACATCTTGTGCGTAAAAACGACCACGATCAATTTGAACCGAATACCCACTGGCGTAATCTGTTGTGTCTTGGTTACGAACAAGTCGTGTAACTAAATTAAAAGATGGATAACCAACGCCATCAAAACTTTTACGTTCCGCATCAAGGATACGAAACACTTCACCAGTGGCACCAGCCAAATTAATTTGATTTACATTGGCAGGAAAGTTGAGTGTTGTTGTAACAACTTTGTAAATCGAACGAGGGATTGCACGTAACTCTTGTAACACTTCATTAAAAATTGCTTGTTTAGGAAATCGAGGTTCAACAAACATAGGGATACCAGCAGTATGCCCAATAGCTACAGTGTCATTCCAACCACGTAAAACTGTAAGCGTATAAGGAGCAGCAGATGCAATTGCCATTACTAACATCTGTTCGTATTCCAATTCAATAACTGAACCAACAGCTAAATCTGGCGTAGGCGTAAAGCCCGGAATTACAGAATCAGTTGAAGAATTAACAGTAGTCCCAAGAGTATTAATACGATCACGGCCAACAGCGCCATCTAATTTAGATTTAGTTGCAGAAACGATTGTGTTCATTGTACTCACGGCAACCTCAATTCTTTTTTAGGTTTTTGAATACGTTCTTGGTATTCATCCCAAAGCTCTTCATTTAATTCTAACGTTTTAATATGCCCAGTGCGAACACCGGTATGAACATACGTTGCGTAACCCAAAGAATTAGCGCGCATACAAAATGCAATGTCCTCTCCGAATTGAACGCCTTTTGATAGACCTTCTACAAACCATGGGTGCGGATTAGGTTGACCAAAAGCATCAGTGCTGAACCCATCCGGGTGCGGTTTAGCCATGTGTTGCAATACCTGCCGATGCACCAACATAAAAGCAGCACCAGTTGCTAAAACTTTAACTAAAGCATTACGTGGATAATCTGTTACTGGTTCCGGAACAACTTGATCTAAACCATCGTATGCTTTACGAGTTATACCAGCGTAAAGAGTTGGATACATTTTAGTTCGACCACCCGCAAAACATAAACCACCAATAATGTAACATTCAGGTTTGCGTGATTTGGCTTTACGATTTCCACCATATGCATGACCTAACAATTGGCATAAAGCATTACGTTCAAATGTCATGTCGGAATCAATCATAAATAACCAATCAACATTCTTATAAGTAGGATCAGTTAAAAACGTGTCAATAATTTGTGACCGACCTTCAGCAACCCGTGGACCAGTCAACAACTCAATAGAACCACCAGCAATTACATGTTGACACGCCGGTATAACCCCATCTCCAACTGCGTCAAACATTAACAAACTATTCCAATCAGAAAAAGTTTGATGTTTAATTTCTCCTGCGCTTAACGTAGAAATTGCGACGCTAACAGTTGGATGAGGACGCACTTCTGACACCATTTAGCCTCCTTGTGAATGTGGCAGGAACCAGTAAGGAGGGAAACTGGTTCCTGCCACATAAGATTAAACAGCAATACTACTGTTTATGAATAGCTTAAAGCAGTCATGCGGAACATGTGCTTTTGGCCTTTAACTTGCAGACCCTCTTCACAAACAATTTGACCTTTGTCAGCATCACCAGTTTTAGCAAGGGACTCAAACACAAGAGGGCGGAGGATACGACGAGTAACAAGATCGCGTTTGATACCAAATGCATCATTAGGTGAAACCCAACGGTTACGAACAATTGGGAGGGACCCATACTCGGTTTCAACAAACGAAGTTGAAACACGACCACGCTTAGGATCATCCACGGTTTGCCGCACAACACCGGTATTGCCAACATCGTTCAGATCCAAAAGACTTGCAGGGTTAACCACAAGTCGATCCGGGAGACCACCAGCGTTGTAACATTTTTGAAGTTGAATTTGCACGTTTAAAGCAGAAAGCGAACTTGTCGAAGTGTCAACATTAGTTGAAATGAAATAGGCAAGACCACCCGTAGTACGAATCTTAGAAGTAGTACTGTTAGAGAACTGACCATAAAGATATGCTTGCTCTCGCGACTGACTATTTTCATAAGTACGAAGATGCAACTGATGCGCCCACTGATCCGGGATACCATAACGCGGAACAACACGGCCAGTACCAGTCATTTGAATAGCAGTAGGACCAAAAATTTGAGTAACATTTGTGGACTTACTAGTATCATCAGCACGGAAAGCAGCAGGATCAGAACCTTCGGCAAGTGCGGTACCAAGACCAATAATAACTGCACCGGCATCATAAGTATCTGCGGTAGCATTGGCCGCATAATTGCGTGTAACCGTCAAAGTATCAGTAGTAGTGTTGATTGCAGTAACACGCAAAACTTCAGGAACGTTTACTGCTGCTTTACGAATAGTTAAAACATCACCAGTGCTGAATTTGATTCCGTCACCACTTGCTACAACAACAGACGTTGTAGTTGTACTAGTAATAGCAGTTTGCAAAGTAGTACGAGGTGCAAGATTACGCTCATCAAGCCAGTTGAAAAGAATTTGATCAACCGGACGTTGTGAAATAACTGACATACCGTCTGATGCCATGCCGGTAAGCATGGGAAGTTCTTCGGGCGAGTACATATAAATAGCCTCGTCCATATTAACGATAAGACCATTAGTCAGATCGTAAGAAGTAGCGGTACCCGAAAGAGTAGCCATAGCAGATTATTCCTTTCCAAAATTGGGATTGTGTAATTGATCTTTGCGAATTGTTTCAAGAGCTGACCGATTGTCGGCCATCTCTTTAACCCCAAGTGGACTTAAACCTTTATCAAGGTACGGCATAAAAGAACCATCTCTGCGGGTTTCCCCTGCAACTCCGGCTTCCCATGATGGCTGTGCCATTGGACGAAAAGGTTGACGTCTACCCCGAGTTGGAGTTGCTGCAGAAGTAAGTGAAAGATTTTTGGCTTTCAATTTACAACCGTAACAAAGAGGATCAAAATTTTCGCCACCATGGGGACCAGAATGTGTTCTCATCGCGACCTTGCAGATTCACTTCCTTGCCAATCAGATGCGTTAAACACGAACTTCTCATTACCTTTTCGTGCTTGCTCAAAGATTTTGCCAAGCACTGCAACCGAAGCTTCTTCAGAAGTTGCGCCACTACGACGCATTGAATGAAATTCGGTGTAAGCACTAGACATTGGATCGCCTTCTTCGATTGGTGCAGCGGCATCCCCAGAGTCCGCACCAAGAGAAGCGCGAGCATAGGTTTGACCAGCATCAAAAGCAGAATTTGATTGTGAGCCAGAAGGTTCCGGAGCAACGTTTCCACTAAAAAGGTTGTAGCGGGTTGCTTCGGCACGAATAGCTTCTTCGGAAAGTTCTCCGTCGTAAGCTTTCATGAACAACTCAACCTGAGGATTAACCCGAGGATCAAGACCAGCTTCCAGAAATGCTAATTTACGCATTGCTGCTTCACCGGCTTTAGCCTTTTCTTCGTTTCGCTTATTGGCTTGACGAAGATTACGGATTGCATCAGGCTCAGAAGAATCTTCGATCTCTTCGACGTTCTCTGAGTAATCATCTGTCATGGACATTGAGGTACAACTCCTTTTCCAATACGCAACAGTGCGGAGGACACCGTTGGAGGGCGGTAAAGAAATCATCTTAATCACATTTACCGCTAAACGTGGATGATCTGCCCGACTAATTACACGTTAATCTGCGGGGAAAGAATAACGGGTATCCTTGGTAGCTCACTCAAGGCCATTGCTAGCTCACTTGAGGCCGATAAGGATATTAACAGTATGCCCGATAATACTTTAAAACACAAGTATGAAATTTAAAAAACATTATAACGCGGACCCAATGTTTGTTTCACCCATTTTGTTCGCCGCCATTGTTTGCGTTTGACCATCGAACTGAGCTTTTCGTTGAGCTAATCTTAACTCTAATTCTTTTTGATTTTGCGTATTAACACCAAAAGCTACATCAGCAGCCAATTCCGCCGCCGTTGCCGGAGTTGTAGTAACCGACGGGATTTCAACACGCTTCTCACCCGGTTTTAACGCGCCAAAATCTGTCATAAAATCTAAAGTTTGCGGTTTGCCAATAGCAGTTTCACCTAAATTAGTTTCAAACAAAGAAGACATTGACGCCATTTTTGCAAAATTTGCTGTTGCTTCTTTATACCCAACTCCCATTTCCGCTAAACGAGATGCATAGTTTAAACTTAAGGAACCAACAGATTTTTCAGCAGCCGCACCAATTTCGGCAGCTTGTGCAGCACGTAACAAAACTGGAGTAGTTTTTTCTGGGTCAACAAAGTAAGCAGCTAAAGCAGCATCGCCTTCAACACCAAAATAATTTGCAAAAACTTGTCGAACAATTCCATTTGTCTTTCCAACTTTGTCATAACCTTCGACTAAACGCGTTCGAAATTCTTCCGGATTAACATCGTTTTCAATTAATTTAGTAAAATCATTTGGGTCATTAAAAAACTTTGCAGGGATACCAACAGATTCCATTGATGTTCGATAACTACGTTCAAGATTAATGTAATCACCCGGAGTAATAGCAGCTTTCTTTTGTTTCAAACTTTCCATAGCAGGAAAACGCTGTTTGTACTCAGTAGTATCTTGCAACCAAAGCATTAAAGAATCAGGATCAGAACCATCTTCAACAATATGTTTCCACAATCTTCCGCCTAAACCTTCGGCACCCTTTCCTACAGGCAAATCTAATTTAGTTAATAAAGTTTGCATAGCAACATACGCATCAGCAGTTTCAACAGCCATTACAAACCACCTTTCCTCTCAACAATTGGAACAATAACCATATTGTTTTTTAAATTAGAATTATTAGTATTTAACGTAGCCAACATGTTTGCAGTTTGCCCAATAGTTTCAGCACCCCATTTACCATCTGCTTTAACACCAACAAAATTTTGCCATTCTTTTACAGCCTCTTCAGTTTTTGGTCCGTACCGACCATCAATACGGCCTTGATACAAACCACTCTGCCACAACAAACCTTGAACATCACGAACAAAATCTCCCTGAGAATTTCTTTGCAACCATGCCATCACATCACCCCAAAAGTTTTGCCAATAGAAACAATTGATTTGTTAACTTCTGCCGCAGCATTTTTCGTGGATTTCCACTCATCCAAATTGCGAACATAACGTGCAGTCTCAGTTAATGACATATCTTTTGGCGCTCCACCATTAGCAGTATTTTCTCCCCCTAAAACAACCGGCCACCATTTCATATCATTCATTAAATCAATTTGATCAGGAGTTTTTTCTAACAGATTTCCAATTAATTCTCGATGTGGTCGAAAGTAATCACGCACAGTAATTCCACTATCAATCTGTGGAGCAAGCCATGAAAACTTTGCTTTAGCACGACGAGCAATTTCATTTTTAATTGAAGCATTATCCATTTCATTTCGTGCAGCTTGTCGCGCCCAACCAAATGCTTCTTCATCACTAACAGTAACATAATAATCACTGGCACTTTTTTTTGTTTCAGTCATAACGTCATGCACAAAACCGGCGTTTTGAGCAACAGTAATATCCAGTTGATCTGCAACAACATCGCGGATAACATCTGCTGTCCAATTATTTGCTGCTGCTTGATTTGCAAATTGCGTCCAATCGCGAGGTGGCATACCTAATACCCGCGAAATGTCCGTCATGGTCGCTGCAATATTTGTTGCTTGTTGAGCTTCGGTAGGGCCAGTGTTTGTTTGCGCACCCCCTCCGGCTCCTAAAGTTTTAGAAATCTGCCGATATACCTGTGTACCGATTCCTTGATCACTTACCCTATTAGCTTTACCTTGTAAATAAATTTTAAAAAGCGTGGGGTTTTGTACCCACCCGTCCGCTTCTTCTTCCGTAAAACCTTGTTGTTCCATCAGCAAAGTTTTAAATTTCTGTGCGCTAGACGCAGCGTAAGCTATACCTGTTGCTTGTTGAAAAGGTGTTGCAGTTCGAATACCTATTCCGACATTACTTGTTGGTAAACCAGTTAATAAAGAATAATAATTTCCGTTAGCATCAAAAGGCATAATTAACCCTTTCCGGCTTGAATGACAGCATCGTAACCAAATTTAGAAAACAGACTTTGTAATCCATTAAACATATTGTTCATTGTAGTTTCATCCATAGAATAATCTCTTGCATTTTTTAGCAAACGAGTAGCGAACTCTTGATCTGTACGAGGCCGAATTGAATATGGATCAGACATATAAGCGTTGCCGACACCAGTAGAATTCCCATATAGTTGCGTATAAGGATCAGCAACATAACCACCGGGCATGGCAGAGGTGACAACCGGATTCGCCATTTTCTGTAAAACTCCGGCCACACGTGTACGACTATCATTAGGCGTAGGTGTTAGCCGAAAACCACCAAGATTATTTCTACCATTCCTATTGGCGCGAGCTACATCTTCATTAGTCACAAACGCATAAGCAACATCTTCCCAATTCTGCCAATTATGTTGACCAGAATAAAGATCGTTAGCGTAAGCACGGGCTACTGCGTCTTGAGCTTCTTGACTATGATTGCTGGAATCAATATTTCGAAAAACATTTGTTGTGTAATAATCCCAAATCTGTTGGCTTAAACCATAAGCACCAAAGGCATTGCCTTGTTTTTGATCCCAAGTATAAGAACTACTTTTAACTGCATTTAAAAATTTGCCAACATCATCACCAAATGATTGAGTACTATTAATATCAATACCAGCAATTGATGGAGCTTCTGCCCCATCTTTAACTGACAAAATTAATCGATAACCTGCCTCCGGATTATTCGGATCAATAGCTTGAATCTCGTTTCTATCCCAAACCGCACTGGAATCAGCTTTGTTACTAGCAACCCAATCACTTAAAGCCTTGATCTGTTCGGTATTCCCCGTCATAGTTAACGCACGATACGCACGAAAATCTGCACCATCTCCTACATTACTTAACGGCTGTAAACCATAGACGCGAGCCAATTGATTCAAATAAGACTGTGCCGTGGAATCCGGTCCACCACCACGTAAAGGAAGAGCATTAACAGCAGCATCGCTGTTGCTGCTTCCGTACCCCCCATAATTGGTTCGATACGGGTTGTCAGCCGACGTATTTGCATTTGCAGTTTTACGTAATAAATCTTGTGTTTCTTCTTGAGTAAAATAACGACCAAGTTTACTTAAAGCCCACGTTTGGATTCCTTCTAATGCATCAGCATAATTAAACGCTTGAGCAGTAGCAGTTTCTCTTGCCGCAGCGTTCATTGAAATTTTACGATTCATATAAGAATCTAATGTGTCTTGTCCGCCATTGACTCCACCGCTAGTAGCAGCTTCATCAAAAAATAAAAGAAACGCGTCCTTAGTTGCAGCATCCATTTGAGGCGAAGTCGGAGGACCTTCTGTATTAGGTACTGGTTCTGTTGATCCCGCACCATTTTGAGCAAGAACAGCACCAGCAGTCCCACCAGTCAAAAAACCTGCACCCCATAAACGTTCTTTCAGTTGAATAATTTCAATAGAACTCATACGTTCTAACAAACTAATTGCATCACCACGACGAATCTGTTGCGGGAACCAACTAGGGAAAGCACCAGATTGAGCAGGTTGATATCGGTTACGTAATTCAATAACAGTTTGATCGTCTAATTCTTTACTCTGCGGATTACGTGCTGCAGCTATCCAACCTCCAGAACTAGGAGCAACCGTAGAAGATGTACCTGATGTACCTGATCCACCTGTTGGATTAAAATCATCCGAAGCCATTAGTTACCTTTCGTTGCTGCTTGTAATGCAGCAGTAGATTTCAAATTAGTTGCAGGAAGAATCAAACTTGTCCAAACTTTTTGGACTTCAGGATTATCTGTAACAAAAGTTTGCCCCCAAGACAAAAAGTTTTGACGCAAATTATTCCGTTTTTCACGGCTACCTTTACTATTTTGACCTTTCAACAAATCATATTCGTACACATAAGTGTCATAACCCCGAACAAGTTTTCGCATTGGTTCTAAATGTTCAATCTTTGGCAAGTCTTTATCTTCAAAATTAATGACATCAGACAACTGACGTAACACTAACTCCGCATCATTATTAACTTGACTTGCAATTTGATTAGCAAAAATAGGATGTTGTTTCATGAACGTATCAGAATAGATGTTCCATCGATCCGTAATTTGACGACGGGTAGCTGAATCATCAGTGTTTTCCAAAGCAACATCTTTTCGTAATTTATTTGGAAAATAAAGATTTGCTGCAGAAGCAAACCTAAGATCTCTGTACCACTGCTCCGGATCTTTCTCTAATTTAAAACCATAAGAAACAAAATCAGTAAAAGCTTGCTGAGAAAACTCATCAGATTCTTTGGCTTGCGGCATTAACCAAGGCGCAGCTTTTGGATATTGATCCATGAAGTCTCTGTTTTGAGTCATCCAATTTAAAGCGCGCGCACTAGGAGTCAACGGTGCTTTAGTAGTTTTAGTTGTAACAAAAATACTCCACGGTTGACCTTCAGGATGTTCGCTTAAAAACACACTTAATGCTTCATCAGGGTCCATGTATTTAATAAGTTCACCAAATTCCGGTGCTAACTTTTCATTAGCAAATTCATTTTGCGGAGTAATCGGACCCACAAACCCAAGAAAAGCACGTAACAACATATTAGTACGCGCCCAATTAGTAGCTTTCTGAATATAACGTTCAATCTCTATATCTGAAGCGTCCTCAGGAATACTTAACGAATTGATTTTTGCAACAAGAGCATCACCCGCTTTGCTATTAGGATCGTCCATCGCCGCAAGTTCTGCTTTCAATGACAAAGCCTGAGATTCCATTTGAGCCATTGCGGTAATAGTTGCTCTATTCAATTCGCCACTAGACAATGCAGTACCATTTTGAAAAGTTGCAGTCCATAAACGCTGATAATTAGCAGGAACAAACTGCGCGATTGTTGTTCCTACCAAATCTTTCCACGTTGAAGCATTAACAGCACGGCCCGCAGATAACGCTGAAATAACCGGTTTAGCTTCAGGGAAATGTTCCGCAACTACAGTTGCAGGAATCATACCGATTGGCGACAAAGCGGGAAGATTCTGGAAATCAGCAGGAACACCCGGCAAAACATTATTGATTTTTCCAGTCAAAGTGTTAGCAACAGGAACTTCAAAACCCTGTCCAAATATAGCGTTCATGCCCGGAATACGACTCATCAGTTCTTGTAACGATTCAGTCATTGGAAAAGCAAAAACCTTTTGTCCCGACGTTGGATCATCATGAACAAAACCAGCAGAGCTAATTCCATGTACAAGAAGTTGTACACGCCGAAAAGCTTCCGGAGAATAAGTTGTGGTTTTTACCCAACGCTTCAAAAAAGATTCTTGAGCAAATTCAAATGGAACAAGGTTTTTAACTTTTTCTTGAAAAAAACTTCTGACCTTATGGTCGTCAATGAACGGTAACATATCGGACATCGCTCGCGCATTAGCAATTTCCATATTCATCTTTTCAAGATTGGCATCAAACATAACCCAATCAAGAACAACTTTTAGATCTTCATCATTCATTGTCAACAATACTGATTCGGGATCCAATTTTTGTGCATACACAAGACCATTAATTTCTTTTGTAAAATCTTCAATATTCCCAATAGTTTGTCTAGTCCCCATAGGAATCATTGACCACGCATTTTGTATTTCAATAATTGTATCTTCCGGATCTAAAGCCCTAGGAACAATACGTTTAATCACAGAATCAAATTTGGAATCTAAAAGACTATCGCGCAACTGCCCAGTGACAGCACGCGCCCATTCCAAACCATCTGATAAACCCAGCATATACATTGGGCTACGTACAATACTGAATACGGCTGGTCCGATAACTTCGCCAAATCCCCATGTCACAAATTTTTGCCATGCGTTTTCTGGGGCTACAAATCGTGTGGGACGCAACAACGTCCGAGGAAAATCCCTCATTGGGACTTGCGCTAAAGCGTCAACTCCAAAAGTTCCCGCATGAATGGGTGATAAAATTTCATGTAAGTATGAACCATTAGAAGAGTTGGTAAACATATTGAAAATAAGATCAGCAATTGTTTCTCCCCAAACACGAAAAGCTTCATCTTGATGTACACCTTGTACCACATGTTGACCAAAGTCATCTAATTGTCCGGCTTCGTTATACCGGGCATACGCTTCGTCTGGAAAAAATACTTTAAATTTATTCATTAAAGTATCATCTGTAATTTTTACAATACTTGGGTGATCACCTAATTTTTCAAAAGCTCCAAGAGAATTCGCAACATTAATTTTTCCAGTTTGAGCAAATGGCAAAGATTCAGGACGATGATGACCCATTACATATGGCCTAAATTCTCCGGCTCCCGTAGTCATATCAGTTAACAAACTAGAAATTCGATTAGCTTGATCAAAATCTGTAAATGCAATGTTATTTATAGGCGTTAACGGAGTTGTTTGAGTCGAAGCATGAAGCATCTGATCTGTTAATTCGCTATCAAATGAAACAAATAACTCGTTAATGATTTCAATTTCATCAGGAGTTGCGCCTTTTTCTATTAATGCAGTTCGAATTGGTTCAAATCCACGTAATGAATCATCCATAGAATTGCGAAGTTCTTTAAATAAATTAACAGTATCTGCATCCATCATTACCGTATACAAACTTGTTGTATTTGTAAAAGGTGAATGAGTTACTTGTTGACCGGTTATCGGATTTTGAATACTACGAGGATTACTGTCAACAAAAAAACGATAATCAGGATCATGTAAATTGTTAATGGCTGCTTCAACAACTGCAGCGCGATCGGAAACAGGATCAGCAATAGAAATAGGTGTATCGTTTAATAACGATTGCCCAATTCGTTTGGGACCACTAACAAAAATTTCCAAAGCCTCCATTAAGGAATTGTTTCCTTGATCCGACAATCTAGAAGCTTCAATAACAAGATCTTCAAACCGACTACCAGTTGGATACATTTTTAAAGCTTGACGGATTGGTGCAGGTAAAGATTCAAGATCAATGTTTTTAGCAATAAATTTTTCGCTAACTCCAGTTTCTCCTTTAAACGCAATGTCACCTTGCATGAATTCTTCAATCATGCGTTTTGTTTTTTTAGGCAAACTTTGAACGAAACTTTGGAGTTCGCGTAAACCACCGGCAATGGTATCAACGTTCATGCGACGAGCTTGAGTAACCGGAATCCGAACTGTAGAACCATTTTCAATTGATTGTTGAACAAACGTTCGGACACCACCATCCGGCATAACACGCCAAAAATTGGAATCTGATATATCGCTACTCCCAGCGACAATCCTATTTAATTCTTCTAAAAGTTCTCCGCGTGAAAGACGATCCCTGATAGTTCTTTTTCCAATTACACTTTCAGTCCGTCCGCTTCCCGGATCAATCATAATGAACTTGCCTTTAGGGATTACAATTTGATCATTCGCACCAGTTGCTAATTCAATCTCATTAGGGCGATCTGCTCCTAATCCGCGGGTAAAAGGTTTCGCAGCTTCTCTATCAATAAGCACTGTTTGTGAAACACCGCCACCCCACATTTGTGCAAAATCAAGATTGTATTGTGTTTGAGCAGTTGAAATTGCACGGCCTGCATTGCGACCTGAATAATTAGTTCCTAAAACAAGATTGCCTTCTTTGTCTACATAATATTGAAAATCTGCATTTAGGGTACGTACAATATACTTTTCTTGTAATCTCCGATATTCTTTAATCGATTCAATTATTTGTGTCGCATCAGTAGAGCCAAAAAGATCAGGATCGGCAAATAAATCTGGAGTATCTTTTACATATTGTTCGAACAACGCAATATTTTCATCAGAAAAACGAGTGTTAACTTGTTCTTTTGTAAGATGAGACAATTCGTTGAAACCATAAGTTTGCGAAATCGCTGGGTAATCGTGTGCTGAATCTCCACCATAAAGTATTCCAGATCCAATTTGGTCTTTTTGTATTTCACCACGGGACAAAGCAAGTACTTGATCAAAAAGTTTTGCATCAACTAACATCGTTTCAATATCATCTTGACGAATAATTTGTTCAGGTTGTAATTGATCAAAGTATGCTAAAGAACCCGGACGGGTATCTCTAATCAAAGTTTCATATTGACGAATTTCTTTTTTAGTAAAACCTGTTTTTACTAAATCGTCATAAACACTAGAAACATCAACAAGTTGACTTAAAGTTTTTGTGTCATGAAAAATGGCTGAAGCATTTGTTACAACGGAATTATCAGCATTTGAATTAAAAATATCTAAAATATTTTGTTTGTTTAAATTCCATGTGCGAGGATCGGCTACATTTTCTAACGGTGGTTGATACGCAATTGCATCTCGCAATCCGGATCGGACAAGTTCCTCTAGTTTAGGAATTGCTTCAAGTTCTTTTAATTCTGCAACAATTGTTGAAAGATCTTGACCGGGTTTAGCAGTTGCAGCTTGTTGCAACAAATCTAAAATTTGAGGGTTATTCCCTAATTCCGTCCATAATGCAGCAATGTCATTGCTATTAGAATTCCAAGCTATTCCTAAACTATTTAAATGTGCAATCTGACGATCAATTGGGTCTGGACGAAGAGGTGTGTCAAGATGTGGAGCGCCACGATAATATGGGTTGGCGGGGTCATGAGTTTGTGTCCATAAATCTGTATGGGATCGATCAAATTCTGTTGAAGTATCTAAAAAGGATTCTACTTCATTGCGAATACCCTGAATCAAAGTTTCTTCGTCGTCAATATTTTTTAAGAAATTTTGTGCAATTGGGTCATCAATAGATTCGTAACCCCATTTTCCTGTTGCGTTAAATAACAACTGATCTTTAGTATTATTTGTGATGATTTCTTTGGTGTGGTCAGATGCAAGATTTTGAAAAGTTCCAATAAGGCGATTAACAAAATTGGTTTTGCCTTCTTCAGTTAAAGTTTGATAATGCGCCCAAGCAATTGTACGCAACATCGAATATGCATCATTCAATTGTGGATTTGTAGCATACGCAGCAAAGCTAACTGTATGTGCAAGTTCGTCAGCAACAGTTTCCGCAAACTCACGAACCTGCAATTGCAAAACTTGTTCGCCGTTAACAGTTGTTATTTTAACAAATTGATTTGCAATATCTGGCCTTTGCTGCCCAAGGATTCTTAATAACTGCCCAACTTGCTCAACATGTTCTGGAAAACCGTCAATAGCCGCATTGACCTCCCATTGCGTTCCAGCGAGTAGAGGCTCAACGTGAGTAAGAAAATCGTCTTCAGGTAACTTGCCCAATAACGGTGCAGTTGATTGAACCATAATTGGATCGTTATCAATTAATGTGTAAATAGGAGCAACATCATGCAGCATCGCTTCTGCTTCACCGTCTGCGGGATCAAAAGTATTCCATTGACGATCTTCCAATAAAACAACTTCGCCTCGGTTAGAACGATCAAATGAAGATTTTTTAATTGTAAGTCGTTGAGTTGCAGAATCTTCTAAACCATTAGCCGGTGCAATCATCCCGCCAATGCTTGCTTGTTGATCTGCAAAAGCTTGTTGACCTAAAGGATTACGAAGCAACATCGCTGTGTCACGTTTCATTGCTTTGTTGATTGTTGCTAAATCAATTAATCCAAGACCTTCCGCCAAAGCAGCATTATCTGTTTGTCCTAAAACTGCTAATACACCTCTTTGTAATTGTTTTGGTAAAAATTGGAATTCAAAATTTCTCATCGATTTGACAATACGCGCGGTGTGATAAGTTGACGCTAATTGCAAATAATCAAAAGTTCCTAGTTTTGCATTTAATCCAAGAGTTTCAGCAACATGATGCATGTACTCTGCTTTGTTTTTAAATTGCAAAACTGTTGCAAGATTAGTTAATTCTTCCCCTAATCCGGCGCGCGATGCTTCACCCCAAAGTCGTTTAGGAAGTTTTCCTAAATGATTTAAAGGCGTATTAAAAAATCCGTCACGTTCTAATAATTGAGTTGCGTGTTTTGCAGCCCAATTTGGAGTACGAGCTAATCTGTCAAGAGTTCCAAAAATAAAACCACGACGATTTTCTGCAATGTTAGAAGCAACTGATGACATGGGCGCCCAAATTCCTCTACGTGCATAGAACGCAAGGTATTCTTCACCAGCAGCACGCGGAATAAATCCAAGTCGCATTAACGTTAATGGTTTCCATACGTTAGTCATTGCTGCAGTAAGGAAATCTCCATTTAAACGTCGAAGAACTCTACTGGTCATAGAGATACGTTGCATGACATCAATAAATTCTTTGACGTTAGGAATTCCAATACGTCCGGCATAGTTGCTAATTGGCATTACGCCAATACGCAATTTTTCAATAGCATTAGCTCCGTTACGAACAGCTAATATATCTTCGTCATTAGGTGTGTAACGGAATCGTTCAACATGGTTTAAGAAATCATCTGCTAGTTTTCTTCCTTCTGCACTTTCTAAAACACCGGCTGCATCAAACAAGGCACGCATGAATTTTTTTTCAACAAAAATACGCGAAGCTAAAGTTGGGTTAGTAACTTGCGGCATATACGAACGCACAATTTTTAGAATCTCATTATCTTTAGCACTTAATTTGGCAAGTTTCTTTCCAGCAACATTCGCCTTTGCCTCCATGACATTGCCAAGTTCTGCAGCAATGTAGGACCAAACACCTGAAGTGTCTGTACGGAGATAAGACGGATCTCGTCTTGACTCAATTGTTTGTTGTAATTCTTTTTTAAGAAAATCAATTAAACTAATTGAAGACGGATTTAAATTAGGATCAATAGCGGGATCAAAAGCAAAAATTTCATCAAAAATACTTTCATCTCCATTATCTAAAATAGATAATGCACTATCAATTTCACTTTCAAATAAATTACTTACGCCTTTATTTGGATTGTCAATAGGTATACCCCGGATAAATTCTTCCATAAATTTATCTAAAGTTTCTTTGTCCATGCCTGCTAATACGCCATAATTTAAAAGTTTAGAAAATTCAACAACGCCTTTTTCCCCAGCTAAAGGTAACCATTTGTTTTCAGGTACATGATTGGCAAGCGCCCAAAGAATTTTTGCTCCTTTGCGTGCCCCCCACGTTGCAGTACGAACAAAAAGATTTGGGTGTGCTTGTGTAGCAAGAATTGCTTTAGTTGCATCTTCGGTAATATTAATAAAGCTACGTAAAAATTGTGTTCCGGATGTAAGCCGAGGTAATTCTGCTAATGAATGGCGACTAGTAAAATATGCGTCATCTGCTAAACGTCCAAACACACGCCATGTATTACGCACATAAGCACCATTACCAAAACCACGAATATTAAGACCAGTAAAATCACCTGTCCCTAATCGATACAAACCATCTGTTTGTAACCATTTCCAAAGATCTGCACGCGATTTAATTCCACCTAATCCTTGTCCAAGTAATTTTGTTTCCAATTCTTGCAACACCGGAACTTGGACCCTTCCATAAGGAAGGTCTTTCATAAGATCAACAATTGCATTAGGAACGCCATTCCGTGCGTCCTCAAATCCTTGGACGACTCTATCCATCCATGTACGCGTTCCTCGTAAACTTGTTTTTTGTAACCAATTAAATGTTTTTGAACCTAATGTATCCAAAATGGGTTTACCGGTTCGCATCAAGATGGAACTCAATACATCAATATCTTCAAGAGAAGTATGGATGCCATCAATTATTATTTGGCTACGAGTACCATTTAATGGTGATGCTAAACTTTGTCGAAAAGAATTTGCTTGTTCCAATAATGAACTTTGAATTTCATCGTAATAGTCTAATAAAAATTGAGTTGGATATCCCTCAGCATCAATAAGAATATTTTGTGCAATTAATTTATTAGATTGGATTAAATTTATTGTTGTCTGCGGAATACCTTTTTGCAATAAACGATCAATAAAAGAAGAGACATTAAAAATATTGGAAGCGTCGTTAACACGTGAAATGATTTCTGGAGTTTGTGCAACTTTGATAATTGTAATTGCACCTTCCGTGCCTTCAGCAACATTTTTAAAATTCCCAATAATAGTTCTTTCCACTGTGCGTGCAGAATCTAAAGCTGCCGCTAAAGCAATTTCACTAGGAGCAATTCCGTATGCAGCAATCCGAGTCCATTTAACTGCAGGACCAACAACGTTCATTGGGTCTAGAACTACAGTATTGATTGCATCAGCAGTACCGGAAATGCCCGTGTACGCTGCGCTATCTTGAGGAATTCCTAAACCACTAGCTAATGAAGTTCCCCACGTAAGCAAAGAATCTTTGCCTTTAATTTTGTTTACTGCATTTTTAAATTGTGGTGTATTCGCAACATTGTTTTGCAAATATGTAAACCGGTCACGCATTTCATTGCTTTGTGGATCTAACCCTTGCTTAACTAAATAATCAGCAACTTTCATGCCCGAAGCAACGGCCCGAGCCAATTCGTAACTTTCGTAATTTCCATCCAACATTTGAAATGCATCAAACGCATTATTTGATCTCACATAATCTGCATCGTTGTCTGCTCTATCCCACGCCGCAGCGCCACCTTCTTTAAAAAAATCTTGGTTGTTTACTTCATCTGCCAATCCGCGAAATTGATCAAAAAGGTTATCTGGAACATTTTTTCCTGATGTGTTTGGTTCAGCAAAATTTTCTGTACGAGTTGTGATTGTTTGATTGCGTCCGTTTAAACCTGAAATCCAAGAAGGCATACTAGTGCCGGGATTATTTTTTGATCCCCAATCTGCAAACGCTGAAAGCATTGCTCCCGGATTCATATAGTCTCTTGTGTAAGATCCCGGTGGCGCTGCTTCATTGGTATTTACTGGTTCGCCAGCTTTTTGACGGTAATTAACTGTATGGACATTCATTGCACCGTAACGATAAAAAAGGTTTTGCCATTCATCTTCAGTAAGACGGATACCATTTTTTTCCATTAAATATTTGGCGCGTCCTATTTTTAAATTAAATCGGGCTTTTTGTGATTGACCACTAATTTCGTCTTGATAACGAGCGTGCCGAGAATTAACGTCATCAGCCAAATTACTAACATCTTCAAATAAAGACATTGGGTTTACATCAATAACAGGTTTGTTGTACCAAGCGTTTTTATCGCCAATTGTTAAATCGCCTTGACCTATTGTTAAATGTTCATCTTGAAATTTTTGTGAATCTTGAAGAGTACCAACAATCGGATCAATTACATTGTTAACAAGAACATGTTGCGGCCATTCCCACCAAGAAACAAAATTCTTAGCTGGAGCAGCTGGAGGAGAATAACCGGCGTCTAAATAAAAACGTTGTTGGTCTGCACTCATTTTGTTCCATCGGGAACGTTGTTGATCCTCACTATCGTCACGAAATTTAGCAACGGTTAAAGCGCGAGCAGCAAGTGACACAGATCGGCGTGCTGTACGAACCATTTCATCATCGTCTAAAGAAGAAGTAGATAACGTAGTTGCACTTGCCGGATCCAATTCTAAAACTTCGGTTTGCAACAACTTAAACCGACGATTATAAAAAGCGGTTTTGTCATCAATAGATGATGGTTGTGTAGAAGAACCAGAAACCGGAGTAGACGGATTAGTGGGTTCTTGCGGTTGTTGCAAATAATTTGTGGTCATTGCATCCTTTGCATTTGCAATTGATTAACAATTTCAAGAATAGCTGGATCGTTGCCAGCATTAGCAGCCATTGTTTTTAAAAGTTCAATTGTCGGATTTGTCACTGGTGTGTTAGGCGGAGGTTGCACTTGATCTAATAAGCCTTGATTTGGTAATGCTGTAGGCGCGCTAAAAGCTCCCGCTCCGGGCATTGGTGCTTCTTGTGCTGCTTGCAAAATGTTTTGAAGGGACATTCCAGTTGTAGCTGGAGGTGGCGTTGCACTAGTTGCAGATTCTGGAGATGTTGACCGCAAAGGTTCTGGAATGATTTGGCTATTAGGAATAGGAATGGTTTTCATAGCGGCTTGTTGATCGCCAGCTATTCCATATGGTTGACCCGGGGCAACATTTGCAAGTGGTTGTGACTTAGATTTCCTCGGCATCAATCACCTCCACATCATTAACTTCACTGTTTGCGTACAACTCTGCATAAGCGATGTCCGGTAATTCTCCATCATAAACTTTATTTAATGCTTCCATAATTTCGTCACCATGAATAAACCACCAACCTAAATCATTAATCATTGTGGTCCTCCTTGCGGCGCTGCCCCTTGAGGCGGCCCTTGTTGAGCAAGAGCTTGTAACAACGCGGCCATATCAGGTTTGCCTTGTCCTTGTGGTGGCCCACTAGACGGCATTGGTGCGCCTTGTCCTCCTCCAGCCGTACCTGCAGCCATTTCAGGAGGCATAGAGGGAGGCGTCGGGGGTGGCCCTGCTAATCCGGGCATTTGTTGTGGTGCAGCAAATTGCCCTTGACCCGGAGGTGGAGCCATCTGAGCTTGTTCAGCTTTCATTTCTGCATCGGCTTTAAGGATTGCTTGGACAAGATCAGGTTCTTTGCGTCGATATTTTTCGATTCGTGCAAGATGAGTTACGGGGATTTGTCCCTGTGCCGCTTGATTAGCAAGACCTTGAAGTAAAGCTTCTTCGATTGTTTCTTCTTCAACTCGCGCTGACTCTGCATCAGGATCGTCAATGTATGGGTGACGCGAACGCAAAGTGTGGAGGCTAATTGCTTTCATGCCAAGCAATTGACCAAGTTGGATAGTTGTGCCTTGAACGTCTGAACCGGGGATTGTGTAAGCAACAACGTTGTCTGTAGTTTCAATATGGACTGATGGAGTAAATTCAACTGTCCCTTTATCTCCGGGCCAGCCAGAAAACATAGAGTATTTTTTCTCAGGCCAATAAGTTTTATACTGTTCAAAGATAACAGTGTTGACATGTTCTAAAGCGACTTCCATTACTTCTTGCATTTCTTGTACGCGCGGGTCAACGGCAGTTCCCATCATGGAATCCATGCCTCGTCCTGTACGTAATGACCCGTAAGTTTCTCCACCGGCTTGTGGTACTAAACCTGTACCAATACGAACATTACGTTCAAGTCGGTCAATCATTTGTTGGGTATAGGGATCAGGGTTACCGGCTAATTCACCAATGTTCTTAGCATCAAGAACAATGTTCATCTCACCGGTACGACCGTCTTTCCATTGACCACCAACCAACTGAGGAGTTTTGATTGAATCTCCAATAATGAAACGGTCACGGAAAATAGCTTTTTCTCCAGCGGCAATAGCAAGTGCTTGAAGTTGTGCCATCAGATCGACTTGACCAGTGAGGTTAGCAATTTGAGAAATGATTTTGTCTAACGTGACACGTGCTGGAGTATAAACAGGGCAGATGCCGGTAGGATTAGGCCACCGTTTAAGTTCCATACTATGAACAATGGTGCCAGTTGAACCAAGTGTACGTTGCTCCCAATTGCGAGGCCCAAGAATTCCGATGACAGTCACTTCATCATCTACCCATTCAACTACATCCCACATTTCGGTTCCGGTATGAGAAATCTCTTTAATCCAACCTTGGGTTTCTGGATAATGTTCCCGCAACCAAATCGAAGATTTAGGATAAATGAACGCGCAATTCTTAGGTGGCGTAAGATCTTCCGGAGCTTTAGGTTCAGGATAAGAAGTTAAAGGATCACGTAATTCCAAACGCGGGTATCCAGTTTGAAAGTCAGGTACCACGATAAAAGAAGCAGTGGAATAACCAGCAAGATGTCGCATTGCACGGCGAAGATGCAATTTGGTTTTAGAATGATGATGAGTAGCCCCAAGAATTTTGCGACGAATAGCACCAAATTCACGGGAACGAACACCAACTTCTTTAGTCGAATCAATAGCAGGCGAATTCATATATGGCATCACACTCGCTGCGCGCATACCTAAAAAGTCAATTGCTTCTGCAATAAGTGCTGGAGTAGTTGGCGGCAAAACGTCAGAGTCTGTCTCTGACACATAAGGAAGAACCCAATCGGCATTGTAGCGCCGACGTACCTCAATCATTTTGCCAAGCAAAGCGCCATTGTTCATCTGCCGATTGCGGCAAATCATGACAATTTGATCCCATGTAATCATGAATACACTCCAATCGGAACAATTAATCCCGTATGCGTTGGGCGATACGGCATACCTGCAAAAGCAAATTGATCAGGACTAAAATGTTCTGACCCTCTTCGTTCCCTCCAAAGAATCCATCCAAACCATAATGCCATTAATCTGTCTTGACGTAAACGGGCGCCTTTAATATGAGGACGCCAACGTTTAAGTTGATTAATTGTTTCATCCATTAGATGACGAGTATAAACATCATCTGCATATGGAATTTCAATTAACCCCAACCGGCAATCTCTTGCCATAGAAGCAATACCAATTTCTTCGTCATACTTATTATCACCCGTTAAATGGGATCTAATAGCAAAACCAAAACGATCTTGCATTGCTAATAACTGTCGATCAGACGAAAGTCCTTTCTGAAAAGCATTGGCTTCGATAACAACATCTGTTACTGAAATACCATCGCCTACAAGCCGGAGAATCATTTCTTCAACCCGAGCAAACACCTGCTCATACGAAGTTAACTTTTGATCCTCATAAAGATCTACTAATTTAAGTTTACCATCATGAAAGCAAAGACCTTCAACAACATTAAAACCACCAAGAGCAGGATCAAGAGTAACAACACCTACACCACCCGGAGCGCGATCTTTAATCTGTCGCACAGGATTACACATCATTGCCACATGTTCATCAGTAAATGTGCGATCGCCAGCAACCAAAGGATTCTGCATATAGTTACGCGCCCAAGCTGCCTCACCTACTTTCATGCGAGTACGATCCAGCATATCCATTGTGTAACCTGCACCAGTATCATCATCGTAAGGCCACAATGGTTCATGGTTACCAGAGAGTTCATTAAACACCACCGCGGGTAGTTTAATAACCCTCATAACATCTACACCAAAGTTATCTATTAGCACTTCATAAAAATCTTGCTCGCCTACACGTGTTCCATTAATGGTAGTGCGACCACGTTCGCCCGGTCGTGACAACCAATCCTGCCGAAACACTTGAACAATTTTATTGGTTTGATTGTAATTCTTAAGAGACGTTACGTCGTCAACGTGGAGATGGTCTGTACGTGTACCAGCAATAGCGCTGCCAATGCCAAGGCCAACCATAGAATAATCACGTTCGTCAAATGAACCTTTTTTGTACACAGAGAAATAATCTGCTTGCCAAGCTTGTGCAACCTTTTGTGCAGGCTGTGGTTCAAACGGACCCCACTTAGTAACGTACTCACGATACGGACCTCCCTGAGACATACGCGATTTAACACGTGCAAGAATTTTACGAGACATTGGTTGTCCTTCAGAAGCAACCGTAAAACGAAATGAAGGATCAATCGCTAATTTGTAAGAAGCATAATCTTCAAACAACGTAGTTTTACCATGTTCCGGAGGCCACAAAATCATTGTGATATTACCCGGAGGGGTATGTTCATAAGCATGAATGGCTTTGATATGAAACCACGGCGAGTTCATCCCAAAATATTTTTTGCGAAACGCAGCAAAACCTTCCGACCACCCATCGGCAGCCGGAAGGTTTTCTGTATCTAACCGAAGCTCATCTACACGGTGAGCAAAATCTGGATATCGTTCACGCCAACGAGAATAAGTATTACGTGCAACACCAGCAGCAGCACACGCAACATCAATGCTGCGTTCTGCTTCAAACGATTCCATAAACGCTTGCCGACGTTTAATAGAAGACTTGCTTCTTGTCTCGTTTTGTTTAGCAAAAACTATAGGATCAGCCATGTAAGCACAAATGCTAACACGGAGTTAGTCATCCAGACGCCCTAAGCGAACCTTCAAAAGTTCCTGAAACTTTTTCATAGTAAATACCTTTTGGCGCACGAACACCACCAGTTTCTTCGTTGACATTATAAAAGATATTCACAGATTCGCCAGCAGGAACAGAAACGGTTTCAAGCAAAACACCACTAGCCGTAGCCGTGTTATTATCCCAAACCCTAATTACACCTACAACAACATCAGTATTGCGTACAGTTAAACCATAATAAGTAGCAGGCGTATCTTGAACAAGTAATGAACCTGCACTAATATTAAAAGATTTAACTGGAGAGCGGCTAGCCATAAAACTCCTTATTAGATAAAAAACATTCCGGCATGGTTCATATTCACTTCATTAGGACGACTGATTTGCTGAACACCACGAACAACAGGCACAGCATCAGTATCAACAAACAAACGAAGCGTAACCCCATTGGTCCTATTGCCAATAACAAGACCTAAAACAACATCACCAGCAACAAGAGTGCCAGTAGGAATGTGAAGATCAGCAATCCGATTAATAGTTGCACGGTCTAAAACAAAAGAAACAAAATCACCAAATTTTACCTGATTTTCCGGCGCAACCACAACAACTTCAACCGGAACAACTTCCTCAATAGGTACATCAACCAAACTAGCAGCGGCGCGTAAAGCCGCCATTTCCACATCAGAAGCTTCAGTTAATACCGGCTCTTCTAAAATAACACCAGCCGGAGGTTGCGCTTCAATAGGCTCCTCAACCTCAACATCTTTTTTAGGGGCCATCAATAACCACCCATCGGCGAAGAAGGCATACCCATGCCGCCACCCATGCCACCCATACCGCCACCCATCGGAGGCATCGGAGGACGCATTGAAGGACGAGGCATAGGCTTCTTAACCGCAGCCTTCTTAACAGCTTTCTTAGAAACAGCTTTCTTAACAGGTTTCTTAACCATTTTTTTCGCAGGTTTCTTAGCAGCCATCAGTACATACCCTTCTGCGACTTGGGATGCTTTGTTGCAGTTTGCATCCCACTACCACTAACACGACCGCCACCAGACGGTTTAGAATTAATATTTGTTGCACACGGATAACCAGCATTAATGCCTTTACCAGCAACAAACGAAGCAGAACGAGAAGGCGCACCTTTAGCAAAAAAATCTGTAGTATCCGGAACTTCACTCATGACCAGCCTTTCATAGCATCAGAAACCTTGCCAGTACGACCAGCCTTACCCGCTTTAGGATGAGGATTCTCCGCATACACAAGAGCAGGCCCAACACGCCCACCACCAGTAGGTTTCGAATTAACATTCAAAGGCGAAGTAGACGGCCCCGGATTAATACCCTTACCAGAATAATTTTTCATATACACACAATACCACACAACACACAAAAAACCTACACACCAAAAGAAGGAGCCTGCCCCCACACACATAGAGGCAGGCTCAACTTCCAACACGCACACACAAGCGCAAACAAAGCATACCACAATGAGCCAAGAACATGGTACCATTAAGAGACACACATAGAAGCACCTCACCGGAGAGAGGCATACGTCCGGCATTGGCTAGCAACCAATGGTTCGCCCGTCAGAGGGGCTTCCATCATCACGCCCAGCTAAGTGGTGAATGTGTGAACCTACTACAACAGGTCGGGAGGACCCGGGGGGGATCTGTTAAAGACACACACCCACAACCCCAACACACCAACAACAACCACCTGTTGTCACCGCACACCCAAACAAGCAATCTCACTATAAACAGACCCCCTAGTACTGTCACATCACCCCCTCAACCCGCACGGTTTACGCCCAAAAAACAAAAAACAACCCTCCAACCACACCAAACCACACACAACGATTAACGTTTGTTGCGGTTGTGATGGGTGTTTGTTGTGTTGGGGGAGGTGGTGGTGGCAGGCTTCTGTTGTGGGTAACGGTTGGTGGTGTTGCAGCGCCCATCACGGAGCCGAGGGCCAAGGCAAACCAAGTTCGCCAACAAGTTGACTGAACTTGTTTACATGGCCTTCGTTCCGCGCTGTTCGCTTCCACGCTTCGATTCTGCGTCCTGCCGACTACCTTTCGGGACTCAGCGTGAAGGCTGGCGGATGAGAATCCGGCTTCCCTTGTGGGCGAACGATGGTCCCGAAACGGCAGGAACGTTCGCCACCCGCTGGGTGTCGAACTCGCTGTGACCTTCGGACTGCGTTTGTCTGGGCGGTGTGCATTGGGGGTCCGAAGGCCACGGTCTAGCTTAGAGATCCCTGCGCTTATCCGCCGCTAGGGCAGAGGATTCTGATTTCGGCGGCGAGGCGCTACGTTTTTGGTTTCGGTTGGGCGTGTTGGGCTCAGGCGCACACCACCGAAATAACAATCCTCGTACCTGCTCGTGGAGAGAGTCCGACTATTTCCACAGCCCGTCGCAGGCTCCGGTGTGGAAATGCCGCCCTCCTTACCTACTCGCGACCCTAGACGGCGCGCACAGGAATCTCATCTTGGGTGGGGTAGTTCAGGTCGTAGCCGAGAGAGTCGGTTAAAGGCTTAACTGCAAACTACTAGAGGCGGATACCGCCGCATACATACAGGAGTAGGTTATGAGCGCATTGTTGGAGGCTGGAAGCACCGAGGCAGGTAAGAAGGTGTGTAACACGTTTTTTCGGGAGATGTCGTTGGATGTTTCGGGTTTGCAGATGGTTGCAGGAACCGGACCGCGCAGTTTGGTGTTGGAGGATCGGTACACCCGTTGGGCGGCGAGCGAGGCGGTCCGGTTGGAGGTGCGGCGTCTGAAGATGCGGTACGCAGATCGGTTGGTCGTGGTTTCGGGCGGTGCCGAGGGTTTCGACGAGTTGTGGTTCAAGGTTGCGGCGGATGAGGGTGTGAAGACGGTGTTGTGCCTGCCATCACAGAGTGCGTCGTTCTACGCGTGGGGCCGGAAGGGGTCGTTGCTCGGTCGTGATCGGACGCCTCAGTTGCAGGCGATGTTGGAACGAGCTTCGTTCCTCCCGATCTGGGTCGATCAGATCATCAAGGTTCAGCGTGAGGACGGAGTGTACGCGCTCGGTGGTGATGGGCCGTTCGTGGATTGGGAGCGTGGGACGTCGTTCTGGAAGCGGGAGAAGGGGACGGAACACATCAACATGATTCGGAACCGGTTCATGATTCAGATTGCGGATGGGTTTGAGGTGTTTGCGAGTGACACGCCGGGGACGCAGCATTGTCTCCGAGCGATCAAGCAGGCGAAGGTTCCGTATCGGTTCGTTTGAGTCAATTTCAGGTGCATCCGGGCGTTGTCCGGGTGCATCTGGGGCTTTACTCAAACATATACAGGAGGCAGGAAGATGCACCTTGCAACAGCAGGTCAAGCGCGTGTTTGGAACAAGCGGTTCGGTGATGCACCGAGTTCCGCGTTGTATGTTGGTCGGCCGTCGAAGTGGGGTAACCCGTTCCCGGTCACGAAGTGGCGGTCGACGAGCAGGGCGGTTCAGGAGTACGTCGATTGGTTGTTGTTCATGGATGGTGAACCAGAGGAGTTGCGTCAGTCGTTGATGGATGGCGAGCTGTCGGGGCAGGAGTTGGTGTGTTGGTGTGTGGATCGTGGCGGTGTTGGTGTGTGTCATGCGAAGGTGTTGGCGCGGGTTCAGGCGCAGTTTGAGACACCGGGGTGGACGCTGGCGGATGTGCGAGCGTATTGGTTGCACAAGTTGTCAAGAATTGGGTATTGGGCTTGAGTCAATTTCAGGTGCATCTGAACGTCGTTCAGGTGCATCTGGGGCTTTACTCAAACACACACAGGAGAAGACACACATGATGGTTCCGAAGTGGATGGAACGGCAGCAGGCGTGGGCGGAGGCGACGGGTCAGAAGTACGTGGACCTGTTGGACGCGCTTGATGAAGTCACAAGCTGGTGGTTCGACGAGCCGGGTGGTTGGTTCAAGCTCAAGGCAGCTCGTAGCAAGCGTAGTTGAGTGGATTTCGAGGGCATCCGGCGCGAGTCGGGTGCCTTCGGAGGCTAACTCAGCCCAACACATACAAGGAGCAGCACATGTCAGAGGTACAGCAGGGCAGCAACAACCGGCAGGACATCTGGATGTACGGTGATCTGCAGAGTCGTATCAACATCCCGTGTCCGCAGACGGATTTCGGGCAGATGCAGTACAACAAGGCGATCCGTCGCAATCAGGTGGACCGTCAGCTTGGTCTGTCGTACGTGAAGTTGGAGAACGAGATGCAACTGTTCTCGTTGTGGCTTCCGGAGAACCCGGTCGGAAAGCAGTTCATCACGATCATGACGGACGCGACGCAGCGTGTGTTCATCGCAGGGAAGATGGCTCTCACGATCGAATCGGAGTTCGGGATGATCATCCCGCTCATGATGCCGGACCCAGACCGACCAAAGATGACGATGGTCGCGGACGAAGCGTACATGGCAGAGAACCCCGACGCGGTACTGACCGGCAAGCACGATCTGGCTCACTGCAACGCAGAAGCCGTCGAAATCGTCAAGAAGGCGCGTGGCACTCGGGCGAAGGACGGGTGTTACCCGGAACGCCACTGCATCTCGTACTGCTACTGGCCGACGCTTCAGGAGTCCACTGACTTCATGAACGATGTGCGCGCAGCGATGCAGTACTACATCGAGCGTGCCATCTGGGCGGATGATCCCGCAGGTGCCATCATCAACGCCGAGCAGGACGAACACGAAAACATTTGGGCCTAGCGGCAACCGGGTGGGGGTGCGCGCAAATCGCGCGTTCCCCCACCCGCTCGCAGTGGTTCTGCTCGCACCGGCATGGGCCGGTGCGAGCAAAATTAAAAGTTGGTGCCGTGTAGGGAGGAACCGACTCGGTTAGACCCTCCAGACGGTGAGTCGTGTTTCCAGATAGTTAGTGTTGTTTCTATTTGATTGGAGTTTTTGGTATGAATTCTGTTTGGTTGGCTAAGTTTCAGTTTTACACTGGGCAACTGAGTTCTGTGGTTGCACGTGTTCAGGTGTTGCTTGATGAGTTGGAGGAGTTTTGTGAGCAGTGTGGTCCAATGTGTATTTGTGAGGAGGTGGCGTGATGTGGTTTGAGTTGGGGGAGTTGACGTTGGAGTTGGATGTGCCGTGTGTGTTTTTGTTGTGTGTTTCTGTTGTTGCTGTTGTGTATATTCGTTCAATCAAAGGTGGTTGTGATGACAAGTAGTTTTGTGTTTGATTTTTCTAAGTGGAAGCCTCTTGATGTTGCTTCTCTTGATGATCCTGCGTATGATGCTGTGCGTGCGCAGTTTGAATCATTGTTGTGGTTGGTTCCTGCTGAGGTGTTGAGGAACTGGACTGAAGAGTTTGAAGTTGAGATGAAGTGGGCTGCTGGTAAAGCTGATCGTATGTGTCAAGATCATTGGGTTCGTGGTAAAAAGTAGTTGTCGTCTGAGCGACGTTAAATAGGCTTTAGGCTCAGAGCGTCCCCCGTTTGGGGGTGTAGCGTTGGAGGATCATCGACGGATGTGATTCCTGAACGCGGTTGGGGCGTGCCATCATCGTCAACCGTTAGCTTATAAGAGATGGTACTGGATCAGATTGATCGTCTGATTTGGGGGAAGACCGGCAAGTTGATCGCTTGTCGGTCTTTCTTTTTGCCCCTATAGCTCAGTTGGTAGAGCATCGGACTTTTAATCCGCTGGTCGCAGGTTCGATCCCTGCTGGGGGTACTTGTGTGTTGCGTGAAGATCAGTGAGCTAGCCATCTCCTGTTGTGGTGAAGATAAACCTGCGCACGGGTACTGCGTTAACAGTTTTTTCATTGGACTGAAGGTTTTTCGCTCGCTGGTTTTCATGGAGTACATAACAAATAAGAAAGGTTGGTGTTGTTGTGCGTTATATGGGTCCGTATGAGAACATGATTGAGTTACGTAAGAAACATGAAGAGTCTGGTGGATTCTTTTTTAGTGAATCAACTATGAATTATTTTGCTTCAGAGATTTACCGTGATAATAGTTTGCGTGAAGTTGTTTTTTGGGGTAGATATTTTCTTACTTCTGAACAAGATTATGGTGGTGCTTGGAATGGTCAACGTCGTTGGACTATCCGTTTGTGTAAGAACAATGGTGACATTGAAACTTTTGGTTTGTTTGGTGGATATTTAACTTTTGATGATGCTTTTGAAGCTGTTGTTGGGTTGCAAGAAGATCAACATAAGGAGAACATAGAATGAGTTGGGGTTGGTGTGGCCGTTGTGGTGGAGAGTTAATTAGTTGCGAATGTGAAGAACTAATAGATGATGATGATTGTAATTATGATGCAGATGCTGATGATTATGAAGTTGTGAATGATTCACAAGTTGTAATGGAATACAATTCTGACGGTGCTATGAGAATTGTGGTTTTGTGATGGCAAGTATGACTAGCGGAAATCATTTGACTGTGTTTGTTTTAGATTGGCGTGAAGCGCAGTTGCTTGAAACTGTGTTACTTGCTTTTCTTGCGCGTAAACCGGTCAATGATGAAGAGCTTGGGATGCATTGGGCTGTTGATGCTTTGTATAAAGAGTTTTTAGGGTGACAGTTATTTGTAATTCTTGCAATGATCGTGTTGCCCAGTACAAGTTTGTGTATCCGGATGCGACGTTTGATATTTGTGATAGCTGTTTACCTATTCATGGGTATGAACGTCAAATGATTAATTTAGGAGTTGGTGGTAATGTTAAGATACAGAGTGCAAGACAGCGATGATCCGAATGTGTGTTTGATTGAAATGCCTTATGACTTGTTAGATGCTGTTTATTCTGCTTTGTCTGATGTGATGATGAAACGTATTGTTGACTTTCGTAAGTATGGTGATAAGCAACAGTCGTTAGATTATTTTGATTTGCATATTAGGATGACTGAGTTGATTCGTGAATGGGAAACTAATACACGTAATCAACCGTTTTAATTGTCCCTTGGCGTTGGGGTTCAGCGTCTTTTAAACATATAGGAGGTAGCTATGGCTGCTATTAATTCATGCACGCTAGTAGGTAATGTTACGCGTGATCCGGAGCTTCGGTTTACTCAAGCTGGATTGGCTGTTGCTAATTTCAGTATTGCTGTAAATCGTCGTTGGCAAAATCAGTTGACAAAAGAATGGGACGAGAAAGTTTCGTTCTTTGATGTGACATGTTGGCAGCAGTTAGCTGAAAATGTTGCTGAGTCTTTGACACGTGGTATGCGTGTTGTTGTTGCTGGTCGTCTTGAGCAGCGTTCGTGGGAGACTGACACTGGCGATAAGCGCAATAAGATTGAGATTGTTGCTGATCTTGTTGCGCCTTCATTGGAGTGGGCAACTGTTGTTGTAACAAAAAATGAGAAGCGCGATGGTGGCGTCGAAGATAAGAATTACAACTCATATACAAGTGCCGATGAGCGGCCTTTCTGAAAGTGATGGTGCATACAATGGATGAACGTCAGACTGAGTGGATTCGTTCCGCTAATGAAATGATTGACTGGTTTGCGGATAACCCGGAGATGATTCCTGTTTCGAATATTCGTATTCATCGTTGGTATTGGGACTGGGATTTTCGTGCAAAGACTGACGAGCAAGGCGATCTGACTTCTGACCGTGTTGAGCGTTTGCTTGCGACTATGCGTGAGGACGCTGCAACTTTGCGTGCTAACACACCTATTGGTTCTGTTGAGAAAATTGATAGTGACTTTACGTATGGTGTGTCACGCAAGTTTGGTGTGCATGAGTTTTCTTTGGCTACTGCTGCTAGTGCTACTTGCACGATGGTGGAGACTGAGGAAGTCAAGGAAGTTGTGTCGTATGACATTCCTGATGAGGTTCGTGAGCAGTACAAGGTTGTGATTAATGAGCCGGTCATGAAGAAGGTTTGTCCGCCGATTACTAATAGGGAGTTGTGATGGAAATTACTTCAGAAATTACGTTTGAGTTTGATGAACGTATTTTTGGTCGTGCTGTTGCTAATCAATTGGATTTGTCCGAGCTTGCCGGTGAGATCGATATGGATGATCTTGCCGACAACATTAGTCTTGACAGTATTGCTGACCATATCGATGTTGATTACGATGAATTGTCTGAGCGCATTACTGAGAGTGACGACTTTATGGATCATGTTGTCGCACGATTTTGTTTAAAAAGTCTTGATGAAAATCCTTCATACATTCTTTTTATTAACAAGATTGTCGAAGATGTTAAAGTTGTAATTGACGCAGACAAGGTAGAACCAATCGAATCAGTTGGTTGGTATGAGCGTATGAACGATCAGGTTCGTAAAGGTTTTGAACGTCTTACACTTAAGAAGTTTGATGCTGTTTACGAGTATGGTCGTATTACGGATGACAAGTCCGACACACATCGGCTTGGAGAATAAGGAGATAATATGCACGCACTAGAAATTGACCGTCAAGGTCGCGCATCGTTTTGTTATAACGAGAAAAATGGTAATCCTTGGCACATGTTGGGCGCACCGTTTGAGTCCGGGTTTACTCTTGAGCAAGGTCTTGAAGCTGCGCGTGTGCGTAAAGCGGAAAAGACTACGCTGTATGCTTTGACTCCGTTTGGTATGCAGGAAGTTGAGTCGCATAACGCAATTATTTGGCCTTCTGTTGATGAGCCTGATCGTTATGATGTGATTGGTGTTAATAGCCAGTCGTATCATCTTGTTCAGTATTCAGAGGTCGCTGAGATTGCGATGGCTATTGTTGGTGCTTCATCTGGTGAAGCGATTCTTGACACTATGGGTTTGCTGCACGGTGGCAAGAAGTTCTTTGGTTTTATTGATTTTGGAGATATGGATCTTGAACTCCCGAATGGTGCAGTTGACAAGCTTGTTCGTGGTTTGGGATTCGTCTCTTCTCATGACAGCACACAGGCAATTACTTTTTATACCACGATGGTGAGGGCTGTGTGTCAGAACACTGTAACTGCTGGTCTGTCGTCCGCTAAGAACAAGATGTCGATTCGACATACTGCTAATGCCGATGCTCGTTTGTATCAGGCTCGTAGTCTTCTTGGTTTGGCGTATGGTGCTGACATTGAGTTCACTAAAATTGTGACTAAGCTGTCGGAGATGTCAGCTAAGCATGATACGCTTCAGCGTGTCATCAAGATGATTTGGCCGTTGGAAGATGATGCACCGGATAGAGCTAAGACGATTTGGAATAATCGTGCCGATAAGATTCACAAACTTTGGTATGCTCCGTCTAATGCTGGTGGGTTTGGTGAGAATCGTTGGGTTGTTTACAACACGATTGGTGAGTATTTGGATCATGCGTATGGTTCTGATCCGATCAAGCGTGCAACAAATTCGATTGATCCCACTTCGTCAGTGACTAATAAAAAGCTGATGATGCTTGACTATCTTGTTGGTTCTTCTAACTAAGGAGTTTTATGCCTATCAATAAGGATCTGTCTTCTTTGCCTGCTGGGGAGTCACGTTCTGCTGTGGTTCCTGATTCGAATCCGTTTATTGGTCGTGCGCTTGCCGGTCAATGGTTGGATGAGAATCATGAGCAGCATAAGAATCATGCTGTTGAAGGAACGAAGTTTCGTTTCTCTATGGCTGGTTCTTGTAGTCGTGCGCTTGCGTATTACATGACGCAGGTTGAGGAGACTGATCCTATTGATGAGGCTGATGCTTGGCGCATGGGGCTTGGGACTATGATTCATGAGGCTTTGCAGGATGCGTGTGTGAAAGCGTTTCCGGGTGCTGAGACTGAAGTTAAAGTACAGGTTGATGGTCTTAACGGTTCAGGTCATATCGATATGGTGTTGTATGAGTATCGTGATGACAAACCGTGGGTAACTGCTGTCGAAATCAAATCAATTAATGGGTTTGGTTTTAAGATGGCAGCTACTGGCTTTAAAGGTCCGGCTGAAGGTCCTCGTCGTTCGCATATTCAGCAGGGTGCGCTTGGTGCTATGGGCGTTAACGCTGATGAGTTAATTATTTGTTATGTTGCTATGGAGAATGTGTCACCTTCTCTTGCTAAATATTCTGATGATCCTGTGTTCGGCAGGTTTACTGCACAGTGGACGTATGATCGTGCGACGTACATGAAGTATGCGGTTGATGAGATTGATCGTGTCAATCATGTGATTAATGCGCTTGAGTCCGGTGCTGTTGCTGCTGATATTGAACCAACTGTTGAAAGAGATGATGGTTTGATTGTATCTATTACTAACCCGTCTAATGGTGCATGGATTTTGCAGCATGAAAATGAGGTTCTTGATAGTGGCACTGTGTGGAATTGCAATTATTGCCGTTGGCAATCTCGTTGTTCTAAGGAGTAGTTGTTTTGGATTTTCAAAAACATGTTGTGTTCGATGCAAAGTACATTCTTCTTGATCAGCTTAGTGGTTTAATGACTGGTGCTGATTCGATTAATGATGTTGCTGAGATCATTGTGTTAAATGATATTAATGAGATTGATGTGCTTGTTCCATCTGAATTGTTAGAGATGCGTATTTCTAAAGATTGGGATGACAAATATGTATATACTTGTACCGGTCTTGGAAACGTAGCCGCTAGTATTTGTTCGCTTGCTAATAACATAAAGATCTAGCCAATCAAAGAACCGCCTCTTTGATTTGGCTATCGCTGGGCTAGGGGTTCCGCCGCCCCTAGCCCAGCATTTTCTATGGAGGGTTGATGACTGCTGATGCTTCGAATATGTTGGAACGTATTGCACGTATCCAATCACGTTGTGTGGATGAAGATGTTGTAGAAGAAGTTGTGAGTCCTATTAATGCACCAGAAGGTGGCTATGTGGACTTGGTGTTTGATGAGGGTAATTTGATTCGCATTGTCGATGCTCGTAATAATAAAACCGAGATTGGCAATTGGTTAGATATTAATGGGAATCGTGTGTTACGTATCCCGTGGCCGGTGTTAGGTGATGTGCGTGCTAATACTTTAGGTCGTACTCGTAACACGCAAAGCACTGAAAATGCTGCAGCTTTTATGCAGTTACCTAAGTCCGGTACTGCGCGCGCACAGGTTTTGTCTGCGTTTATTTTAGATTGGCGTAACAATGGTGATGGTTTGATCGATGAAGATGTAGCTGCTAGGTTACAGATGAATCTTTATACGGCTGCACCACGTAGAACCGAGCTTGTAAACATGGGTTG
>Ga0209084_1000342_pt1 | contig 43575 bp, 53 predicted proteins | sample C_130820_MF_Meta_FD_187309 | JGI IMG/M metagenome (GOLD analysis project Ga0209084, IMG submission 187309) | Freshwater microbial communities from Lake Croche, Canada to study carbon cycling - C_130820_MF_MetaG (SPAdes) (version 2) | ecosystem: Environmental > Aquatic > Freshwater > Lake... | reverse complement strand
TAAAGCTATAGATGCTTCTTTTGAACTACCTAGTTTTTTTGCAAGTTCCCAGTACGCTTCTTCGCCAGTAAATTCTTGTTTACCAGAACTTTCTAAGTCATGTTTAGATGCTGCAAAACTTGCTTCGTCAAAACTTTTATAAACATCACCAATAGATGTGCTTCTATTATTTTTTATAACACGTAAAGAATATTCTCCTCTATCAGATGAGATTATGTATTTACCAGACTCATTAAAAATACCATACGCAGTAGGATCACCAATTGGTCTACCGTAATGATCAAATTCTTCTTGTTCAAAATTTAAATTGTTATCTTTTATTTCTTTATAAAAAACATTGCTAACTACTTCTTCTTCTGTTTTACCTCTAGCTATAACTTCACCATTATTTTTTGCAGAAGTAGCAACGTATCCAGATTTATCATCTCCAGAAAAATAGTAAAGATCATCATTAACTATTGATTTAAAATGATAGTTACCATCCTTATCATAAGTTATTCCGTAACCAACCTCACCTTCAATATCTACACCCAACCTTTTAAAAGCATCTTGAACAAGTTTGCTTTGTTTAGTGTTGTCAAAGTCAATAAGCTCTTCAGGTTTAACTTTTAAGACAGCATGATAGGTAGCACCTCTGACATCTTTAACATCATTTTCTATTTTTTCTCTTAACGAAGTTAACTTTTGTTCTTCTTCGTTAAATCGTTTTTCTACTTCAGAATGTTTTTCTTCTAAGTCAGATATTCTTTTTTGAGTAGCTTCAAGTACTTGTGGATGCAAAGAAGATTTGTTCTTAAGAACTTCTTTTTGTTTTAGCAAGTCTGCTAATATAGAAATCTTTTCTTTTGCTACAACATTACTATTTTTACGAATAGATTCGTATTCTTTATAATCTGGATGGTTTTCTTTAGCACGTAGTTGTGCTCTTTCATCATTAGATTTTCTGTAAGAATTATGAGGTAGTTCACCTGTAGAAAAATAGGTGCCATCACCCTTAAACATAGCACCTTCACCAGAATAAGCCTTTTTTATCCAATCAAATATTCCATTAAATCTATATGGAGAATCATGGGTAACAGGTATTCCTTCTTCACCAAGACTCTCTGCAAGCTCATCAGCAAAACGAGCAGACTTAGCTATTCGTTCGGCATCAGGATGAGGCACATCTTTATTAGTGCCAGTCTGTTTAGCAATCTCTTGAGCTATGTCTAGCAGTTCATGAAAGGCAGTGTATTGGCTTTCATCTTTAAAGCCAAAAAACTCACCAACCATTCTTACAAGTTTAGAGATAAGACCAGGACTCTTACGATCAATCTCCAACAGATGCTTTAATACTGCTGGCCTAAACAAACCATCAGAAATAAATTCATGGGGATCTGAAAGAGCGTAGTCTAGTACTTCTCGTTCTTTTGAAGAAAGAGATTTTTGTCCAACCTCTTTTTTCACTGTACCCATCAAATCAGTTAGTTTGTTCCCAAGAACTTCTAACTCTTTATATTTTGGGTGGTCTTTAGGTAGATTTTCTATTGTTCGGATAGTGTCACCTAAAGCAGCATGAGCAAGTTCATGTGCAGCAACAACACTAGTTGTACCTCTACCACGCTCTAGATAAATGGTTCCATCAGCATCAGTAACACCAACAGAGTTCTCAACAAGTCCCCACTCTTTAACTTTGGCTTCCATCTCTGCTCTATCCAAGAATACAACAGGCATATCTTGGGGAAGAATGTCTTTAAGCATTGTTACGATCTTAGACACCATGTGGTCTGGACCGTGTTTACTAACAAGGTAGTCTGCAAGACTAGTTGTAGTGTGTTCTGTCTGGTGCATCTTCTCATCAGAGATAAGCATCTCTTGCTTATACTTATCACGAGATTCTTTACTAGCAGGACTAAGACTAAAGCGTTCGTCACCAGCAGCACGAAGGTCACCACTATGCAACCCAGGTTGTTCACCTGCTGGGCTTTCTAGGACATGGTCTTCTGGTATTTGTTTAGAACGTTTAGCTTGGTCAACAGCATCCATGCGTTCATGGAACACACCACGTTCATCTACAAAACCTTGGTCATGAGTATCAATAGTTTCAGCTTTACGTTCTGGGTCATGCTTAGGACCCATACGTTCAATCTCACCAGTCTCTTTGTTCCTAATAGCAGCTTCAACAAGAGGTGATGTGGCAGCACGTTCTTGTTGCTTAGCTATAAAGTTTGCTTTTTGTTCTGGAGTAATGTTAGAGGGTGGTGCAACATCCGGTGGTTGAGAAGGACTAGTACGTGCAGGTAGTTTAGGAAGCACAGCTTTAACAACACTTTTACCAGCTTCAAAAGCTTTTTTACCAAGAGGATTAAACCCTGGCATAGCTGCACCTGCTGCGGCAGAAACAGCTACTTTAATAGGATCTATTTTTCCTTCAGTAGCATACTGAGAACCAGCTTCAATGCCACCCATTAGTCCAGCGGATACACCACGTTGAACTAAAGGCTTAGTGAGCATCTTGCCAGCTACTTCAGGGATAGTCTTAGGTGACATCCCAGCAAGGTTGGTTAGAGTTTGAGCAGCAAATGTTCCGTAAGGATCAGCAGCTTTCTGAGCTTGACGAGCCTTGTAATCTTCTGGAGCAAATGCTTCGTGCATCCAGTCAGTAACCTTTTGAGCAGCACCAGAAGCAATAAAAGCACCACCAAGACCACCAGCAAACTCAATTACACCAGCAGTTACAGGAGCAAACGGACCAGTAAGAGGGGCAGCTACAGCCGCTATAGGAGCAGCAGCAGCCATACCAGCACCAAAGCCAATAAGACCAGCAGCAGCACTAGGTACAGTTTCAACACTAGTGCGACCTATGTTCTTCCAGTCTATACCTGATTGTTTAGTTTCTACAGCATCACTAGGTGGTTTAAAAGAAGATGTGCTACTAGTAACATCTTTAGATTGTTGTGTTTCAACAGCATCTGATGGTGGAGTAAAAGCCATAGTTAACTCTTAGTGTATGTTTTACCATCAGGTCCAATTAGCTTTTGTCTAGATTTAAGCTTAGACCATTTAGAATCAAAATCAGATTGTGTAGTAGCTTTTTCTGGAGGTGTAGCAGCACTACCAGCTTCTATAGGAACAGGAATAGGTTTAACTTTACCTTTTTGTGGATCAGTAACAGTTGATAGTTCTGTTTTATAAGTTTCTATGTAATCTTTTTTACCAGGATACTCTGGTCCATTTTCAGCAAGTTTAATTTTCTTTCTAAGAAGATCTGCTTTAAAAATATCACGGTTTTTTATAGCTTCAGTTAAAGCTTTAGTCTCATCTCTATCAAAAAATATAGTTTTATCTGCTTTTGATTTTGCTTTGTCTACAGCTTCATCTAAAGCTTCCATTTTTTTAGAACTAGCTTTGTCAAGACGTTCTTCAGCAAACTCTATGTCTTTCCAAGCCAATCTGTTTTCTTTAGCAGCAAAACTACCATCTTCTCTATTTCGTCTTTGTTCATCTCTACGAAGCTCAGCACGATAGTTAGATTCTCTTTGTTGAATCTCAACTTTTTCAAGTTCAGTAGCTTGCTTTTGAGTAGCAATCTGACCCTTGGTATTCAACATTAAAGATTTAAGAACTTCTTTCTTTTGAGCACCAGTGTACTTATCCCAGTTCTCTTGTCCAATCTGAGAGATAGCAGCTTTTTTATTTGCGTCTGGAAGACGATCAAAGAATGCTGGAACATCAGCATCAGGCACAGCACTAATAGCAGCGTAAGCTTTACCTATTGCTTCATCGTTAGCAGCATGAGTCTTAGCATCATTAGCTATTTTTTTAACATCTTGTGCTATAGCAGAGTTGTATGTAGCAGCACCATTAACTATGTCACCAGATTGAAGTTGAATAGCAGCAGCTAACCTAAGCTTGCCAGCATCATCTGCAGCTTTAAATTCAGGAGATCCAGCTAACTGTTGTAGCTTAACTTTAGATTCTTCACCAGCTTTAAATCCAGTCTCAGTAACTAGATTACTTAACTTAGTCTTTTCAATGTTAGCTTGTTCTTGTTGGAGGTCTAGTTGTTTCTTTTGAGCATCAGCAGCAATGTTAGCTTGGTCGTATTGAGCACCATAAACATTCTGTTGCATCTGTCTAGCAGCAGTGCTGCCAGCAGCAACATCGGTCATTAGGAATGCCATGATTTAATTTCCTTTAACCGTAGAAGCCAGCATTAATATTATTAAAAGATTCAGTGTTAAGAGCATCCATTTGATTTTGACCAAGACCACTTCCACCAGCCCCACTAAGCCCACCAAACTGTCCTTTAAGACCACTAAGTCCTTGACCAACAGCACCAAACCCTTGAGCAATACCTTGTTGGTTAAGGTTACCTTGGGCTAGACCCATGCCAGCAGCTTGAGCAGGATTCTGAGTAGCACCACTACCTTGAGCTAGTCGGTTCATGTAGTCCGTCATAAATCCATAGTAGCCCTGCTGACCCGTTTTTTGAAGTGCTTGTTGCTCACCCCCTGAGTACAGTTGTCCAGAGGCAGCAGCGGTCCTTTGAGAGGCTTGCATAGCGGGTTGCATCACACCAGTGTTGAACTGGCTATACCCAGGCATATCTTGGATGTTAGCTTTAGCTCCAGGCTGTAGAGCACCAGAGTACATCTCACCTAGTTTGCCACGATAGTCCATAAAGGGATCAGCCATCCTTTGTGCTTGAGCACCAGATGGACTGCCACCACCAAAGAGACTTCCTCCAGTCATGGAGTTAATGCCTCCGGCAATACTCATTGCCGCAGCAGCACCACTTAAAGTTATTCCAGCAGACATTTGTTAGTCCCCTTCCAAAGATTATTTAGCTTCATAACTTGACGGTAGTCTAAGGTTATTTCTTCACCTAGGTCACCACCAGCCATGCCATGTATGTTTCTAGTTGCTACTAGGAACATATCTCCAAGATCATTTTTAAAAGCTGCTGTATTCGGATTCTTAGAATGATTGATCAAGTATCCAGCAGGAGTTCTACAACCACCAAGTCTCATGGGAGCTAACAAGCTTCCTTGTTTAATCTCAGCAGTAGAGAACATTCCCTTACCTTGGATAGGGGAGTTTCCAGAACAGATGCTGTAGCTTCCATCAGGGAAAGGAACACAGTCTGTTCTATGCTTAGACACTAACTCAATATCTTCAACAGTCCAACCAGACTCTTCAACCATCAACAAGAAGTCTTGTCTATCTTCTTCATGCTTAGGATACTCTAAAGCTAGCTTTTCTTGTTGATGCTCTACAAGAATCCCTGGTACTTTAAACAAAGTTGATTCTAGGTATTCTACATCTGTGTTACTAGTAACATAAATGTTTTGCCACACAGTGTCTTCTAGAGTAAAGCCTACCTTGCTACCAGCTTTAGCAACAAACATATGTGGGGCAACAAGAGTCTGTGTAGCACCATCTCCATCTATGACATTGATGCTTCCTTTAAGAAGCACATTCATGTGTTCAGACACATGCTCTTGTCCAATAATAAATGTACCCTTTGGGTAATGTGCTTCTCTGATATACAACCCACCACCAAACCTATGAATAATAGAGTTGAGCACTTGCTCCTTAGTCATAAGTATTTTAGCTAGAGCTAGTTTGTCATCTGTAATACGAAGGTTATAACTTACTATAGGAGCCTCTACAACTTGATTCAAAGTTATCCCCTGTGCCTACCACCACCAACAGCTTGCTCTTGATCCATCTCACCAATTCTAAAGTCAACTTCAGCACCATCTAGGCGAAGAGGAACGTTACTAGTACACAAGAACTCCCAAGCTCTACGTCTATCAGCACCACTGAGGTACACCTGTGATCTAGAAGCATTGAGGTCTACAGTACGATAGTTAGACCAAGTTTTGTAGTCATCACCAGTGTGTCTAATCTGCATTAGACCAACAACCTTATCACCAATGATTTCCAACCTACCATAAAACTTACGCTTAGTAGTTCCATTGTCAATGATGTCTGTTACTGTTCTACAGTAAATAGCTTGTCCATCATCTTGGTAAGTATTTGTGTCTAGGTAATAAAGCTTTGCAACATCATCATCTAGACAGAAGGGAATACCAGTTACTTCAGCATAGAAGCTAGGACGGAAGTAAGACTCTGTCCAAGTACCTGGGTTAGGTTGATCATCAGAAGCAAGAGCATACTGGGTCCAGGTGTACCACATCTTTGCACTTATGTCATAAACCAAGGTTTGATTGGTGTTATGAAGAGTAAGGATGTAGCAAGTATGACCATTGAACTTGTAACAAAAAGCAGTGACCTTACTTAAGTCATCAGCTTCTAAATGCTTGTCTACACTGTCTGTAGAGACCTTGACAGGACTAACACCATCCATGATGTAGACACTACGTCCATGAGTCTTAGTAACCCCTATCCAAAGAACAGTGTTATCTGTAGACACAATACTATCCCCGTTAGCACAACCAACTTCGTTGGTATAGCTTTGAGATACAGCTAGAGGAGAAGCAACAGCATTAGCAGCATCGTAATAGAACTGTGTAGTGCTAGCACCAAAAGCTACAAGGTAGTTCAGATGCTTAACAATGCCTACCAAAGTATCTGTAGTCTGTTCAAAAGTAAGATAACTAAGAGCATCCCAAGATGTAGGGTCATTTAAATTGGAGTTGTATATCCGGTTACCAGTAATAGGAACATTAGAAGAAGTACCTATAAACACATAGTTGTCTAGGAACACAACACCAGAAACATAAGGACCAGTAGGAAAAGCATTAAGAGCTGGTGTAAGAATACCGTTAGAACCTAGGTCTGTAAAAGTAATAGTCCCAGATACAGTAGCAGTGTGTGCTATGTCAACAGTAATCTTAGTACCGTTAACATTAGTTACTGTGGCATTAGGAGCTACACCAGTACCTGTAGCTTGCATACCTACATAAATGCCTGTGCCACTAGATACAGTAATGTCAAATAAATCTATAGTGCCTGTACCTGTAGGAGTGACAGTAGCTGGCAACACAATAGAACAGGTAGGAGCACTGCTAAGACCACTACCAGCATTAGTAATTGTTATAGCAGAAATACTTCCGTCAACAACAGTAGCTGTAGCAGTAGGACCAGCAGGACTAAAAGTAAGGGTAATCCCTGTACTGTACCTAAGACCTTCGTTGTCAATGTTAATGCTACCTACTTTGTTATTAACAATTGTGCTAAAAACACCAGCTTTACTGTACAGATACCCGTTAACTTTGTTATGAAAAAACAAGTAAGCATCCAAAAAAGTTTTGATGAAATAGCTTTGACTGGTAGAAGTAGATGTAGTACCTACAGTAGTAGTTGTGTACGGAGTAGTAGGTGTAGTGCTATACACTGTGTTACTAATAACAGATATGACCTTGCTATTAAAACTAGCTAGCCCTTGGCTACTAACCAAACTAGGAGTAGACACAAGTTGCTTAGCCAACACCAACCCAGGTCTTTTAACGAACTCACGTTTCTGATCCCTGCTTTCAAAAACACAGTTAGAAGAATAAGAGTCCTTATCAAAAGTCCCATTACGGGACTCTATTGGTTGGGTTAGCCCTATACGCTCTGTAGCCATAGTTACCTGCTGTAAGAGTTACTAGTAACAGATCTAAAGTCTGGACTAAAAGAAGTGCTAGCTGCTTCAACATCCCAGTCTGAAAGCATAGTCTTGTAAGCCCCTGCTCGTTGTGTAATCTCTTGTCTAGCGTTCATAGGAACACCATATTCAAGAGCTAACTGATCAGCTAGGTTCCACACCAAAGTATTCATCCACTCATTAGGGAAATCAGGGATCTCACTAGCACTACTGATGTCATTGAGAGGAAGCTGAGCAACTAGATGAAGCTGTGTGGTAGAACTAGTGTTAGCATCAGGAGTCAGGTACACATACAAAATACCGTTAAGAGATTTGACATCATAGAAGATAGTGTTACTAGAACCAGTAGAAGCTTTAGACCCAAGTACGTTGTACTCTTGCTTAGAGATAACCAACACTGGTGTGTCAATGTTGGGTGTGACTTGGATGTTCCTGTAGAAGCCTTGGATGACCTTTAGGGGCCTGTCAGTGATAGCCACCGTAGGGTTCTGTGTGTCGTACATCAAGGAGCTTGTAGAGCCTCCTAGGATGTAGCTAGTCTGTCCATTAGTAAGAGGAACAACAAGTTCTGACACTTTCCATAGCTTCAAACCTTCGGTACTCAACTGCTTGATAAGAAGATTCAAAGACATTGCAGCATTAGAGATAGTGTCTGCATCAGGTACAGAACCTATTTCTAGAACACCTAGCTTACGAAGAGCTAGAGAAATGATCTGATCTCTTGTAACGGTATACGTTGAACTCACAAATCACCTCTTAAGTTATTCTATTAGTAGCTCTGAGCTATTTTCAGCTAGAAGATAATTGTTTGACTCAGTTAGTATGGCACCAACAATAGGTGGTATGACTGGAACAATGTTGTAAAGATCATTGGTGTCATTGAACACATACAAACTTGTGTACCTCATCCCTGGCATAAAACAACCTGGGATTGACATGTTAGGTATGGCACTACCTCCTTGTAGAGTACAAGCAGGACGGTAACCTCTATCTATATCTGCTGCTGCACAGTCTGCTGTACCGTAGTCTGCAATACCTTGTGAGGTTACAGGGGTACAAACTAGAACAAATAAATCTTGTTGCTCTGGTCTAGTGTAAGGTGGAGCTTGTATGTCTGCTACACCATGTACGTAATCTTGTGGTTGTCTGGGTTCCCAACAACCCTCATCCACCATCAAGCCATCCCACCTCTGCCTTAGATCAGAAGCCTTGTATTGCCTACCACACTCATCACAGATAACATTCCAGTTACCTGGAGTGTATACAGGGGTATAGCTCATAGATGCACCTGCTTATTTGTCAGCCTTCTTTTCAAGCTTGTCAAAGATCTTGGCTAACATTTCTTTGATCCCTTTGATGTCTTCTCTGTAATCGTCCCTAGTAACATATGTTTTAGGAAGCTCTACAGAAAGTTTGGTTAGATCTTCTTGAAGATCCTTAACAGCAGTCCACAACTCTCGGGCTAACCACCCAATCACTGTACAAGCTACACCAAGCATTATGTTAATCAGTGATTGAGATTCCATGATAGTGGTGTACCTTAAAACAAACGTTGGATAAACAAAGACAATCCAGCAAGGATACCACCAAAGCAAGTTGCTAGTGCATCAAGAGCTTCTACCCCATGAGGACCGTGCATAGGGTCTCCAGTACTTCGATAGTTAATGAGAGCATCACTACCCTCTTTAGCTATAGCAAAGAAGACAACAATGCAACCAGCTATAACAGCACTGTGTGAAAAAAAGAAGCTAACAATAAAAATCAAGGCACCATAGATGGCATGGTTGGCTTTGTCTACGGGAAGAATAGGTAGGTTCATATGTGTGTCCTTTAAGGAGTGTAACCTTGTGAGTAGTTACCGTACCAAGCTGTTCCATCATAAATAAAACAAAGAATGTCACGTTTACTAGCTGTTGCTGTAATGGTAGGAGTACCAGCACTACTCCATTTCACACCAGTAAAAGTAGCATTACCACTACCACCAGATGCTTGGTTAAGTAGCAAGGTAAAAGATTGTCCTGCTAGTGAAGACAAAGGCATAGCAAACACACAAGTTTGGCTAGCAGTTAGTGTAGCTATCAACAAAGTACTAGCACTAATGTTAAGTTGATAGCTAGTAGTTACAGTACCAATGTTTGTAGTTGATTCTTTAAAACCACTAATAATAGAACTACTAATAGTAGGTGTACTAAGGCTAGAACTAGAAATAGTAGCACTAGTAATAGTAGGACCAGTGATAGTAGGATTAGTAAACAACTGTGTAACGGTTGCTTCACAAGTTATCCCACTCTGAACTACAGGCAACATTTCTACACCAGTAAGAGCACTGGCTGTAGGCAAAGCTGATATTTTAATGCCAGACATTGTGTAGTTCCTATTAGGTTCTCAAGATACCAGCAGCTTGAAGATCGGCTATTAACGTACCTAGCACATTAAGGCCCGCTTGCAATGTGTCTACAGCAGGACTAAGTGCCCGGTCAGTTGCTCCACCAGTGACGCTATAAGCATTACCCCCCTGCACTGCACCGAACGGATACCAAGTGCCAGGAGTCCCACCGGACAAACAAACCCACCCTAACGGTCCACCAGCAGCAGGGAACTGCGCCCAGAATTTATCTCCTTGCCCCCATGTGCCAGTGCTAGGTGCAGCATCCCCAAAGAAGTCCCGTTGTGAAGTGCCACGCCCAGGAGTTGCTGTTGTTATACCTGTGTAAGAGTTTGGCCCTATAGCAGAAGAACTGTTGTTGTTAAATAAAGATCTCAAAGGGTAGACATTGGGAGTGTCATTCCAAAGAGCTATACCAGCACTCTCAGCACGTTGGATGATGTTGCGATCCATTGTGTATTGGCGTTTATCTCCAGAGGCAAGCTGGATGCCGTAGAACATTTTGGTTTGAGTAGCTTCACCAATGATGGTGTTATACGAGCAATCAATCCCACCGTTACTGTCAAGCAATATCCCAGAGCTTCCACCGCTAGTATCAATACCTGCTGCACCTGGGTTGATGAGCGTATTGTTTCTTACCCGGCAAGGACGCAAGGGAGCGTACACAGCAACACCGTTGTATTGAATGTTGGAGACGTTATTATCCAAGAAATCTACGTTTGCAACATACAGACCGTATAGCCCATTACGCCCACAAGTGTCAACTACATTACCAGAAACCACAGCGTTCTTAACATACCGCAAGCTGATACCATCTTGCCCAATAGTACGGACAGAATTACCAGTGATGGTGACATTGTTTCCGTACAAGGCTTTGGTGATAGTTCCACCACTAGACCAAGCACTCCAACCAACAGTGCTAAGTACAGCCTCTAAATAATTGGTGACTGTAAACGTAGTAGCCAGAGGAGTGGTAGCAACTACCCAAGTATCATTTAAAACGTTAGCTACAGCGCTGCTAGGAGCAACCATACCAACCACGCCACTAATACTTATAACATCTCCAGCAACAAGACCATGTGCTGCGACCGTAGTAAACACTGCGGGGTTAGCAGCAGTTACACCAGAAAGAGTGCCTACAGTAGCTGGCGCTACGTTGTACACCAAGATTCCATCACCGCTAATCGTAGGCTCTGTTCCGGTGTTTTGAATGACGTTGCCAATAATCGTCATGTCACTGGGCACTTGCGTCAGTACAGGGTCGTTGTACCACTGGACTTTCATGCCCATACCACAAGTGTTGTGGATAAGGTTGTTGCTGATCGTCAGGCGTTGGATACCTGTATCGCAATACATGCCATGTTCAACAAGCGTGTTCTTTATGATGTTAGCGTCAATTACTACATCAGTAGACTGCTGACCGACAATAATACCTTCGCTGGTGTCTTGAATCGTGTTTCCGCGAATGGTGACACCGTTGCCAAGGATCGTGACGCCAGTGCAGTTTCTGAACCCATTAGACGCAGGGGACAGAACACTTGCCCCAGGGCCAGTTACGATATTGTCAATGAACTGGATGTTAGTCCCAGCCGTTGTAACGTACAGTGGAGAGTAGGCAAATTGGGTAAAGGTATTGTTATGTACCGACAGATTGCTTGTCGTACTATCCCCCCTAATACCAATATCCAAAGATGCAGCGCTGTTAAAAAACGTGCTTACTGTACCTGTACCAGACCCAACACCACTTGCAGTAAAAGCAATTCCAATAGTATTTGCCGAAGCACCTATTGATGTAAAGCTAGTAGTACCGACAGTAAGGATGGTATATTTGCGACCAATAACAAAAGCCCCTGCGGTTGCCGTACTCATCAATGCGCCGACCAAATTACCACCAGAGATTGTGACCCCCGAGGTATTACGCACATCAAACATTGGCATTTGCAACGCAGTCTGAGTGACCGTAGCACCATTGAAGACCAACGTACTACCAGTTTGAGGCACTAGAGTGTTGCTAATCTTATAGGTATCACTAGCATTACCAAAGCTAACGCATTTAGAAGCAGTAAGTGCAGCTTGAATTGCTGTTGTAGAGTCAGCAACCCCTGTGGGGTCTGCTCCATAAGACATAACACTAACAGTAGTTAGAGGATTAGTGCTATAGACAACCGCATTAACATCATTCAACCAAGCAGCATTAACTGGTGGTCCAATAAGATCTACATAAACTGTTGAGGTCATTCCTATATTCCTTAGTTTGGTACGTCAGCAGTTGTACGACTGAGTTCAATAAAGTTTGTACCATCGCACAAGAACGTAATGCTGCGGCTAAAGCCGTTAGCAGGTTGAGTCCATGTAGCTAGCTTGTACAACGTACCCCATGTTGCTGTACCCAAAGCACCACCACTAGCGTTTCTAATAGTAAAAGTAATTGTTTCACCATCGTACGTAGGATACAGCGGGTTAGTAACCGTAAACGCGGTGCCATTGGTTGCCGTTATTGTGAACGACTGGTAGGTGTTATCCACCGCCATACTGGCGCTATAAGGAATAGCTTGCCTGCGCGAAAGACCGTTGTTATAAACAACATTGTTGACATCATTTAACCAATCAGATGCTATGGTAGTACCGGATACAAAGACTGTTGATGTCATTCTATTGCCTTTGGTTTCAATTCAATACGCAGTGCGCTGTTACTGCCTTTTAGCAGCATGGTTATGGCCCCTTATTCGGGAACGCAGCAGTCGGCGGGGTGAACGTGGTCGTGTACCGGGCTATGCCCTTGGTGACTCGTAGGTCATCTATGTAGCCGGGGAATAGGGATGTTAGGTCATACCCCAAAGCACCGATAATGAGAGGCTGAGTGGTGGTATACAGTGTTGCAGAACTAGTTACAGCAGTTCCACCCACACCGTTTGTGTACGTTATAAAAGATGTTCCGTTTCGGACAACAGCAATGTGAGTCCAAGTGTTTAGCGCAACTCCACCAGTTGTACCATTTGGATTAATGGTAAAATTATTACCGTCTGTTGTAAATGCCCCAGTAGCGGTTCCGGCAGAGTTTACGCGAACTGTAAAACTCATTAAAGTATTGGTAGATGTACCAGCACCCATTACAGACCAAAATGATCCGCTACCAGCGTAACTTGAAATGTAAACCCAGCATTCAATAGTAAAGTCACCAGACCCAAACGCAAATCTAGTTTGGCTTAGGGAGCTTGTAGGCAGGTAATCCGTAGTCCCATTGAACTTCAAAGCCCCAGTACCATACTTAAACACACTAGTACTGATCTGCGCCGAAGCCACCGTCTCAAGGTTATTGAGTTCAGCGTTGTCGTAGATGGCTGCGTTGCTCATGCCCAGCAGCAGTGCAGTGTTCGTGACTGCGGTCAGTGGCGCTGTGGGGGGAGTAAAGGTCGTGCCGCTGGGGTAGAGGCAGGTGCCGTTGACTAGGCGGAAGTTGGAGATGTAACCGGTAAGTAAAGCACTTACATAAGCCCCGCAAGAACCAACGCCAAATATTTGAGCGGACGAAGGCTGAGAATATCCGGTAGCATCGTTTGTGCCGCTTTGAACTCCGTTAATATACAGACGTACCGTATTGCCATTGCGAACAAAAGCAATGTGATACCAAGTATTAACAACAATTGGGCCGACAAAAGTAATTGGTAATGTGGCAGCTCCTAATGAGCAAGTTACCGCGCCCGTATTTGTAATGCGAAAGTTAAACGATACATCCCCAAAAGCAGCCGAAGCTTGCCCTGCAAATATTTGAGAAACACCTATGCTAGTGGTATTTACCCAGCACTCAATAGTAAAGTCATTTGCCGCAAGATTAAACGCAGCGTTAGCAGGAACAGTAAGATAATCCCCCGTCCCATCAAAGTACCCAGACCCACCGTTAGTAGCAACAGAGTACGGGTAGACAGGGGTAAACGGATTGAACGAGCCTTGGGTCGTGTTGCCGTTGCGGGTGACGGTGAAGTTGTTGGTGCTGCCGTCTACAAACGTGTTGTTCTGGGCCGCGTTAGTCCCATCCCCGTGCAAGAGCATGGAGACATAGGGCCAATAGGAGTCAGAGGCACCGCCACTAGAAGTAAAGTATTCTTTAAAAGAGGATGTGAACATATTTGTGACTACACCATATTTGTCAATGATGTCAGGGTAGGATGGTTGAAAGACACCCGTTGGACCTTGTACGGTGATAGCCATAATGTTTCTTACACACCCATGATGATCTGAACCGTACCAGACACAGCAGTGACACTAGCACGAACATAGCGCCAAGGTGCAATGGTTGTGAACCCATCAGTAAGAAGAACACTAGTCAACGTAATAGTTCCCATAGTAACCCAGTTAGAGTTTGTACCAACAAAGGTAGCATCCTCATTAGTTACTTGAATAAGAACTGTAGCTGAACCAGCAGCAGTAACAATAGCTTGGAAAGAACTGTAAGGACTTTCCTTGTAGACTGGTGTTGAGTTGGCAATAGATGCTGTAGAGAGCACACTACCAAAAGCAAAGTAACGGGGTTGTTCACCGCTCTTAATTCGGACATCACTCATTTGTCAAACTCCCATCTTACTTACGTCTAGCACGATGAAGAATGATCCAACCCCTTTAAACACCATGTCAACCTCATGACCTACCAGACCACCAACCCAACCAAGATCAACCTTGCTACGCCCTTCTAGGGGCAGTGTGTAGGGTTGATTACGGTAGTTGATAAACGCTTTAAGTCCAGACTCAACCATAAATACAACTGAGTCTAAACGAACGTTTGTTGGTGTACCTGATAGCCTAGAGACATCAATGATGTCAAAGGAAGAATCACTCTCGTGCTTAATAGTACCTGTTACTAAGAACACGGTGTTCTTACCCCCATCGCTAACGATGGAGACAGTGATACTGTCCTTAGTAGCCTTGTGTACTAACTTAGTGTGCATGGACTATGTGTGCCTATTAGTTATATTCAGAACCAACTTGGATGCTATCAATAAACATGATACCTGTAGTAGAAGCGTTACTACCGTAACCAACAGCAGCATTCATAGCAACCATAGGCATGATGTTATCAAAGCTACCAGGAGCAGGAAGCACTGGAGCAATTGAAGTAGTCATGGAAGCATTGGTAGTGTAAAAAGCATTACCAGTAGTACCAGTACCACCAGCAGCAAGAACGGTTGAACCATCCATACCAATAGAAAGAATTGCTTTACCGTTAATACCAAAGAAGAACCGACCTTTACCATCATAGTAAAAAGAAAAGTCAAGCCAATGGTTTACTTCATTGGTAAAAGTGGTGTAGCTAGTTCCACCAACGTGTGCAATGTACGGAGCATACAAAGCATTGTTTTGGATTTGGCAATAGACTTGGGCATACGGAGAAGCACCGCTAGCACCTACAGCACGAACCAAAGGAGCTTGTACATAACCGTATCCACCAGTAGCAACTGCAACACTGGTGTACTTGTTAGAGCTACCAGCAGTAGTTAAAGTACCAACAGTAGAACTAGTGTCACCGTAGATGCCACTAGGCTTAGTAAGGTCTGCAACGTTGTTAATTGTAGTGGTAACAGCAGTGCCAGTAAGACCAGTGTTTTTAATAATAAGATTAAGAGTACCTACACCAGCACCTTTTTCAAGGTAGATACCATTAGCAATCGTACCTGTAGTATCAGCAACATCAAACAAACCATAACGAGACACTAGAGTGCTGTCTGCAAGAAATGCTGAGTTGTGTGCAACTTGAACGTTAAACCAAACTTGGTTACCAGGGATAAACTGAACACCTTGTCCAGTTGCACTGTTACCGTTAAGAGCAATAGCTGCTTTACCGGAAGCAGTAGTAACAGCAAGAGACACAAGACCAGCATTAAAACCTGTACCAGGGGTCTGTGTACCAGCACCAATAGCAGCAGTCGTATTGGTTACCGTATACATACCTGCAAGGTATGGAGCCATTTCAACAGTGCTAACTGACTGCTGAGTAGAGTTAGGAAGGTTAGGAAATGTGTTAAGAATTTGCTGGGTTTTGAAAGTACTAATACCAGCAGGGAATCGGGTAGGGGCTACCATGTTAAAACTCCTATGACGTTGTTTGAAGAACAACGCTCTACAAGGAGAGCGTCATCGGATGTGTGTGCGTGTATTGTAGCCTACTTTTTCTTCTTGGCGTCTTTGCCAGGAGTAGGGATCTTACCGGGTTCAGGGCGCTTGCCCTTTGCCTTTGAATGCTCGTAGCCCATAACAGACTCCTTATGTTTAGAAAAACCCCCTCCTTGTGAGAGGGGGCTTGTTACTAAGAACAAGATCAAGGACCGTTAACGCCCCAGACTGCACGAGGATCAGACCAACCGAACGAGTAGCGTTCGTAGCCTTTAGCCTTGGCATTCATGGTATCAAAATCATTGTCCATGTCAAATGCCACTGCATGACGCTCGTAGTATTTCATACCAGTACCACCAGGGATGGTGTTACGGATGAACCAAGCGTGAGGCGAGGTGAAGTAATGATTCACCTTGAAGCCACCAGGAAGGTAGTTGCCAGACTTAATGACGTTGATGTCATTGTTGGCATTACCAGTCTGGTACGACGAGTGCAGAATGCGTTGAGCATTAAACAACTCTTGTCGAGCAATGTGCAAACTGTGCGGTTGAATAGCAACCAACAGACCTCGGTCGTTCTGAAGACCCATGATTGCAATCACAGCATCTTCAAGAGCAGCTTCGGACAAGTCAACGTCAACCGAAGGCTTGTTAGCCCAAGTACCACCCGAAGTATTCGGATGATTGGTTGCACAAAGAGCAACAGCATCACCACCTAGATACGTGCCGTTAAAAGCACGGTTATAGATGTTAGCTGCAATGTTCTCTTTCGTTTGACGGAAGGACATAGCAAGAGCAGCAGCACGCTTCTTAGACACCTGCTCATACAGGTTGTCATCCATTTCTTCCTTAGTCACGATATAACCCATTGCGTAAGCAATGTGGGTATAACGAGTAGTGAAGCCTTGGACTTCAGAGTCGTAAGCAGTCCCTTGACCTTCAGTCTTGATAGGCACAAGACCAAAGCCCGACAACTGAACATCTTCCTCGTAGTTCTGATTTGAAGTGTCCTTATCGAACAGATCAACATACTCCTCGGGATGTTCGTTGTAGGTTTGTCCCCACCAAGCCTTGATACCGGGCCATAGTGCCTTGGGATGTGATGCGGTAGTAATTACACCAGCCATAATTTATTCTCCTTTTATTGCTGTGTAATTAAACAGCAAGGTAGTTAACAACAGAGCCAGAAGCAGAGCCGATAGTACCGTACTCGTGATAGTTCCACTTGCACAACACACGGACATACGGGCTAGCAGCACTAGTCACTTGGTTGTCAATCCGTTGAACAGCACCAAGCAAACGAATTGGCAAGGTAGCCGTAACAGCAGGTCCAGTAAGAACCATAGTTGAATACGGAACACTTGGTGCCAAGTTAGTTTGGCTAGCAACAGTAGTTACCGCAGCGTTCAAAGACAGTTGAGCTTGGGTTGCACCAGTAGCATCAAACTGTGCTTCAAACAAAACGAACGGATCATCTACAACGTAAAGATAACGAACGTTAGAACGAGTGCCAGCAGCAATAAAGGTGTTCTCCAACGACAGAGAAGTACCAACCAAACTAACACCGGGATCAGCAACACGGATACCAACAACAATGCCAAGAGGCAAAGCTGATGTAGTAGCAACACCACCCCACTTTTGGACATAACGAACACCGTTTGAATCTGATCCAGAAGCAGACATAACACAGTCGCCAATAGCGTAGCTGTTACTAGTATCAGAAGTAGGGATAGCATACACACGACCCTGCTCGTTCCACCCACCAACACCCAGTAGACTCTCTACGGGGCTAAAGCCGTTAGGCTTGTTTACGTTAGCCATTTTTAAAACTCCTATTAAGATTTAATAGAGATGCCACCTTGGGGTACATAGAAGCTGGAGTTTTCTCCAGTGATCTTGCCCTTACGGATAGCAGCATCAATGCGATTGTTTTTAGCCTGAAGTTCGGATTGATCTTCCTCGTACCACTCTTCCCGAATCTTCATCAGGTATCCATACTGCTCAGTTCCCTCTGCACGAGGGTTAACCAGATACCTAATCCTTTCTCCAAGGTCACCATTACGGCTAACCACATTCTCACTCACACCACCTACTTCCGTAGGAGTAACAAACTCATAACCACTATCTAGACCTTCTTGGATACGACTTCCAACATCAGTAAAGACATGGAGGTGGTAACCAGGGATCTGGTTCCTAACACTAATCTTAGCTTCTGTGCCGTTAAACACGTTACGTCGCTTACGAGTTGCACCATCAATTGCAGGAGCGGGTGCAGCTTTCAGTTCTTGCTTAGCGAGAAGGCGTTCGGCCCTCTCTTCATAATTTAGAGCGCGAGGCATGTTGATTTCCTTTAGGTGTAAGAGTTAAGAACTTAGTTCCAGTCGAAGTCTGCTACATAAGATTCTCGGGTCATAAGCTTCTGCTTAACGAACCGATCACATGCAGCTTTAGCATCAGGAGGCAAGTTGTCGTAGCTTTGAGCATTGCTGCTTGCCCTACCTTGTCGACCTGAACCAGACTCTACGGGACTACTAGGATTCTTTTTCTTGTTACCACCAAACTTATTAGGAAACTCTTCTGCTATCGCCTCATCTAGTTTATCAAGAAAAGGTTGACCCTTAAGACCAGGAAAATCCAATCGGAGGCTTTCACCAATACCGTTAACCATGCTAGTCATGCGACGATCTTGCCCAAACCAAGTGTTGCGGTCCAACCATACTTGCAGACCGGGGTCGATACTTGTTGAGGTATCTTCTACAGGCTCTTTCGTAGCAACCACATCTTTAACAGCTTGCTTAGCTTCCTTAAAGCTTTCCTTAGCCTCATCCAACGCATCATCAAGAGCGTTAACTTTCTGACCGTCACCATCAGTGATGGCTTGGGCACGACTTTCTCGGATTTCCTGAATACGCTTCTCGTAGTCAGATGCCTTACGTTCGTAAGACTCCCTCTGGAACTTCTTAAACTCTTCTGCCGCTTCACGAAACTCTTTGAGCTGTTCTTTTGTATTGTTTAGATCCTTGATCAAGTTCTCATTGTTCTTACGAAGAATGGGAAGAATCTCACGACCACGCTTTACAAAAGTATCAGCATCAACCCAGTCAGACTCGTTACCTCGGAACCTTTCCTTGGGAACCCATCCTTGGGATTCAGCCTCATGTTTAACATCAGGTGCTGTCTCATTGGTGACACTATCTTCGGTGCTCATATCTTACTCCTGTATTTTTAAAATTGTCAAGCCCTGGCTAGGTATGGGTCTACAAGGTCCACATCAGCGTCTAGAGTACCTGTGACATCCTTATCGTTGATCATCCGGTACTGACAACCATCTTTACCAAGATAGAGTAGACCGGCGTACTTGGCAAAGATCACCTTGTCACCAACTCCACACCACGGTTGTGGTTCATCAGCAAAGCACTGCTCACCCATAGCAACGACAACACCAGTGGTATTACCCATCTGTTCTCGCTCCTTATTAGTGTCAGTAGATAAAATGATTCCACCCTTAGACATCTGCTTAACTTCTTGGGGCTTAACAAGCACCCGCCAACCTACAGGGTTAATCCCAGATTCATTACTCATTTGTTTTACAACCTTACTTAGTTACTGCTAAACATATCTTCGTACTCAAGGCTCACAATGACACCTATAGCCCTACACCGACCTTTTACTTCTTGCTCATTGACATACGCATCGTTGATCAAACCTTCTTTCATATTCTCTCGGTCTGACAGAAGCATCGCCATAAGTTTCTTAGTAACAGGGTGATGTTTCCACTCTTGGAAATTTTCTTCGGTAACTGGCTCAAACAACATTCACACACTCCCTTGGTTAAAAACCTTCTTACATCATTCCTTCTCCCCCTTGCATCCCTCCTGCCATAGGTGCTTGGGGTTGTTGCTGTCCACCTTCCATCATGGAAGAGTAAACCTTGTTCATAGTCTCGATAGAACCCAAGATGCCTTCCCTACGTTCACGCTGTAGAGCGATCTGAGAGTTAATCTCTTGGAGCCGCATCTTTTCACCTTCAGTAATGATTCCGATCTTGATAGCTTCAGCTTCGGCTTTAAGCTTTTCAATCTTGGCTTGGTTAAGCTCTGCATCACCCATAAGCTTCAACAGACCCATCTTCATAGCCAGTTCAGACTCAGCTTGCTTAGCTTGCATCTTCATCTGTTCAATTTGGATTTTAGGATTCTGTGGAGGTGGTACAGCGTTTGGACCCTTTGGATCAGGAAGGATCTTGTCGATGTTGGTGATCTTCATAGCCTTAAGAAGCGTGTACTCAGACTCATAACGGTTGTACAAGCCTGGGGTAGCAGCTACTCGTTGAGCTACAGCATTAGCTTGAGCAACACGTTGGGCATCAGAGGTCACAGAAGGATCAGCCGTAGGCATTACATCGGTCACAGGACCATCGTAGTCACTAGCTAGGACAATGCCTTGGCTCTTAGCATTGGATACGTACTGCGTGTTATCAGTAACAAATATCTGGTTCAAGCGGTACAGCTTGCGGAACTCTTGCTTAAGACTACGGTGAGTACGTTTGAAAATACCGTTAAAGATCTTCATGCCCTGTTCAGCCATAGTGCGAGTAGTCTCAGCAGGAGTGTTCTGTCCAGGGTTCTGACCACTCAAGATGTCTACTGAGCCACCAATACGCTCCCCGTAGTTGATCAAGAGGTTCAAGAGGGTAAACAAGACCTGTGAGGGTTCACGAACAGGAAGGGGGACTATCCCCTTACGAAGGTCATCACCTGTTGTATCAACGTGCTTCCACTCCATTGGGTTGAAAGAATAATTACCACCACGCAACTTAATACCACGGCTAAGGAAACCTCCTGCCGTGTTTGCCATTGTTCCAGCGTCCACCAACTGATTAACAATTGTATTGATAGACTCATTGAGAGGACCGAGAAGAACACCAAAACCCAGGTCATAGAAGCCCCCATCAGGAGAAGGAACAAACGGATACTTAGTAAAGTATTGCTCTGCTTTAATGCTAAGGATTACATCCTTGTCATTACGTTCAATGTCAGCATCGGTATAGCGAGCTACGATCCGAGCAACAGTCTTGTTGTCCCTACGGACATACACGATGTAGGGTTCAGCGTAACCATCATCATCAAAGTCAATGTGGCAATGCTGCTCAAGGATCTCAATGGGAGTGCTGGTGTCGTTGGGTTCAGGGGGTGACATCCCCTGTGCTTTATCTTGGGCACTCTGAAGGCCATTACCAGTCATTACAGACGAGAACGATTGCTGCCTACCCTCAGACACATCACACCACAGACCACGGGCTACACGCTCATAGATCTCGTTCCTAGACATCTGCAAGATGTGGGTAACACGACTAGCAGTCTCTAGACTCTTGGTCCAGTAATTAACCACCAAGTCTTTGGCTAGAACATTTTCAGAGATGTTGTGCTTACGGATAGGATCGTAATAGGTCTTCTTAAAAGCACAACCAATGATTGGCTGTGTAATAAGAACCTTGTCCATCTCCGATTCCCAGTCTTCATCTTCTTCAAGAAGCTGGTAGCTCATGTGCTGCTCTACTCGGGTAGAACGAAGAGCACGAAAACCATCTTTGTCATCACCTACAACCCGACACTTGACGGGGAGGTCACTGTCAATCAAGACAGGATAGCTACGAGCATGGTACTGAAGTGCAGCAATAGTAATCAAGGGGAACTTGACGTTGCTAGCATTAGGCCAAGGAAAGTTCTTGGTCTCTGCAACCTGTAGGGCTAGCTTAAGGGAAGCTTCAGTACGCTTCTCCCAGCTACTACGAGAAATAAGATCGTTTTCAAAGTCTTTAACAATAGTAAGTCCAATGGTTGCCAAGTCTTCCTTACACAGGAGTTCAGCAATATTGGCCTCATACACGAGGTCATTGATGTTAAATTTATCTTTGAGTTTCATATCTTAGTACCCACAAGTAGTAGAGCGACCTTGGTCATTGCCCATATTTTCCCGAATCATAAGTCCGTACTCTTCTTCTTCAAGCTCTTTTTCAGTTGGTGCTTCCCACATCCTATCGAGCATAAGACCTAAATAGGCCCAAGCATCCACTTGGTCATCATGCTTATCTCTAGGAAACCTTAGAAGCTCATCCTCAAAGCCTTGATACCAATCAGCGTCCTTATCGAACTTACAGGCACCACTTCTCATACGAGCTTGAATGCTTCTAGCTCTAGTAAGTTTATCACCGCTTGGTTTTAGTAAGACAGTTGAGATGAACTCACCACGCTTAAGCATTTCTTCGTTGAGATATGGGCCTATAGCTTTTTGAATAGTACCTTGCTCAATTCCAAAAAGTACGGGCTTATAAATCTTTTGGAGCATCAAGATCGTATCAACAATCTCCAAAGCATCCATCCGTTGCTTGATCACATGCTTACAGTACAGCCTTCCTTCATCATCCATACCACCTACAACAAAGGCAGAATAGTCTGCCCTCTGGGCTTGGGATACAGCTAGGTCACAGGTCGCATAGTACACCAACTTCTTTTTGCTGTCTTCAGGTTTCATAGCCACAAAGTCAGTCTTCTTAAAAAAGGTATCAGTAACATCCAGGGGGATGTTCAACATTTCTTGGGAGTATACGTCTGCCAAGCCTTGCCTAACGTAGTCTTCCTTCTGTAGCTTAAAGTCCTCAGCAGTCTTCATCTCAGGCCACAGAAGAAGCTTAAAGTCATCCGTGTGTGCCCGGTACTTAACTGACCTCCAAGGGAGTTTGTTGAGGGAGTATTCCTTTAGGTCTTCCTTGATGAGACTCTTAACACCTCTGTGGCTGCTAAGCAACGAACTAGGCATTAGGTTTTCTAAGAGACTGTCTAGGTGAAGGATAGTCCCTACGATCCTGATCTTACCGCTAGAAGACACACAAGGGATAAGGGCACCATAGAACCAACGCTTGAACTTCATGCGTCGATCTTTGTTCATAACAATCTCATCGTTCTCCATGTCATCACCGATGATCAAGTCAGGACGAAGGTTAGCCCACTTCAAACCCCGTAGCTTTTGTTCACTGCCCTTAGCTTGTATACGGAAGGTATGTCCATCCTCCATTTCAACGATAAGGTCATCCTCGGTATCCTTGGGGAAGGGTTCATTCTTAATACCAAACAAAGAACGTAGATCATCATTGTCGAGTATCTCCTTCTTAATATCCCCTAGGAACTGAATAGCTTGAGATACAGTATCTGAAACTATCAAAACATACCTAGACTCTCTAAAGAGAACTGAAGCTAGAGTATAAGCATGGGTTACTGCTGTACTTTTAGCGTGATACCTAGGAGCAGCTATAGCAACCTGTTTGGCGCTACTAGTAACAAGTTCCCAGATCTCCTTATGAAAGTCTGGTGTAGGAGCAGGCTTATCAAAGTTCTTACGAAGGATAGAGTTAACAAACCCTTCCATAACAGAAGCATTAAGCTTGGACAATCTTACCTTCTACATCAATAGTCTTCATAGAAGCAAACCTAGCAAACTCTTCACTGAGCTTAGCTAGCCTGTCATCAATAGTCTTTTCAACTTCTTCCTTGACAGGATTGTTATGTAGCTTCTCTTGCTTAGTCATAAGTTCACTAGTGATCTTAAGAGCTACGTGTGCCTTTACAGGCACCCTAGTGATCAACCCAGTCTTCTGATCAAACTGAGCATCACCTAGATCAAGCCTGTCTTCAACAGCCTTAAGAGCCTTATCAACAATCCTCTTAAGCTTACCATCCATCTTTTGGATGTCTTCAGATTGAAGCTGAAGAGAGTACTCCTTGAACCAGTCTTGGATCTTCCAGATCTTAAGAGTCTGAACAGGTATGCCTGTAACAAGAGCAGTCTCAGCCATGTTTCCCAACATGAGGTAAGTACTGACAGCTTGTAGCTTCTGGTTCTGTGACCATACGGACTTCTTGTACCTACGGTCAGTAGACTTCTTTCTTTGCATATAGCAACTCACTCTCTCTCTAAGAGAGCTGGACTATACCAGTAGTCTCAAAGATTACCAGTGTCACATAGGTGACACCCGGTAGACCTAATGCCTCTAACGAGGGAGAGTTGAAGAGAGGTGTTGACAACAGTCTGAACTGTGTGCTACCCTTTTTTTACTAAAGAACATAGTTCTTCTTTTTTATAGCTCTCTCCTTTAGTGAGGAGAGAGTAGCTACTGTTACGCTAGCTTTAGCTAGCAACTACCCTACCTACGGTAGGTGTTCTTAGTAACATCTAAGAGTAGCTAACAACACACATCAAACCTATAGCTATCCCCCCTTTGTTTAAAAAACTATAGCTAGCGTTATAAGACTTGTTAAGTAAAAACAATAAGCAAATAAGTTGCCCCCTCCCCCACCTAAACACTAAGACACGACTACGACTAGTCCAACAACCTAGTCTCCCCACCTCATAGGTAACCACACCTATCAAGTCACAAATAGGCCGTCGATGTTGTCAAAGGTTCTATCAATAGAACGTTTGCTCCCCCTGTTGTTTCACGGTGTTTCACGAGACAGATTACCGATCAACAACTTAGCTCTCCCCTCATCTACATCACCTAGCATCCTGCTGATACCTCTAGCAACAGCTAGATACCGTTTGTAGCCCTTCTATGGCATGTACAAGCTCATATCTGATAGCACAAGCTACCCTACCAGCTACCTGCCCTCTTAGAGGCTCCTAGACGCGTGCTATCGTTGGTGTGTTCGATGCTCAGTGCGTGTGTGTGTGCCCTCTAGCCTAGTCTGTCCTTGACTTCGACTTGCACCGTGGGTAGGGGGCTCCGTGATTACTACATCATCTCACTTACAGCGGCAAGTAAAGGGGAATAAATAGCAACTCGGGCTCGTTCCTAGTAACACCGTGTTGTGCTTTGTTCTGCTGTGTTAACTTCGTTCCCTAGTGCTCCGGTCCCAGCGTCGGCTTATGGCCCGTAACGACCGTGGCGCTAGTTACGCAGCGGTTACCTTACTAGAACCACCGATGACACGACCTATGAACGCTGGGCCATAAAGATGCCGACTCGTGCCCTAACGTAGTCGCCCGAGCCACTATTTATCCCGTCGGCTTCGCCGCCGCTGCGCCCTTGACTAACCGCCTCCAGTGAGAGAGGACGTTGTCACTGACGCCAATACCGGCTGAGGGGCACAACTCGAAAGGGACATCCTCATGTCTACAGCTCAAGAAGGTAACTTCAACTTCAACGCTTTCAACGCTCAAACCGACCGCATTCCTGCGGGCTTGCAAATCTTTCTCGCGCAACAACTCCTGTCCAACGCTGGATGGCAGCTCGCCCGGTTCGACAATCCGCGTGCGGAAACTGCCGTCGAACTCATGAACGATTGCAAAGCTCTCCGCGCTCTCATGAAGGCTGATGCAGAAGCTCGCGCTAAGAAGTAACACATAGAGGACTAACAGCGGTAGGACGGTGTGTCTCGTCCTTACCGCTTTTTTTTTATACTCCGCTAAACAACAATACACGGCTCGCCTTCGGCATCGCCACTGTGGTCGCGCCTCGGTCCCTCTGCGTGCGGGAGGGCAGCTCGGCTCGCGCGCCCACCTCTAGAAGTTTAAAGACCACGTATACACACACACCGCAGTAATCCCTTCGACACAGTTAGCTAAAAACATCCCTCCGATCCAAAGTGCTAAAGCTTGTTTAATGGATGCTTACTATTTTTAAATATGTAATACGCTCTCTCCCAGCAACCGGAGATGCCGCAAAAGCAGCGGCATACCGGCCGCACGGTCGTTCGCTTACCAATGTATTAAGCGGTCAACTTCCGCCGCCCTTTGGGGCGAGGACGGCGTAAGTCGCCCTCTCATTTATGTTTTAAGGAGAATGTATTATGTCTAGTATAAAAGTTTTGAATAAAAGAAATTCAAATAATGGTGTATATATTGGAAGGCCAAGTAAATGGGGAAATCCATTTGTAATTGGAAAAGATGGTTCTAGAGAAGAAGTAGTAGAAAAATATGAAAAATGGTTGTTGTTTGAAAAACTAGAACTTGTTGTTGCTGCAAAAAAAGAGCTTAAAGGAAAAAGTTTAGTTTGTTGGTGCTCTCCAGAAGCTTGTCATGGAGATGTGCTTATAAAAATTGCTAATAAGGAATAAATTGAAATGGCTACATATCATGCGCTTGTTTCTAGTAACAATATTTATTGCGTTGTTAGGAATGCTGACAACGGTGTTACCGATGATGAGTTCGATGCTGGAGTAAGGGTAAGTCCCCGTGGATATAGATCATCGAAGATGGTACTCTTGAATGAGATGCTCTCTGAGGGCTTTGAAGTCTGTGATGATGACTATTGGAAGGAGATGTTCGCAACAAATGAGATTCCTAATGACCAATTTATCTATAAAGAAAGACAAGACAAATGGGACACAACAAGAGTGATTTACTAATTATGAAAGATGTTACTAATATCTATCAGAAGTCTTTGACTACACACAGTAGTTGGATGAATGTTTTGGGAGCTGTCATCTTGGCAGCAGGTGTTGGATTGCCATTTGCAATCTATTTTTATCTTTGGGTTTCTTGAGAGGAGAATGTGTTATGTCTAAAATCTTCGTACTTGATCTTATAGATGAAATGCAATGGGAAGATGTTGTTGAGTTTGATAGTTTAGAGGAAGTTGGTCTTGAAGAAGAGAATGAGACTGACAACTCATTTAAGCATGGCATCTTGTCATACTTAAATTGGTTTTACGATGGGGAGTCATCAGAGTACAACGAGTAGCTAACTACCGACAACTTTAATAACCCATTAACAAGTGGGTTATTGAGGCATGTTGCCTAAGTTAGGAAATTTAATCATGAAGAAGACCGTCCGTGAAACCATCGTGCTGAAGAAATTCAGTGATGTTATGGATCAATACATGATCCGAGTCGAGGAGGCCAACAAGTCCGAGATCAAGTATTGTTGGTGCCACGATGTGTGGAACTACGCCGGAGAAATCGAGGAAGACTACAAAGCCATCAACCTTGCGATGGCGAAAGCCAACCGGTTGGAGGAAATGCAAGACGCAGCGATAGAAAACGGTCGCACCGAGTACGCAACGTACTTGAATGAAATGCTTGACGTTCTTGTGTTTGAGATTCATGCCATTGCCGGGAACCCCGGACCTATAAACTGTTGCGTTTATTTTTTGGAATAAACAAATTCAGTTCAAGCATCCTATGGGGTGCTTTGTACTGCGTTTTTGCAGTATATGTTTGGAGATATTAAATGGAATTAGATAGTACTAGTGATGTTTCAACCTTGTATGCTGCGGCAACAGAGTCTCTCGTCAGTGATCAAGCTGGCAACAGTACGTTTGAGAAGATGTTGAGGGTGGCTTATACACATGCTGGTGTAGAGACCTTTGTTAAAGAGGTCAAAGAGACTGAACTCAAGATCAAAAAAGACTTTGAGATCACATCCATGCCTGGACCGTGGAGATCAGCTAAGTCTGTGGTCTTCAGTGCTATGCGGTTGAGCATAAGTTTGATTGACAGCAATGGTCAGTGTCATGGAAAGACTTTTTTGCAAAACAAGATCAAGGAAATGAAGTCAGAAGACAAGCCAGAGGTCACCTTGGAAGAGTACGTCACCAAGGTCATAAACAGCCTCATACAGACGCCAAAACACCTTGATGGTGAGACGGTGTACACCCGAGTGAAAGAATTCATTGAAGGGCGGTAATTTCTATGTTGACCAAAGGTATTGAAGTTCAGAAATACGTTAGAGCCAGTGCAGGTAGGGCTGGTCTTAGCGTAGTTTTTGAGGAGAGTAATCAACCCCGGCATAACGGAAGAACAATCTTCTTGCCTAGGATTACTGCCCACACAACAGATCGTCAGTTAAAGGAACTGATGTGTTCTACAGACCATGAGGTTGCTCATGATAGGTTCTCCAGCTTTGATATTTTGCATGAGATCAAGGTTGACCCTAACAGCAGCCTTATGTTTGTGTGGAATTTCTTAGAAGATAGCCGAGTTAATGTTATTGAAGCCAAAGAATACAAAGGCTTCAAAGACAACTGGGATGAGAGCAACTCTTTGTTAGTACAAAAAGTTCTTGATAGAACTGCAACTGAAAAAACCTCCATATCAAAGTTAGTGTCTGCTTTGATTTGTTGGGATGGTGCTGTCTGTCAAGAGTATTTCCCATTGATTCAGCTTGTTACTAGTAGCTTTGAACAAGATAAAAAGGTCATGGATGTTCTTCATAGTTATTCTGATCGTCTTGTACATTGTCATCAAATTCTAGACAAAAGACTGGGTACTAAATCTACCTATGATCTAGCTCTAGAGATACTACAAGAGCTTGGTATATCTTGTAAGGAAGAACTTGAGGACGATGGTCCTAAAAAGAAAGAGAAAAGCAAAGATGCTAAAGAAGGTTCTTCGTCGGAAACTAAGGAACATTCCGAACCTAAGCTTTCAGGAACTCCTAAAGACAAAGGTGATTCAGAAAGTGAGAGTGAAAAAACCAAAGAAGAAGATTACAAGATCATAGAAGTGGTGTTAACCAAAGAAGACTTGGAAAAGTTCTCTTTGACAATGCCTGAACATGGTGGAACCATGTCTAAAGTTGGAGTTAATTTCACTCCAGTTGATCTTGTAAGTGGTACTTGGGATCTAACTGACTACGAGAAGTTTGTAGTAGTCAACTATCCCAAACAATTAGGTGACGCAAGGTATTTTAATTTAGGAGCAACAACAGAGTTTATAAGAGACTACACAAAAAGAGTTGCTAACAAACTAGTAGCTCAAGAAAACTTTGCACAACAAGTTCGTAAGCTTATTCAGGTGCGAGCTAGAGTTCAAACACAGTATGGACAAAAGAAAGGCAAACTAGATCAATCTAGATTGTCAAGAATTTGTTTTAATGCACCAGGGTTTAACGAAAGGATATTCAAAAACAAGATTGACAACAAGCTTTTAGACGCTGCTGTAACTGTCTTGGTAGATATGTCAGGTAGTATGGGTGGTGACAAAGTATATTATGCTTTGGCCTCAACAATACTGCTCAATGAGGTTTGTTCTACACTCAACATACCTCTAGAGATAATAGGTTTCACTGATGGTTATAGTAAAGGTGAAATAGTACCCGTAATGTTTGTGTACAAAGCATTTAGTGATCTCAGAGTTAGTAGCTCTGATTTAATTAACTACGTTGCACAATCATCTTTTCATATGGCGGGTAACCCAGATGGTGAGAACATCATTTGGACACATGATCGCCTAATTAAACGTAAAGAAAGGAAGAAACTATTGATAGTAATGAGTGATGGTAGTCCTGCTGCAAGCAAATCATCCAGTGGATTAGAACGTTTTACTATAAAAGTTATTAAAGAAATAGAAAAAGCTAAGGTAGTAAGTATTTATGGTTTGGGACTGTGTAGTTCTTCAGTAGAAGAATATTACGTTGCTAATAGCGTAGTTAACAATCCAGAAACAATCCCAACTAATTTGTTAACCCTGATAGAAAAGAAGATTATCAATGTCTAGTACTAGCGGTAAAGTTGAAGACCTCGTTAAGAAAGCTCTTAAAGAGGCTATGGACAAACGCAAAATGGGTGGTCGTGAACCAGACCCAGATACTTATGCTGTTGATCCTAGCAGCTACATTAAAGATCTATTTACTGAGCCTGTTGTTGCTGATACATCTAAGAAACCTAGGATAGGTGACAAACAACAATATCTGTCAAGTGTCATTGACAGAGAAATAAACGACTACGATGACTTTGGTGTCACAGTCTTTGACGATTACATCTGGGATGAACGGATAGCTTCTTTCATTCCTACAATTGATCACGAATACATTCTCGACATAGACCTAGCTACTGATGTCTTGAGAGCTTGGGAACTTGGTGAGAAGGTACTTTGTTACGGTCCTACTGGAGCAGGTAAGTCCAGCATGATTGAACAGCTTTGTGCTCGCACCAACCGTCCTTTTATTCGTGTGAACTGTACTGGTGACATGGACTCATCCATGATCTTTGGTCAGTTGACAGCTAAGGATGGCTCAACTGTTTGGGTTGATGGTGCTGTTACAGAAGCTGTAAAGTACGGTGCTGTATTTGCTTGGGACGAGTGGGATGTCACACCTCCAGAGATCAGCATGGGTCTACAGTGGCTTCTAGAGGACAATGGCAAGCTGTTCTTGAAGGAAATGCCTGGAAGTACCAACGACAAGATGGTGATCCCACACGAGCATTTCAGGCTTGTAGCCATAGGAAACACACAAGGTCAAGGCGACGATACGGGTTCACACGCAGGCACTAACGTTCAGAACAGTGCTACACTCGACCGCTTTGGAACTTGTGTTCATGTCAGCTACCTTCCTCCTGCTATTGAGGAAAAGATGCTGAGAAACAAGTACAGCATGACAATCACTGACAAAGCAGCTAAAGAGCTTGTGAAGCTAGCTAACCTAGTTCGACAGGGTTACGAAGCTGGTCAGTTTAATTTGACTGTTTCTCCTAGAACGTTATTTAGCATGTGTAGAAAGATGCAAGCTAACTGTTCTTTGAAAAAATCTTTTGAGGTTGTGTATCTCAACAAGCTGAACGACACTCAAAAGAAAGTAGCTAAAGAGTTGTTCACCAAGATCTACGGTACAACCTAAGAATCACAAAACCATAGTGCCTCCTTTGTTGGGGGCATTATATTTTGGGTTTATAAGAAATTATTCATGATAAATAAAAAGCTCATCTTAGCCAATGCTCCTAGTAACATGAATGAGCAAGTACACATCAACCACAAAGGTTGTTCCTCGGGAGAGGATACCAAGCATAGGCTGTACATCAAACGTAGTGCTAAAGGTTTGGTAGCTTATTGTCACCACTGTACAGAGTCTGGTTTTGTTCATGATGACTCTAGCAGACTGTCTACTTGGTTTAAAGACAAACCTACAGTCGTTCCTAAAGATGGTGTAAAGCCTAGGCTTACAAGCTTGTCTTTAGAAGGTTCTGTTTGGTTGCATACCTACTACTGCAATGTAGATGACATCAACTTTAATGGTGTTCAAGGTGAACCTAAGAAAGTTGCTTTAACTCTTCATAACCCAGACATGGATGCTATAGGTTACCAAATAAGAAACCTAGTTCCAGAAGCTACACCCAAATACCTAACCAATTACACCTATAGCGGTAACAGAGGTGATGCTAGTTGGTTCTACAACGGTTCTAAAACTCTTGTAATAACTGAGGATTACCTGAGTGCTTACAGGATCTTTCGTGACACAGGTCTCAGTAGTGTGGCACTGCTTAGAACAACAATTTCAGATAGAACGCTAAGACAGATACATGAGCTTAACTTTACCAAAGTGTGTATCTGGCTTGATCCCGATGAAGCAGGTGTTGAAGGAGCAACTAAAGCTTATAAAAAACTAACTCACTTTCTTCCTAATGAGGTTCTTTGCTTGTCTTTAAAAAAAGATAAAGAACCTAAAGAATGTACCAAAGAAGAACTCAAGGTTATCCTACATGGATTATGACTTAATCTATCTTTGCTCTCAGAGCAAGGAGAGTTTGGCTAAGTACAGGAGGTACATCAAACCTCATGTAGTAGTTAAAGAAACCAACACCATCCTAGATGGTATGGACAAATACTACAAAGCCTTTCCAGGTCTAAGCAAGTTTGATTGGGAACCGTTCTCAGCTTACTTGATCTCTGATCAAAGCAAAAGGCTTACTGATGATTCTATTGTCAAGCTTCGCATGGCACTTACAAAGTCTAAGACTTTTGTACCTCACCATGCACATGAGGAAGTCATCAAGACCCTCATAGAGCTTGATTACCTAGCACAGATTATGGAAGAGTGTGAGAAGGTCAAGGAAGGATCTAGTGACCTTGAGCATGTTCATATCTTAGCTACCAACGCACTCAAAGATGTTGAAAGGTACATTGACAAAGACGATCTGTTTGTGCTTCCTGACTTATCTGTTATTTCTGATCGTATCAGTTCGTCTGGTTATGAGTGGAGATTGGATCAGCTTAATAGGAGTCTTGGTCCTTTGCGGTCTGGTAACTTTGTTATTGTTGCTGCTAGGGTGGAAGTTGGTAAAACTACTTTCTTAGCTAGTGAAGTCAGTTACATAGCTGCACAGTTACCCAAGGGTCGCCCAGTTGTTTGGGTCAACAACGAAGAAGAATCTTCAGTAGTCTTTTTTCGCATAGTCCAAGCAACACTAGGCCAAGAGTCTAAGACCATCATTGCAGACTCAGCAGGGGCTATGAGTCGCTATGAGCATTACATGGGTGGTGACAAGAACAAGATTCGTGTTACTAAAGACACAAACCATGTAAGGGACTTGGAGACTTTGTTTAGGGAAGTTAATCCAGGGTTGATTGTGTTTGATCAACTTGACAAAGTTAATGGGTTCAAAGGCGAAGAACGTGAAGACATCATGCTCGGAAAAATCTACAAGTGGGCACGCGAGCTTGCTAGGACTTATGGTCCTGTCATTGCAGCTAGTCAGCTTAGTGCTTCGGTTGTGGATCTTAAAGATCCTCCATTTATCGGGATGGATGCTCTCCGTGGAAGTAAGACGGACAAACCGGGTGAGGCTGATGTGGTCATCACATTGGGAAAATATAAAGACCCTAAGAATCCTGAAGAAGAAATGATCAGGACTATCAACGTTCCTAAGAACAAACTACCGGGAGGTGGAACCAAACAAGTAGAGTCAGAGCGTCATGGTCAGTATCTTGTGACCATTGATCCCATCAGAGCACGTTTTGAGTAACTAACCATAGAAAGAAGGCTGGAAAACCATGACCAAGCCGCTATTCGTAGCTATTGACGTTGAGACAACACTCAACGGCAATGAAGACGTAGGGTTAGCACACCCTATGCACCCAGATAACAGAATTGTTTTGTTTGGAATGTCAAATCCATACACACCTCTGTCATCTGTTGTTACCGTGTCAGACATGGATCTTGTTGAAGGCTATTTGTACTTAGCAAAAGATGCGTCTGTGTTTTGTGGTCACAACATATCTTTTGATTTGCTGTACTTGTATGGCACAAATCACCACCTTAAATACAAACTACAAAAACACACAATCTGGGATACACAACTTGCTGAGTACATCCTTACAGGACAACGTAGCAAGTTCTCTAGCTTAGATGAGTTGTCTTTGAAGTACGGTCTTCCTATCAAGGATGACAAAATCAAAGCTTACTTCAAAGCTGGTCTTGGGTCTGACAAGATCCCCGCAGATGAACTTATACCTTACCTAGAACAGGATTTAAGAAACACACGGGCTATAGCACACCTACAATTTGATGAAGCTGTTAAGCAGAATCAATTGACTTTGATTCTTAGTCAGATGGAAGCTCTCCATGCAACAACGGAGATGATGTTTAACGGTCTACACATTAATAAAGCTAAACTGGATGAGTACACAGTTGAAGTTGTCAATGAGTACGTTGATGTCAAGATTGCTTTAGAAGACCTGTCTCATGGGTATGTTGAAGACATCAACAGCCCTAAGCAATGGTCTCAGTTCTTCTTTGGTGGTGTAAAGAAAGTTAAAGTCAAAGAAGAAGTTGGTGTTTACAAGAACGGTAACACCAAGTACAAGCTCATGGACAAAGAGTTTGTCATCAAACCTTTTATCAGGTACACACCTGATCCTGACAAAGTGTCTGCAAAGACTGGTCAAGTGAGTGTTGATGACACAGTGCTTAATGACATGCTTAACCACACCTTTGATCCTAGGTGTCTAGCAGTCATCAAAGCGTTGTTGAAGTACCGTGAGCTATCCAAGCAGCTATCAACCTACGTACAAGGGTTGAGCAAGCATGTGATAGGAGAATTCATCCACGGCAAGCTGAACCACACTGCAACAGTCACAGGAAGACTGTCATCTACCAACCCTAATTTGCAGAATATCAGTAATAACCCTATCAAGAAGATCTTCACTTCAAGGTATGATCTAGTTGGTCTTGGCAACGGACTGATCGTAGAGGTGGACTTCAACCAGCTAGAAGTTGTAGCTCTTGCCCATGTTACTAAGGACAAGCAACTTATAGAAGACATCTCTGGTGGAGCAGACATTCACAGTGCTCTCTACAAGGACATGTTCGGTAGGATGCCTACCAAAGAAGAGCGCAAACCCTTCAAATCTAGAACATTCCAACTTATCTATGGTGCAGGTGCTAGAGCTATCAGCAAACAAGCTGGTTGTAGCCTTGATGAAGCTAAGAAGTTCATTGATGTGTTCTACACACGTTATCCATCAGTAGCTAAATGGCACACAGACTTTGCTGCTCATGTAGAGAAATGGGCTAGGTACGAAGAAGTTGATGGAATGAAAGAAAAAATGAGGACGTACACACATCTAACAGAGACTGGTCGTAAGTTCTCTTTCAAAGAGTACTACAACGAGAGTAGCTGGTCTGATAGGACGTACAACTTCTCTCCCACAGAATTAAAAAATTACCCCATACAGGGGTTAGCTACTGGAGACATTGTTCCCATGATGTTGGGGATCATCTTCAGGAAGTTTGTAGGCAGGGAGGATGTGAAGATGGTCAACACTATTCACGATTCCTTGATGTTTGATGTGCGGGTGGAATCATCCGTTAACTTTATATTGGAGATCACAGACATACTTAAAGAAACACACAAGTACTTTGAAGCGATGTTTAAAACGCCCCTAGCTCTGAAGCTCAATGCAGGAGCTAGTTTTGGCACCAATTGGTTTGAAATGGAAGAAATGTAACATGACTATGCAAACAGGTATTGTTGAACAAGTATCCACCAAAGAAGTAAACACTAAGTTTGGTCCTAAGCCAACTTACTCGATGAAAATTGCTGGTATTTGGATCAAGTGTGGCTTCAAAGATCCTGGTGTTCAACCTGGGTATGACGTTGAGTTTGATGGTGTCAGTGGTACTTATGGTGTTGAGACTAAAGCAGTCAAGATCCTTAGCCGTAGCGCAGCAACGGTAACAGTTACTAGTAGCGCGACAGCGCCACAAGCAGCAGCCGCTCCCAAAGCGGCCTACAGCAGTGGTTACAACAAGGTCTTTCCTATCCCAGCTTTGCACGGTGATCGTGCAATCGTTCGTCAGAACGCACTAGCTAGGGCAACAGACCTTTACATTGCTGCAAGAGGTCAAAAACCCTTTGAGTTGGAAGTTACAACGTTGGACTTGGTTATTGCTTTTGCTCGTAAGTTTGAAGCTTACACAGCAGGTGATCTTGACATGGCAGAAGCTATGAAAGAAAACCTGGAAGCAGTACCACTAGAAACAACAACATAAGGTTTTGGGAATCGTTAAGCCAGCATTCGAGGATGGTAATGTGTTAAGTTTTCTGGTTTTCCTTAACACATGGTTTAAGCCTAAATCGAGATTCCCTTTTTTATAGTGAATTATAGAGGTCAATAAAGAAATTTATTGGCCTATTAGACTGCAATCTTGCATAACTAGTTAGGATTTAAAAATGTTAAAGACCTCTGAAGAACTTGTAGAAGAGTTGTTGGAAAAGTGGTCAGATGCCATGTCTGTTGATGAACTAGTTGGTTTTTACAAAGAAGTTACTAGGGACAATCTTAGGGACGAAGGAGATGAAGACATAAAAGAATATGCTGAAACACACGGTATTTCTCTTGAACATGAGGTGTTGTTATGAAAGCACTAGTAGATGGTGACATTGTGGTTTATAGAGCCGCAGCATCAGCAGAAGAAGATGAAGTTTGGATAGCTTGTGCTAGAGCCGATCAGATGATGCAAGACATCATTGCAGACACAGGAAGCACGGAATACAGCGTGTACCTGACAGGTAAGAGTAACTTCCGTAGGGAGCTTACAGAGACTTACAAGGCTAACCGTCCTGACAATCGTCCTAAGCATTGGGCAGCAGTTAGGGACTACTTGGTGATGCAACACAAAGCTGTTGTGTGTGATGGCTTTGAAGCAGATGACCAGCTAGGTGTCGATCAAGACAAGACACATGGAACAACAGTTATCTGTAGCATCGACAAAGATCTACTCCAGATCCCAGGTAAACACTACAACTTCGTTAAGAAGATACACCAGGAAGTCACACATGACCAAGGTCTTAAAGCTCTTTTTATACAAAGTTTGGTTGGAGATCGCAGCGACAATATCAGCGGCATCGGAGGTATTGGACCTGTTAAAGCGGAAAAAGTGTTGGGAGGATTACTTCCCGAAGAATACTACGAAGCCTGTAGAAGCCTCTACAACGACGACGAAAGGTTCCACCTCAACATGAAGCTACTCTACATCTGGCAGAAGCCTAACGACATGTGGATGCCCCCTAATGCCACGGCCTAAGAAACATCTACAAGCAGGCTATAGAAGTGGTTTGGAAGTTAGATTCCAGACTGCTTGTGAAGCTAGAGGTTGGAATCTTGGTTACGAACAAGACAAGATCAAGTACCTAATCCCTGAAAGCAAGCATAGTTACACACCAGACTTCACTGTTACTAAGAACTATTACATAGAGACCAAGGGTCTTTGGGTAGCAGCAGACAGGAAGAAAGCCCTACTCATCAAGGAACAACACCCGGATATAACAATCCTCTATGTGTTCCAACGAGATCAACCTCTCTACAAAACTAGCCCTACAGGGTACATAGAGTGGGCTAAAAAGAATGGTTTGGATGCTTGTACGTTTGCAGACACTAGCCACTGGACCAACTACATACTTAGGAATATATGATCAAACTACCACAACCACAGCGTGATGCCATCAAAGCTCACACCCGAACAAAAGTCAGGGGACAGTTTTTGGATACTGAAAACACTGAGCTTAACAAATTCATCAAGCATCTACAGCGTCAGTATCCAGATGCCTTTCAAGATGACACCTCTATGAGGTTAAGGGTGTTCTTTGATGAACCACACACTGAAGTTCCTCACGCTAGGTCTATTCGCAAGGAACACCAAGAATATCGTAATGCTTTGTTGACTGCTGACATCAAACAACGGATGGGAACATGAACGAGAACATCGAAAGGCTGTGCAAAGAGTTACTGCACTACGATGACATGATCTTCGGGTGGGAAGACACGGTAAACCGTGTTGCTGAAGCTATTGCCAGGGAGTGCGCCAAAATTGCGGTAGCAATTCCGTGCCCGATAGAGGAGGGTATTAGCAGACAAACCCAGGGACACACCTGGGACATGGCTTGTGTTGCAGCGTCAATGAAAATAAAAGAACATTTTGGGGTAACAAAATGAACGAACGAATCCGGTGGTTTATGGAAGAGTGCTTTGACGTTACGGTTGACGGTCGCGGGCGTGAAGAGTGTTGCGCTGACTACATCAACGTGGAGAAATTTGCCGATTTGATTATCCGGGAGTGCGCAGAATTGAGCACAGGCTATACCGGCAACGTCAAGTTGCTGATAATGAACCACTTTGGAATGGAACCATGAACGAACAAATCAAAGCGCTAGCGAAGTCTAAAAAAGCGAAACCGTAATATGTCCTACGACTGGGGAAGAACGATGAGTGAAGATACTGACAAACCGTACGCCTGGATGGCAGTGGGCGGCACGATCTGGAACCACAAAACCAGCGAAGATGATGTGCCGTTGTACACAAAACCCCAATGGCAGGGGCTGTCGGAGAAGGAAATAGATGCAATCACAAAGAATGTGATTGCTTTTAAGAGTGATGTTGTAAAGTTTATTAGAGAAACAGAAGCAAAGCTACGCGAGAAGAACACATGAACGAACTTTTACTTGCGTTTGGTAGCGGGCTGATTGGCATACTTATCGGAATCATCATTGTTGTTTGGGTGGGGGGCAAATGCGAGAGAAACCTAGACCTCCTGCTGTGCGATGCCCAAGCAGAAAACGAGCGCTTGAAGCGCGAACTAAAATATCAAGATGCCCGAGAGAGTCACATTGGAGCCATCAAAGAACGGAAAGCGGCATGACTGAAACCGAAAGAAAGCTAGACTTACTCTTAGGGGATGCACTTGCCGAAAACGACAAACTTAGCAAAGCAAACGCCTATCTTGTCAATGCGACAGCTTTCGCGTTGGCTGAAGTTACCACTCTCAAGAAGCGACTTACTTACCAAGACGATAGGGAGGGATGGGTTGGTACGCACTCGCCGGAATGTTGGACGTTTGGTCCGCGTCACTACGAGTGCGCGTTGCGGCACATAAGGGGTTCAAATGACTGACAACGTAAACAACCCTCCGCACTACAAGCAGGGCAACATCGAGTGCATCGAAGCAATCCAGGCCGCACTGACTGAAGAAGAGTTCCGGGGCTACTGCAAAGGTAATGCTATGAAATATATCTGGCGTGAGAAACACAAAGGCGGGGAAGAGTCCATTAAAAAAGCGGCGTGGTATTTAGACTATATGATGCAGTCGTGGTGAGTGATGTCACAGATACAAGATAGCAACCCAGATGTTGCGCGTTGTGCTTCCGTTGTTATGGGGTTACCCAATGGTTTGCGTTCTGCAGAAATAGCAGCGTTGCTAGTAACATTTAGCAAAGACAAAGTAAACCGATTGCTTACAATCAACCGCAGGATTGGAGTCCTAAAGCTGTACGGGGCACTGTGGGTTGAACCTCAGTTCTACGATGCGCTACGTGATGATGAAATAGCAGAAGCTAAGATGCTCAAGAAAATGCGTGAAGCAAAGCGTATGCTCGTGAAGAAGCTTAAAGCCCGTGAGTCCCCACCTCGCAATGCTAATAGACTTCATGCACCCAACAGCGTCTTTCAATTAGCACAATTTATGGGTCTAAGCAGTGTTTAGTAAAAAATCGTATACTTTTCGTCCTCCTAGTGTTGGTTGGTGGCCTACGGGTTACCACACTTTACGTTGGTGGGATGGTAAACACTGGAGTTGGACTTGCTTTGATTCTGACAACCTAAAACAGGTTGCCAAATATGCTGACAAGCATGAGGACAAACACATGGTTGTTCACTGGTATCACAGACCAAAACACTGGCCTGAAAGGAGTAAAACGTAAAATGAGTGACGAACAGGATGCAGACTTGTTGTACTACCGGGCTGCTTTTAGAAATAGTTTGCTTTGGGCACTAATCCTAGTGTGTGTTATTGGGTTGATCATTGTTTTGTGCTAGACACCATCATGACTATTAAACAAAAAAAGGATCACAAAAACAAAGGAACAGAAGGAGGTTTCAACTGGAAAACAAAAACCTATAGGGTAAAGCATTCCCTTAGCTCCGAAGACATAAAGAAGTCTAAGAAATACAAAGACTTCTTACAAAAGGATTGTGTTAATGATGATGACCAAGACGATAAACGGTAGCTTTAAGACTAGCTTTGCAGCTAACATTTTTAGATTTAAGTACGCACAGAACCCTAGTGACACCTGGGATCAGCTTGCTGACAGGTTGGTAGAGGATGTTTGTGGTACTCGTTGGGGTACTAGTAACAAGTTGATGTCAGACAGTGACCGTAAACAACTTGCACAGTACATTAAAGAGATGAAGTTTGTTCCAGGTGGTCGATACCTGTACTACGCAGGTAGACCCTTCAAGGCATATAACAATTGTTATCTTCTTCGTGCTGAAGAAGACACTCGAGAAGAGTGGTCTTCAGTAACTTGGCGAGCTATGTCTTGCCTTATGACTGGTGGAGGTATTGGAATTGATTACTCAAGGCTTAGAGCAGCAGGTAAAACACTTAGCCGAACTGGAGGCACTGCTTCTGGACCTATACCACTCATGTATGCGATCAATGAAATTGGGCGTAATGTCATGCAAGGAGGCAGCAGACGCTCGGCAATATACGCGAGTCTTAATTGGCAACATCCAGACGTTAATAAGTTCCTTGTTACTAAGAACTGGACACCAGAAGTAAGAGCTGCTAAAGAGAAAGACTTCAATGCTCATGCTCCTTTGGACATGACTAACATCAGTGTCAACTACGATGATGCTTCTTTAGATGGTGGACTAGCAGACAACCCCATTTTCCTACAGAATGTTCGTCAAGCAATGGAGACTGGTGAACCAGGGTTCTCCTTTAACTTTGGAGATAAGCAAAATGAAACGCTTAGAAATGCCTGCACCGAGGTTACGTCTGAAGATGATAGTGACGTATGCAATCTTGGCTCAATCAATATGGGCAATATTGAGAGTCTGGAAGAGTTCAAGTCGGTGGTTGAACTGGGAAGTAAATTCCTTGTCTGCGGGACACTACGAGCAGATCTCCCTTACGAAAAAGTCTATAAGGTTAGAGAGAAGAACCGAAGGCTCGGGTTGGGCCTTATGGGTATACACGAATGGCTCCTCAAAAGAAAAAGCTCCTACGAAGTAACACCAGAACTACACACTTGGCTAAAGGAATATAAGGATGGATCAGAATCAGCAGCCAACAATCACTGTGACCGATTGTTTGTCTCTCGTCCAGCAGCATATCGAGCAATTGCACCCACTGGGAGCATTGGAATCCTTGCAGGTACTACAACGGGAATTGAACCACTATTCTCTGTCGCTTATAAAAGGCGTTATCTCACCGATGGTACAAAATGGAGATATGAATATGTTGTTGACTCCACCGCAGACCTCCTTATCAAAGAATATAGTCTTGCCCCAGAGTCGATTGATACTGCCTACAAGTTAAGCCACAACTATGAGCAGCGAATTAAGTTCCAAGCAGACGTACAAGATTATGTTGACATGTCAATTTCATCCACAATCAATCTTCCTTCGTGGAATGCAAAAGGGAACGAAGAAAGTTCAGTTGGAGTGTTTGCATCAATACTTGCTAAGTATGCTCCGAGGCTTCGCGGATTCACATGCTACCCAGATGGAAGTCGTGGAGGTCAACCCCTAACCGAAGTACCTTACGAAGAAGCTATAAAGCACAAAGGTGTCATCTTTGAAGAACATGACATCTGTGACATCAGTGGCAAAGGTGGTAGCTGTGGTGTGTAACTAGTAACAACTCTTAAAAGTAAGAAGCCCCTTAATAGGGGCTTTTTTATGTTGTTACTTAGCAGCTACGTTGTTTATTTTTTCTAGTGTTCTTAGTCCACCTAAACCTAACATACCCATAAGAATGGGCATCATCTCAGTCATATTAGCTGGTAATACTTCTATTTTATAAGCAGTAAAAGCTAAAGCAACCTTAAAAATAGGAAGACCAATCCAGTTCCAAGCACAAGCAGCACCGCATATCCAACCTATAGCCGGTCTCCAACCGGATACAAACACACTAGGATTAGCAGCTTCAGTCTTGTTGATGTCTAGTTGTCCTTGAACAACCATAACAGCAGCAGCTAGTTGTTGTGCTTCAGCAGCACTCTTGTCAGGCCATATTTTACCTATAACAGTTTCAACTAAACTGGATACAGCACCAACACCTGTAACATCAAGTCCCATCTTAAACTCCTACATGGGTGTTAAAAAGTTTTTGTTCAGCAAGTCTACGGTTCTTTAGGCCGTTAACTTCTACAAACATACCATTAGACCTAATCTTGTCCCACACTAGAAACTGGTTAAAGGCTTCATTGAAGTCGTTAGTGTTAACTTTCTTCAACAAAGTAGAGTTTTGTAAAGCATGGTTGCCTACGTTGTAAGCAAAGATTACCAAAGCATCAAACTGGTTTTGGTTGATGGTACTAGTAACACAACCATTCACACAATCAACAGCCTTCTGAACATCTCTAGTTAGAAGCTCAGTAGCTTTAACTTGGTCGATGATGTCGCCTGTAGCTACACCATCTCCTTTAACAATCAGATGACCATAACCAACAGTCATCTTACCTCCAGAGTCAGGATAGGGTTTACCCTTAAAGCCCTCTAGAGTTTTAAGTAGAGACAGACCAGTGTTAGAAAAGTTCATAAGGTTATGTCTGTTGTATGTGGTCATGCGTCCTCAGCACCTTCAAACTCAGGCCGCTGCTTGATCGTAGAGTAAAGCGTAGCACGGTCAGCCCCGGCAGTGTAGTCCTCACCAGCGATCTGCACCTTGCCAGCACTCAGAGGTTGCTTACCCGCTTCACGGGCTTCCTTCGATGCGTACCCGTAAAAGGTCACCTCGGTGCCCTTACCTTTGAAATCTTCTTGCACCGCCCCAATGTTCCAGTAATTGGCTGGAATTCCGTAGTCGGTGTCAATGGATTTGATGAGCGCCATGTTTATCCTACAAGTAAACGACGGACTGTGCCGCCAGAATCTGTGATATTAATGTACCCTGTGGGGGTGAGGATAGTGCCCGTGTATGTACCGAACCGCACGTTGCCTGTGCCCTTGGGGGTCAGGGCTAGGTCTATGTTGGTGTCGGCTCCTTCCGAGGAAAGTATTGGAGTTGCGCCAGCAATGCTTCCATTGACTGCCAAATTGTTTACAGCAGAATTTCCGCCACCAATTCTAAATTGCAAAAAAGAAGCATTTCCGCTTGAAAATCTAATTGCGCCTGTGCCTTTAGATGTTAAGCCAAGTGCTGGATTAGCATCGCTGCCTTGAGAAGAAATAAGAGGCGAAATACCAGTAGCCCCACCAGTAACCTGCACATAGTTGACTGCGGAGGCTGTGTGGGCTACACGGAGTTGTTCTTGGTTTAAATCGTTAGTAAAAAAACTAAACTGACCTGTCGATTTTGTGCTTAATACTAACGCTATTGCGCTATCCGTACCAGCAGCCCTAATAACTGGATTGTTGCCTGTTTGTCTACCTTGAATTTGCACAAAGTTTACAGTTGTTCCGCCACCACCCGGCGCTTCGTTTACTCGTAACGCTTCACCACCGGGCGTACTAAACGACATCGTAGTACCAAGACTTCTAACAACAGTACCAGACCCCACAGTAGCATAAGCAGCAGCACCAGACCCACCACCGCCACTGAAGGTCACTGTGGGTTGTTCAACGTAACCTGAGCCTGCTGTGGTTATGGTGAATGTGGTTAAAACTCCAGCAGAGAACGAAATGGTTGCGCCAGAACCTGTGCCACCAGTAACAGACGCTGGTGATGCAGGGGCCGCCGTAAAGTTGCCGCCACTTGTTGAAGTGATTGCTGTGACAACGTTCGCCGAAACAGTTGCCACTGTAAAGGTAGGAGCCGTTCCAGTGAATCCTGCAAGCGTTAATGTGTCGCCAACCGTGTAGCCTGTACCACCAAAAACCACTGCGGGTGAACCAATAAGCGCAAGACCCGAGGCAGTAGCCGTAGCAGTCACACCACCAGCAGTTGTAGGAGGGGATACATTAATTGCTGGCAGTGATGTGTACCCAGAACCCGCAGCAGTCCTAGTAATCGCAGTAACCGTACCACCGTTACTAATGTTTACACCACTGGAACCCGCTGCTAGGTCAATAGCTCCAGTGCCCTTAGGCTGGAGTGCCATGCTGATGTTGGTATCTGAACCAACGACAGCAGTAACAGGCGTATTTGCGGTTAGTGCACTTGATTTAGTCCAGTAGTTTGCTTGTTGACTACCGAATGTTGTTACACCGGTGCCCTTGGGGGTCAGGGCTAGGTCTATGTTGGTGTCGGAACCTAAAGCAGATAACACTGGCGGG
>Ga0209084_1000340_pt1 | contig 43783 bp, 41 predicted proteins | sample C_130820_MF_Meta_FD_187309 | JGI IMG/M metagenome (GOLD analysis project Ga0209084, IMG submission 187309) | Freshwater microbial communities from Lake Croche, Canada to study carbon cycling - C_130820_MF_MetaG (SPAdes) (version 2) | ecosystem: Environmental > Aquatic > Freshwater > Lake... | reverse complement strand
ACTTTTACCAGTGGGAGTCTTCGGTGCCATAAATCCATGTAATTCAGTCATGAGAACAGATTACTAACCATTTGTATCCGAATGAAGGAAAGAGCCCCTCAGATAACGATTACTTAACCATCCGTCCAAAAACCGCCAGAAGGCAAGGAATAAGGCGAAATATGTACCAATCTTGAAGAAGGTCGTTCATACCCGAATGATTATTACTCAACGAGGAGATTTCTATGTCAATGGAAAAAAGCGACAACTCACTGCGGAAAAACCGCCTTGGGGTCCTGGGGATTGTATTTTTCGTAGTTGCGGCATCTGCACCACTGGTTGGTATGACTGGAGCTGTTCCAATCGCCATCCTCGCTGGTAACGGAGCGGCAGCACCTGGCGCTTACCTGTTAGTTGGTCTAACTCTTATTTTGTTCAGCGTTGGCTTTACAGCGATGACGAGCAAAGTCACAAACGCCGGAGCATTCTTTGCATACGTCGGTAGAGGTTTGGGTAAGAACGCTGGTATCGGTTCTGCGCTTGTTTCCATCGTCGGTTATGTGACCATCCAATTAGCAATCTACGGATTCTTTGGTGGTCTGCTGCAAGGTCAAGTAGAGGCAGAGTTTGGTTTTGCACTTCCTTGGTATCTATGGGCAGCAATTGCTTGGGTTGTTGTAACAGCCCTTTCACTACTAAGCGTTGATGTTGGCGCAAAGGTGCTTGGCGCTCTAATGGCTCTTGAAGTTCTTTCACTCTTGATCTCGGGAATTGCAATTCTTGCAAACCATGCAGGCGAGATGAACTTTGCTGCTTCATTCTCACCGGAGAACATATTCGTTGGAGGCTTCTCTGGTGGAGCAGGTATCGCTATCGCATTCGCTTTAGCTTCATACATCGGCTTCGAAGCAACCGCCATCTATGGAGAAGAATCTAAAGACCCTAAGCGTGCAGTTCCTCGCGCGACCTACTGGGCCATTGGAATTATCACAGTGCTCTTCACAATCGTTTCATTTGCAATGGTTACCGGTCTAGGTGCAACAACAGTTATTGACCAGGTTGCAACTATTTCTGGTGGTGGAGCAAACCCGGCAGCAGTGCTATTTACTTTGGTTGAGACCAATGTTGGCCACTGGCTAGTAGTGATTATGGAATGGCTAGTTGTTTCATCACTATTCGCAGGGTTACTTGCATTCCAGAACGCAAACGCTCGTTATGTGTTTGCGCTTGGACGTTCAGGTGTTCTTCCTAAGTCGCTAGGTAACACCAACAAGTCAGGTGCACCTCAAGGCGGAGTAATTGTGACTTCGATTCTGGCAGCTGTTGTGATCATCTTGTTCGCAGTTCAGAAATTAGATCCAATTCTGAACTTGTTCTTCTGGATGAGCGCCATTACAGCAATCGCAATCATGCTTGTTGAGTTCTTGGTAAGCGCAGCTGTGATTCGCTTCTTTATGCAGAACCCTGGCACCCATTGGTTCAAGGCACTGGTTGCTCCAGTTCTCTCATTGTTGATGCTTGGTGTTGGTGAATACTTACTGATGTCACGTTTCAACTTGCTCTCTGGTCTTGCTCCATCTCCTGAAGAGTCAGTTAACGCCTGGGCCATGACACCGCTTGGTTGGACGCTGGTCTTATTGCCGTTCGCGGCTCTAGTTGTAGGTTTCATCTGGGGCTTGGTAAATAAGAACGATGACTCAAAGATGAGCGAAGACATCCTTTCCTAATCGATAAGAACACAAAAGCTCAGACTTTTTAGTCTGGGCTTTTGTGTTTGGTTAGGAAACTAACGATTTAGTGGCAGACTGAAACTATGTCAGCAATGAGGCTAGAACATGACCTGCTCGGAAATTACGAGATACCTGCCAGTGCATACTGGGGGGTGCATTCAGCAAGAGCTGCGGAGAACTTCCCTATCTCTGGTGTTCCAATTGGGCACTACAGATCACTCATCAAAGCGTTAGCCATAGTCAAAGAGGCAACCGCTAAAGCCAACTTAGAAGTTGGTCACTTAGATAAAGATGTTGCTAGCGCAATCATCGCTGCTTGTCACGAAGTGGCCGCTGGCAAGTTTGATAGAGAATTTATTGTTGATGCTATTCAGGGTGGTGCTGGAACAAGCACCAACATGAACGCCAATGAAGTTATAGCTAACCGAGCATTAGAGCTAGCGGGTTTTGAAAAAGGTGACTACGAAAAGATTCACCCATTGAACGATGTGAATATGTCACAGTCCACAAACGATGTTTATCCAACGGCTTTGAAAGTTGCTTTGATTCTGGAGATTAGAGAACTAATCAAAGCAATGGAGTATTTACGCTCGGCATACACCGCCAAAGCAGATGAGTTCAAAGATGTAATCAAGATGGGTAGAACTCAACTTCAAGATGCAGTGCCAATGACTTTGGGTCAGGAGTTTGCAACATTCGCAAGAATGACCGCGGAGGATGAGCAACGACTTCTTGAGGTAATTCCATTGCTTAGTGAAATCAATCTAGGTGGAACTGCGATTGGGACGCAACTGAATGCACCTAAGGGTTATACCGAAGCTGCCTGCAGACATTTGAGTGAACTTGCTGGTTGGCAGTTTGTTGTTGCTGAAGACATGGTTGAAGCAACCCAGGACAGCGGTGTCTTTGTTTTAGTAAGTGGTGTTCTAAAACGAGTTGCAGTGAAGCTTTCCAAGACTGCTAATGATTTACGGTTACTCTCCAGTGGACCTAGAGCTGGCTTTGGTGAGATTAACCTTCCTGCTCGTCAAGCTGGATCATCAATCATGCCTGGCAAGGTAAACCCTGTTATTCCAGAAGTCGTCAATCAGATTGCCTTTACAGTTATCGGTAATGACATGACAGTGACAATGGCTGCCGAAGGTGGACAACTGCAACTAAATGCTTTTGAACCAATTATTTGTCGTGCTCTAATGATGAGTATCATCTACCTACGTCAAGGTTGTTACACGCTTGCCGATCGCTGTGTCAGTGGTATTACTGCAAACGTCGAGAAGATGAGAGCAGATGTTGAGCGTTCAATTGGAACTGTCACAGCAATCTCACCGCTTATTGGATATGAGAACGCAACTCTGGTTGCTCAAACTGCGCAGGCTGAAGGCAGCACGGTCAAAGAGGTAGTGCTAAAGCTTGGGCTAATGACTGAGGAAGAATTTGACAACATTCTCGGTGATGTTGACAAATTGGTGCGACCAAATATCGAGAAGTAATTACTCGTAGTCTTTATTGCCTGTTTGTTGTTTGCGTCTGATTAGGAGTGCGCTAACGACGCTACCCACCACGATGAATCCGATTCCAATGAAAAGTCCTTGAACTGCACCAATGCCCGAATCCTTCTTTGTTGAAAGTGGAGTTTGGTCAGCGAGTTTGATGGCAACACCATTCTCATCGAAGCATTGGTTACCGGGATTATCGGTTTGGTAGTTTGTGTTGTTCTCAACAGTGATTAGAAAATCACCTGAGGCCACATGGCCATCATCTGATGTTGATCGCCAAAGAATCTTGTATTGGCCAGCTTTTGCAATATCGAGCGTTGCGGTCAGGTCAGTGCCGTTTAGTTGAGCGCAGGAGGCCCCCAGTTGTTCTCCGGTTTCGGCATCTGCAACTGCGATTAGATTGCCCTGATTCACTCCAAGATCTAGCGGGTTCTCCTCAAAATGCAAGGTGATTGGAATCATGCCCGCCTCAACTGTGGCTCCAGCTTCCGGAGAGGTAGAGATAAGAGCGTTGTGAGCTAGAGCCGGGGAGGAAGTTGTGATTAGAAACAGTGCTGAAGTGGCTAAAAAGAGCGTAAATCTAGGGGTTTTCTTCATCCCCTAAGTCTAATTAGGGTGAGCAGTCTAAAATTGAGTAACAAGCTCGTTCGGAGAACAAATGTCAGATTCCAACTCACCGGTGAAGCACCTAAAGGCGATTGCCATTGGTGCTGGAAGCGGCTTGCTCATTTTGGTACTCATTATCGGTGGCTTCACGTTAGCTTCAACTGGTAAACCAGCCGCAACAACCTCTCAAACATCCACCCCTACCGATAGCCCAACAGTTAGTCCAACCACTGACGGTAGAGATTGTGACGTTGCCAATTTGGCGGCAGATAAATTACTTATTGGTCTACATGCTCAGGTGATTAACCCAGCTACCAATGAGGTGCTCTTCGATATTCTTGGGGACACTCCAGCCCAGACCGCATCGGTTATGAAACTGCTAACCGCTGCAGCTGCTCTGCAGGTCTTAGGTCCTAACTATCGTGTGGAAACTAAGGTCTATGCCAATTTAGATGTGCCGGGTCAGATTGTTGTTGTTGGTGCAGGAGATCCGACTCTATCTCGTGTGAGAGTTGGTGTTCAATCTGTTTATCAAGATGCACCGAAGATTGCTGATCTTGCTGTGCAGATTAATGCTTGGTCGAGAGCAACGCCGATTACCAGCATCGTGTTGGATAGTTCTTATTTTGCTGGCCCTTCATGGGACCCAGCAGTTGCGGACAGTGAGCGCTCACTTGGATATCAATCGCCTGTTACAGCACTCCAGGTTGATGGCGATAGAGATAACCCGACACAGGAGACTTCACCGAGAAGTAAAGATCCGGTAAACCGAGTTGGTGTTGCCCTAAAGAAAGCTATTGGACCACTTGCAATCAATGCAGTCCTAACTCAGGGAACTGCTGGCAGCAATCTTTTGCAAATTGCTGAAGTGAAATCACAGCCGATTAGTAAGTGGATTACTCACATGCTAAATGTCAGCGATAACACTGAAGCCGAATTCCTAGCCAGATTAGTTTCAAAGCAACTTGGCTTTGATGGTTCACTCTCGTCAATTGATCAGTCCATCAAGTCAGGTTTGGCTAGTGCTGGTTTAGCAACCGATGGTCTGAACCTAAAGGATGGCTCTGGTGAAAATGAGGAGAACCAAGTCTCTGCAACTTTCATCAATTCATTGCTAAAGAAGGTGCTTAACCGTGATGGCAACTTCGACGTCATTTACCAAGGTCTTCCAGTTGCTGGTGAATCAGGTTCATTAGCTAGTCGCTTTAATGGTGCAAACATTGATGCAGCAGGTCACATATTTGCTAAGACTGGTTGGACCAGACACGAGTATTCACTGGCTGGAATAATCAAGGCAAAAGATGGAACCAATTTGACCTTTAGCATCGCCACCATCGGTGATCTCAAAGACACAACCAAGCAAGCAATCGATAACCTAGCCACAGGCTTCTACCGCTGTGGTAACAAACTCTCTGCAAACACAACTCCAACTAAGTAAGAAGGTAGCAATGACGCTCACCGAAAGCGAACTGCTCGCTAAAGTTCCAACTCAGCTATACATCGCTGGTAAATGGGTATCTGGTAACGCTCAGGGCTTGATTTCAGTCGAAGATCCAGCAACTGGCAAGACCTTGCTTGAGATTGCTAACGCTAATGCTGCTGATGGCCTGGCTGCCTTGACTGCTGCAGATGAGGCAAGTATCTCTTGGGCAAAGGTATCTCCTCGTGAGCGAAGCGATATTCTTCGTAGAGCATTTGAGTTGGTCAAAGCTCGCTCAGAAGAATTTGCAACTCTAATCAGCCTTGAAATGGGTAAGCCAATTGCTGAAGCAAGAGGTGAGGTTACCTACGGTAATGAATTCCTAAGATGGTTCTCCGAAGAGGCAGTTCGTATTTCTGGAAGATACGGTTCATCTCCAGAGGGCACCGGCAGAATGCTCATAACTCATCGCCCGGTTGGTCCTGCATTTGCTATCACGCCATGGAATTTCCCACTGGCCATGGCAACCAGAAAGATTGGTCCAGCAATTGCTGCCGGTTGCACAATGGTGATCAAGCCTGCGGAGCTTACTCCACTGACAACATTGTTATTGACTTCAGTGTTTGAAGAAGCTGGTCTTCCTGCTGGTGTATTGAATGTAATAACAACAAGTACTTCAGCCGAAACCAGTGCACCTATCATCGCTGATTCAAGATTGCGCAAGATCACCTTTACTGGTTCAACTGCCGTTGGTGTTCGCTTGCTAGAACAATCTGCAAAGCAAGTACTGAGAACATCAATGGAACTAGGCGGTAATGCTCCATTCCTGGTCTTTGAAGATGCTGATCTAGATGCAGCTGTTGATGGCGCGATGTTGGCAAAGCTTCGAAACATTGGCCAGGCTTGCACTGCTGCAAACCGTTTCATTGTTCACGATTCACTTGCTGATGAGTTTGCTAATCGCATTGCTAAACGAATGGAAGAGATGCCATTGGGCAGGGGAGTCAACCCTGAGACGAAGATGGGTCCAGTAATCAACGAGAAGGCACGAGCGAACCTCAAGCGCTTAGTTGATGCAACAGTGAATGAAGGCGGAGACATTGTCACCGGTGGTTCATATGTCGACGGTGATGGATACTTCTTTGCACCAACAGTGCTAGCTAATGTGAAACCAGGTTCAACAATTCTCAACGAAGAAATCTTTGGTCCAGTTGCACCAATCGTTCGTTTCAAGGATGAGGACGAGGCAATTAGATTGGCTAACGACACCGAGTATGGTTTAGTTTCCTATGCATACACTCAAGATCTAAAGCGTGGTTTGAGATTGATCGAAAGATTAGACACAGGCATGACCGGTTTGAATACAGGTTTGGTTAGCAATGCTGCTGCACCATTTGGTGGAGTCAAGCAATCCGGTCTAGGTCGAGAAGGTGGCTTAGAAGGTATCCACGAATACTTGGAAACCAAGTATGTAATGATTCCAGACCCTAGTCTGTAGTGAACAGAAAGTATTTAGACATTGAGCAAAAGCGTAGTTTTCAATAGCGGTAACAGTTACTGGGTCAAGCTCATCCTGCCGTTTGCGATAGCGATAGCAGCCTGTGTGCCTGCAATCACTCTGCTCACTACTGGAACAGCGCACGATAACCCAATCCAAAGTTTGATTTATTTTGGATTAGCGATTGTCGCAGCTGCCTTTATCTTGGGTTGGATCGGGGAAGCAGCAGAACTGGATCTCTCTGGAGGCCTTGCCGTTAGCATCCTTGCCCTGGTTGCAATCTTGCCTGAGTATGTTGTCTCAATTTATTTCTCTTGGGCCGCAGGTAAAGACCCAAAGATGATTGCTTATGCAACAGCCAACCTCACTGGAGCAAACCGTATTGTTCAAGGCTTTGGCTGGCCATTGGTTGCGCTAATTGCATTCTTCTCAGTTCGAGCGCTAAAGGCTAGAAAATCAGGTAGTCAAAAGCAATTCGGCATCAAGCTAGAAGAAGACTCGAGATCAGATTTGGGATTCCTAATCTTTGGTTCCATCGTGATGCTTGTAGTCCCATTGACTCAATCGATGCACCTGTTAGCCGGAATCCTTCTTGTTGTAATTTACTGTGTTTATCTTTGGCGAGTATCTGGTTCATCTAGAGATGAACCAGAGCTAGAAGGTACTGCTGCTTATGTCGGAGCACTACCGACTTGGGCAAGAAGAACATTTATTCTGGTGATGCTAGCTCTGTCTGCGACGGTAATCTTCCTGAGCGCTCATCCTTTTGGTGACAGCTTGATTGAAGCAGGTAAGTCACTCGGCATCGACGAATACATCTTGGTTCAGTGGCTGGCACCAATTGCATCGGAAGCACCAGAGTTCACATTGGCTTTCCTATTCGCAGCCCGAGGTAAAGAAGCAGCTGCTTTGGCAATTTTGATTTCTAGCAAATTAAACCAGTGGACACTGCTCGCAGGTTCTATGCCGATTGCCTACGTGATCGGTGGTGGAGCAAATGCAGCACTGCCAGTTGATGGTAGAGGTGCAGAAGAGCTTTGGCTCACCACAGCGCAGACCTTATTGGGAGTTGCAATTCTGCTTACTCTACGTTGGGGTCTCGCTTCATCAATGTTGATGCTTTCACTTTTCCTAGTGAGCGTTATCCCAGATCCAACTTTCAGAACCATTTTGGGAGTCGTGCACTTGGTTATCGCACTCGGATACTTCTGGGTCAATAGAGCTCAGTTAATGCCAACATTGAAAGCGCCTTTTAATAGACCAGCCAAGTAGTCTGAACTCATGGCAAAAGCACAAACTAGAGACATCGGCATTCCGGCCCTTTGGGCGGTTAGCCTTGCTCCGCTTATTACATCAATTGGTTACGTCATCGCTGGTGCATCATGGCCAGGCTATAACCCAATAGTTCACGCAGTTAGTGATCTAGCTGCGGATGATTCTCCAGTCCAGCTTTATGTTTCAATCTTGTTCCTAGTTGGCGCTACAAGCGACATCTTGATTTCTCACTATGTGAAAGTTTTTGCATTGCCAGGAAGAATAACTATTCTCCTAGGGGCAGTCGCAACTATCGGTTTGACCGTCTTTACAACTCCTAGCCAAACCAGTTCCTCGACAGCGCACCGGTTGTTTGCAACAGCTAGCTTCCTAATCTTTACCGTGTGGCCATTGTTTGCGATGCGTAAGGGCAATGATGTTCCACCGTTGATTAGACCTAGGCAGGCAATCATTGGAACCATTGTGCTCTCAGCAGTATCAATCTGGTTCCTAACTCTTTGGCTAGACCCGAATGCACAGATCATGGGTCTGAGCGAGAGAATCGTGGTTATTGTTCAGGCCTTGTATCCAACTTTGGTTGTTTGGCACAGCTACCTTTGGCTTCGTAAGCAAAAGTAGATGTCGCTCAGGTTCATTGACCCCGCAACAGGTTCTACTACTGGCTCAACCGACCTAGGTAAAGCAGTTCTCTCAAAGGCGACAGCCGAGAACGCTGAACTCAGCCAAAGAATTTTGGAAGAGTCTAATTGGCGAAAGAACTATCAGAACCTCTTTGCTCAAGTTGCAAAAGCTGAGTTCCAAACAAAGAACTCAGCATTGGCAATTGCTACCAAAGGCTTAGCTGAATTTGAAAGTCGCATTGCAACTGATTCTGGCGAGAACCTGCTGGAGGTAATCAAGACTGCCTGGCGAAATAACAAAAGCGCAGTTGTCACAATCAAGATCGTCGGCAAGGGCCAAGCAAGGCGCTGGGATATGGCACAGCTTGAACTAAAGCAAATGGTTGCCAACCATTCAGCAGAACCAGCGATTGTTTCAGCAGTTGAAGATTTGCAAAATCTAAAACCAGAGCAAATCAAGAATGATTTATTTATCGCTCTTGCCGGCGGTGCCGAGTATTCGCCCACTCGACTATGGCTCGACTGGGGAGGAGATGTTGCAATCGTCGCGAGAGCGCGTAAAGAACTTTGGAAAGAACTAATTGAAAGAGCACGAGCAGGTGCTGGAACACTTTATGTTCCGGTATTGGCTAGCAAAATTGAGAAACCAATTGCAGCTCTGTCCGATGATGAGCTAGCAACAATGGCTGGGTTAGACCTGATTGAAGACTATGAGGCAATAGCTAGCTGGATTGCAGAACTTGCTAGGACCGATCCCCGTCGAATTGTTTTAGGTAGTTGTGCCTATGCTCCAGGGGCTAAACACATTGAGGTTCAGGCAGTCCAGCACTGTATTGCTAGAACCATCACCGAAGCACTCCCAAAAAGCAGAGTGGTTCTAAGTTGGCTGGCAACCCCAACTGATTCACATGTCGTTCCAGTTGAGTTCGCCGATGACATCGCAACCAGGCACTCACAACGTTCCTTTTTTACAAAGCTCAGAGATCTTTTATTTGGGGCAAGAGAGCATAAACCAGAACGATTCAAGAGTTCTGAAGGTGTTGACTATGCACTTATTGACCCGACTTCCTCAATGCAAGGCTCTTCTTACGCCTTGGCAAAGCGGACTCAAAGGTGGATGGCCTACCAGCAGGTAGCCTCTGATCGAGTTGTTTCATACCAAGTGGCTCCGCCGGCAACCACAGATTCAGTGCTTAGCCACCGGATTCTGAGGGCAACCTACCGAGGAGCACCTCATTTCGGGTTGTTCCCCTATGAAACCGAAAAGGCAGTCAGAATTTCGGCACTTTTACTACTTGCCAAGCTCCAAAACCCTGGAAAGCAGCTCAATTTTGATGTTTATAGTGAATTGGCCGTCCACGGCGGGCTTTGGCGTTCAATCTACAACCCAGCCGACCTCTGGAGAGTGGCTACAATAAGGGGTTTTGGGGGCTATTTCAGCAAACATTAAGAGATTCATAACAAGTTTGTAAAGACTCAGTGAAAGCGGTTTCTAGAACCCCTTAAGAGGCATAAAGTCTAAGCAAGCCACATTTGTGGCGTGCTTTACCCTATTTGGCTGAACCGCTCAGCTAAAAAGGCCCAATACATACTGAAAGGTACAGGGATGAACCTCAAAAAATCTAGAGTATTGTCACTTGCGACATCTCTCTTGGTCATGAGCGCTTCGATCGTTGGTCTATCGGCTACTGCTGCTAACGCATCATCAGCGCCGGTTACTGTGACATTCGAAGCAAATGACACATCAGGCTACGCATTTGTCGATTACGACGGCGCAGCAACTTCAACTACTTCTTCAGCTCCGGCTGGAGCTTCATACACCTCAGGTGTTGCAATGAAGCAGGATAACCAAGGTCAGCTTTGGTCAGGAACTACTTTCCTAACCCTTGACCCAGGCTCAAGCCTGCTATCAGCTGCAAACAAGACTGCAACCATGTCTGTCTACTCTCCAGATGCTGTTGACCGTTGTGTTGACCTCAAGCTGGAAGGTACAGCAGTTGCTGAAAAGACCTTGCACGTAACTGGTGCTGGTTGGCAAACCCTAACCTTCGATTACAGCGATGTATTTAGCTCAACAGCTAACTACTACAAGGCATCTCTAATGCCTAACATCGGCGGAGAAGGTTGTTCATGGGGAGGCGGAAAGTCTCAGACCATTTGGTACTTTGACAACATTTCATTCCCTGGTGCAACCAAGGCTGACGTTGTAATTCCTCGTACTGCCCCTTCAGGTCTAGTTAACTTCGAAGCTAATGACACCACTGGCTACACCGCAGGTGGATCAGCAGACTTCGGTGGAACTATTGGTTCAAAGGTTTCAAATGCACCTGCAGGTGGATCAGTAGGTTCAACTAGTGCATTGAAGCTAGAGAACCTAGTCAACGCTGCTAGCTGGTCAGGTGAAACTTTCCTAACTCTAGGGGCAAAGGCTTCTGTTGTGTCAGCAGGCAAAACTGTAATCACAGCAAACGTATATGCTCCAGCTGCTGGTAAAGACATGATGATGAAGATTCAGAGTGCTGTTACTGGCGGATTCATCGAAAAGCACGCAACAAGTGTTCAAGGCTGGCAGACAGTCAGCTACGACTTCGCGAACTACGATGCGTCAATGGACTATAACATGTTGATTTTCTTCCCTGATTTCAACGGTGTTGGCACTCCTAAGACTGCATCTACTTGGTACATCGATGACATCGCGTTCAACGGTGCAACTTCTGCTGCGCTTGACACTAATGCAGGCAGTGGTGGCAACACTGGTGGCGGTACTCCGGTTGCGTTCAACGGAAACGCTGTTATCCGCTTAGCTGGTGCAGATGCAACCAACACTTTCAACCGTCAAGGTGACGCTGACTTCTACGTAGGTCAAGGCTGGTACCGTGGTGGTCTTCGTACCTTTACAAAGCAGGTTCCTGTTGGTTCAACTCAACACCTAACCTTCGTTGTTTCAGATGCGGCAAATGGTTCTCCATTGGCTAACACAACCGTCCACTTCATAGTTGCAAAGACCTATTCAGGTTCAACTGCAAAGGTAAGCGTTGGTTCAGTTAGCACTGTTGCTGACCAGAAGATTATCGATGGTGTTACAGACGCTAACGGTACTGTGTCATTCGATCTAGCGAACTCTGACGTAGCTGCTGATGCTGCTGACTACCCAGGTGCAGACCTGAGCGTGAACTATGCAGGTAAGCACCTATTCAGCCAGGTAACTGCGTGGGTGGGCGACCAGGCCAAGGACTCAATTGACCTTGTTGACATTGTTTACTACGCACCTGCAACCGTAGTTCCAGTGCCTCAGATCGTTACCCGTATAAACGGAATCACCGCGGATAACGCTGCTGTTGGAAGCACTGAAGGATGGGCCCAGTACTACGCTGCTGGACTACAGTACTTCGAGCGTGGTGTTGAAGTTGGAACCACAACTCACCTTTCATACACTGTGACCGCTAACGGCGCACCTTATGCAAACAAGACTGTGCACTTGCTTCTCGGTAAGACTTACTCAGGCTCAACTGCAAAGGTAAGCGTCAATGGACATGCGTACACAGGCGCTGAAGTTGTAGTTGATCTAACAACTAACGCAAGCGGTGTTGTTTCATTCGATGTTGCTAACACAAACGTGACTGCAGATGCAGATCCGTACCAGGCGGCAAACGTGCTTCACCCTGAAAAGGGTCAGCACCTCTTCGCACAGCTAGCTCTTGTTGGTGAAAAGGGTAACCAAGATGTTCTAGACATTCTTGACCTTGTTTACTACAGAAACCAAGCTGCTACACCTCCAACAGTTCTAAACCTTCGTCTTGCTGACTGGAACGCCTCGAACTCGTTTGATGGCACCCACGTCTGGGGCGATGGAGGACTTGGAAACTGGTTCGACGCAACTACTGGTTACTTCGCTCACTATGTAAAGGTTGGTTCAACATTCAACCTTCGCTACAGTGTGAAGACTGCCGCAGGTGTTGCTGCTCCTAACGGAACAGTTGTAACTCTGTACTTGGGATCTGCTTGGTCAAATTCTAACGCGAAGTTCTCTGTAAACGGTGTTGCTGTTTCAGGTGTAACCAAGTGGGGTGCCAACGGTCAGCTTGACCAGGCAACTACAACTGCAGTTGTTTCTGGTGGATATATCACCGTTCCAGTTACATCACTTGACGTGGCTGAAGACGCAACTGCTAACCCAGGAAGCGCAACTGCAAACCCTGATGGCTTTAACCCGCTATTCATGCAGATTAAGGCTCACGTTGAAGGTAACTTCATCACACAGCAAGACTGGATCAACATTGTTGCAACTCAGTCACCGTCTGCTCCTACAATCTCTTCAACATCTGGAACCTCAGGTAAGAAGGGTCAAGCAATTGACATCGTAGGAACCAACCTTGCTGATGCAATGGGTGTATCTGTTTCGCTATTCACAGCAGCAACTGCAAAGACTGCAGCTGTGACCACACCGGTAACAATTCTTGGTGTTAGCGCAGACGGAACTCGTTTGACAGTTCTATCGCCAAACGTTTCTCAGAAGGGTTACTTCAAGGTCACCACTAGCACCGGCACTGCAACTGGTACAACTGCATTCAGTGCAAGTACCGCTGCAACAAGCAAGCCATCACTAACCTTCCCTTCTTCATTGGTGAAGGAAGTTGGTTCAACCTTGACCCTTACTGGAACAAACCTAGGATCAGCTAGCACTGTAAAGATTGGAACTGTAGCTGCTGCTTTCACTGTTGTGGATGCAAGCACTATCAAGGTCACAATCCCAGTAGCTGTTGTTTCTGGTTCAGCCATCAACGTGACAAACGCTGGTGGAACAGTAACTTCAACCAAGCTAATCTTCCAGGCTCCAGTTATCACAACTGCAACCTCAAGTGGAGTAGTTGGTGCAACAGTTACTGTTGTTGGAAAGAACATCAAGGCAACCGCGATTGTATTCGGTGGAAACAAGACTGCTAAGCCTGTCATCAACGATGGCAGCAACTTGACATTCGTTGTTCCTGCTGGTGCGACAACTGGTGCAATCAAGATCACAACTGGTGGTGGAGATATCTTCACTAGCTCATTCACCGTGGTCCCACCTGCACCGACTGTAGCCTCTTTCACTCCTGCTTCAGGTAAGAAGGGTTCAGCCATTGTTACCGTGAAGGGTACAAACCTTCTAGGTGCAACAGTGACTGTTGGCTCAGTTGCCGTAACACTATCTGCTGGTGCAACTGCTACATCATTCAAGTTCGTTATTCCTGCTACCGCTGTAACAGGCGCAATCAGAGTAACAACTGCTGGTGGAACAGCTACCTCAGCTACAAACCTGACAGTTACTAACTAGTCAGCTAAACGAAAATCTGCCCCGTCCATTTAGTTGGACGGGGCAGATTTCTTTAAGCGCTAACGGCTAGTCTTCAGACTCTTCTATGTCTTCGTCTTCAAGATCTGTTGCTAGTGGGATAGCCAACAGATCAGTTGGGGCTGTTAGTTCTAGGCCTTCAACATCCTTTAGAGTCTTTTGAACAGCACGGGTTCTGCGACCTGCTTCACTAACTGTGTTCTGGGCTGTTTCAAGCTGTTTAGCAAGCTTGTCCATAACTCCTGCATACTTGGTGAACTCGGTCTTGGCTGCTCCCAGGACCTTCCAGACATCAGAAGCACTCTTCTCAATGGCTAGGGTCTTGAAGCCCATTTGAAGGCTGTTTAGGAGCGACATTAGGGTGGTTGGGCCGGTTACCAGTACTCGGTAAGTGTTCTGCAGATCGCTGGTTAGCCCAGGACGTCTAACCACCTCGGCGAATAGTCCCTCGGTAGGCAAATACATGATGGCGAAGTCTGTGCTGACTGGGACATGTAGATACTTGTCTGAGATTAGCTTGGCCTGGGTGCGGATCGCCTTCTCAACAGCCTTTGCCGCGCTAGCTACATCATCAGCCGAACCCGACTCCTGAGCGCTCTGGAGGCGGTCATAGTCCTCTTGAGGGAACTTAGAGTCGATTGGTAGGTAAACATACTCACCGTCAGCTCGCCCTGGCAGTTTGACGGCAAACTCGACCAGGTCATTTGAGTCAGGCTTGATCTTGACGTTTTTGGCGTATTGGTTAGGTGCTAGAACATCCTCCAACTGACGCTCTAACTGGACTTCACCCCAGCCTCCACGGCTCTTTACGTTGGAAAGGACCTTCTGGAGGCTGCCGACATCGGTCGCTAGGTTCTTCATTTCACCAAGCCCGCGTTGGACTGCCTCAAGGTTTTCGCTGACCAGTTTGAAGGACTCGCCTAGGCGCTTTTCAAGGGTGCCTTGGAGTTTCTCGTCCACGGTCTCACGCATCTTATCGAGCTTTTCTTCGTTGCCCTTGCGCATCTTTTCAATCTCAGACTGAAGGGTGTTCTGGATCTCCTGCTGCTTTTTGGCATTGGAATCGGTGAGTTCGGCAATCTTGTTCTCTAGATTCTTTAGCGAATCGTTCAGTGACTTTTGAAGTTCTAAACGGCTCTGAGTTGCCTCTTCACGGTTATTCTTGGCTGCTGTTTCAGAAGCCCCGGTGATCGCAGTCAGTCGCTTCTCAATGACTTCGTGGTTGGCTGAAATCGATGCTCGTAACTCTTCACGATGGGTGATTAGATCTCTAGAGATATCGAGGGTCGGCGAGCTCTTACGAGTTATAACTGTAATAAGCAGCCCTAGTGTGCCAATCAGGTTGATGATCAAAAATATTGTTGTGGTGTCCATAGGTCTCCATGCTCAGGTGTGCGCAAATGCACACAGCAACACTAAGCCTAGGAGATGACATTTTCTTCCTGAGGTTCGCCTCAGGCTTACTAACTAGTTTGTAGTTGGGATTGAGCCGTAACCGTTAGCACTGTAATAACGGAAGTAGTCGATGCTGAACTGAGCTTTGGTAAGGCCGTTGGCAATACCTCCACCGTAGCTACCACCCATTGCTAGGTTGAAGATGATATACATCTTCGGGTTCACCCCTGCAGCGTTTGGACCAAATGGCCAGTTGGTTAGACCAGTGTCACTCTTCTTTATGTTGGCAACTTGGCGGTCATCAATATAAAAAGTTACTTCAGTTGGTAGCCAGAGCAAACCGTAGTTATGGTAACCAGCTGAAAGAACAGTTGAACTGTTTAGCGCACCCATCTTGTAGTCATGGACTCCGCTGGTGTTTGGATAGTGAGCCGCTGCAGTATTGATGAATGGGCTATTACCGGCATATTCAACGATGTCTAGCTCACCACAGCCGGGCCATGGAACTGAGTTGATGTTAGAACCAAGTGCCCAGAAAGCAGGCCAAGTGCCGCCTCCTGATGGCATCTTTAGGCGGGCTTCAAAGTATCCGTAGCCGAAGGCTTTCTTGCCATAGCTGGTGAATTTACCGCTGGTCCAAGTCTTGTTACTTGTACAGGTTGCGTCCCCAGCAGTAGTTGATGCGGTGATGATCATTGAGCCAGCACCGTCTGCCTTATTGGCACAGGAAGCATAGGATTCAGCCTCGCCATTACCCCAGCCACAACCGGCAGGGTTATTACAGCCATCGCCAAGATCTGGAGTCCAGTTAGCGCTGTTTGGAGCGCTTCCTATAGCCCCATCGAATTCATCTGACCAAAGCAGAGTCTTGTTCTGAACAGCAGTTCCGGTGCTTCCGCCGGTTGAGCCACCAACAGGGATGCTGTATTCAAGGTTTGTAATGTCAATGGTGTCAACACCAAGATCGGTAATCCAAGCAGCAAGCTGAGTGTATAGACCACCACGAGCGGTTGTATCTAAACCGATGATGTCAAAGCTAACTACACCGTTAGCGTCTGTGGTGCCGGTAACTAACAGTTGATCTTGTGGGCTTCTGTCTACGCCGGTCGTACTCAATGCACCAACCTGAACTTTGGCATTCGAGCCACCATCGCGTTTACCAATGCTTAGGTTTACCACCTTGTTAGGTGTTGGACGATTCAGGCTGTCGGTTACCAGGTAGCTGATGTGGGTAGTTGATTTCACCATTACCTGAGCAATCTGGAATCTAAGCCCTGCGTGGTACCACTTATTGGCAACCCAAGCGTTGGCGTTATTCACATCGTTGAAAGAGTTGGTGTCATCGAAAGTAGTCTGCTTGATAGTCCAAGGTCCAACAAAAGGTGCTGGTGGGGTAACTACTGAAGTTTGAGCAATCAATACCGATGCTGTGACAGATTTGGCAGGTAGGTAGTTGGCATCACCAGTGTTAGATGCTCTGATTGTGCAGGTTCCAGCTTTGATCGCAGTAACTCTATTTCCACTTATTGTGCAGTACCTAGTAGTCAGCGATGTCAGTACCGTAGTGCCGGTCTTCTGAGTGGTTACTAAATCTGCAGTTGGATGAGCAAGGGATAGAAAGGAGAAGTCAGAGATAGTAAGAACGTTTGCAGCCTTAGCGATGGTGAAACTTCTGATGACATCTCTAGCTGGCTTATGAGTAGCATCCCCTGAGTTTGAAGCGGTTATCTTGCATATTCCAGAAGTAATAATATGCACCGCGGTGTTATTCACCAGCGAACAAATAGTTGGAGTCGAGGTGGATACGGTTGTAACCCCAGCGGTCGCGCTGATGCTCAAAGCGATGTCCGGGTCTCCATAGGTGGCCTTAGCCAGGGTTGCGAAAGTGATTGAAGTGGTTGGGATTGTTACTGCCTGAGCCTGCAAGCTAGCTCCAAAGCCCATAAGTAGAGCCAAAGATAAGGAGAAAATACGCTTGCGAGAAGTCTTCATACCTTTAGCCTAAGCCTGCCCATGCACTTGAGACAGCGTTATCCAGCAGTTCAGCCAACTATCAGGCAAATGTTATGTCTCTGGCACACAGATCCCGCAAATGCAACTGCAAAATATTTTCTCTGCACAGATACGTCCAGTTAGACCAAAATACCTACATCAGTATTGCCTCTAATATTCCCAATAGGCTTTCTCTAACGAATGGGGTAGTAATGCCAGCTAAGAGCAGATCAAGGTTTATCTCTTTAGTGATGGCTACTCATTTCCCTCAGGCCCTCACCATGATTGTTCTAACGACAACATTGAGCGTTCTGTTTGGGAATCACAGCATTGGGTTAATCTATGTATTTATTGCCACAGCTGCTGGGCAGGCATCAATTGGCTGGGTAAATGATTACGTTGACTCCAATACAGACACTAAAAACCAAAGAACCCATAAGCCGCTAGTTGGAGACTCTTTAGAGAAGCAAAATCTACGACTGCCAATCCTTATTGCGCTTTTACTTTCAGTGCCATTTTCCTTTTTGGCAGCTGGCTGGGTAGGCGGGCTAGCTAACATCTTCGCAATTATCAGCGCTCAGCTCTATAACCTTTACCTCTCTAGAACTATCTGGTCTTGGCTGCCTTATGCGGTTTCATTTGGTTTACTCATGCTCTTTGTTACGCAATCGAGTTCAACAAATCTCTGGCCGAGTTGGCAGGTTGTGCTGATAGCCAGCTGCGTGGGAGTTATTGCGCATCTTTTCAATGCGCTTCCTGATCTTCAAATGGATCAGGCATCAGATCTTGGCGGTTTGGTGGTCTGGTTAGGTAAACCAAGAGCAGTTTTGGTAATCACAATTCTTTCAATCGTGATTATCTATTTACTCCTAGTTCGTTGACTCAGGGTCATAAATCATTTCCCTGACTTCCTGATCGCAACGACAAGACTTAGCAATCTTTGCTGCCCAGTAATAAGCCTGCTCTTCATTCTCAACATCCAATACTGAGAATCCGCCTAATCGAACATCACTTGGGGCTATCGGCCCCGGCCTCACATTTCCATGTTCATCAACTACCACAGGCTTATCTTCGAAGAAGCCACCACCGAATATCCAGACTCCTGCTGCCTTTGCTTCACGAACCACAGCATGAGAATCATCAGCAACCTGCGGAAGTTCATCCATTGGAAATTTCATGTCGCCATCGTTGAAGGAGATTATGTATCGGGGCATTATTCCAAGTCCTTATCTTTTGCTAAAACGGATAGCTGTAATCAGCCAAGCAGCGCGAAGCACAAGGCCACAAAGATCAAGATGAAAATTGCTGGGGTTAGATACTTTGCAACATGAAGCCAAGGGGAAGTCTTCAAGATAGTTCTAGAAATTGCTGAGTTTGAACCCAGTGAACTGATGTCCTTGGCAATTGCCTGAGCTTCATGAGCCGCTGAATACTCAACTAAAGCACCCAAGAAGCCCGAGGCAAGGAGTATTCCCAGAACTGACCAAATAGTTGCAGTCCCTGCGGCACGAACTGCAGGGACAATCCCTGCTGTTGTAATTAGTAAGAAGGTGGGGGCAAACTGGGCAATAATCAACTGATTACGGCTCTTATTCCATAGCTCGATAAGGTCTTTTTCGTTCATCTTTTGCTCCTAGTTCTTGGTCTCTTAATAGTTACAAAGCCTCAATGTATTTATAGCGAAATCGAGACTAGATTGACTAAATGACACTACATGTGAAAAAAGGCACCGACTGGAATTCAGTCTATGCGCAGGCTAAAGCAGTCGCCCCGCAGGCATTTGATAGCGATCGAATCAATAACCTGGTTATGGGTGAATGGTCATCTGTGGGGACACCGGCAGACCATGTCAATCCAGTCGATCAGATGCCAATCCAAGGCCCACCTAAAGTCGATCACCAGACTGCAGTAGATGCAGTCGCATCTGCTGCTAAACAGCACAAAGCTTGGGGATTAGTCGATCTAGATGATCGAAAGTCCATGGTCAGTTCCGCGCTTGATGGCTTGCGTGAAGCAAGAGATACCATCGCACTACTTCTTGCCTGGGAAATTGGTAAGCCTTGGAAATTAGCTTGTGCTGATGTGGATCGTTGTATTGATGGTGTCGACTGGTATCTGACACAGATTGATAGACAACTGGTCGGACGCACACCGCTGAATGGCCCTATCTCAAACATCGCATCTTGGAACTATCCATTGAGTGTGCTCGTCCACGCCGAATTAGTTCAAGCACTAGCGGGTAACGCTGTCATTGCAAAAACACCTTCACAAGGTGGTTTCCATTCGCTAACTCTTGCTCACGCAATCATGGCTAAGGCGGGATTACCTGTCACTTTGCTAAGTGGCGTTGGTGGTGAGTTAAGCGATGCGCTTGTTTCATCCCCTGAACTTGGAGCTTTTGCCTTTGTAGGTGGGAGATCTAACGGTAGAGCGACTCTTGAGCGCCTTGCCAATTTCGATAAGCGCCACATCTTGGAGCAAGAGGGACTAAATGCTTGGGGCATTTGGGATTTCAGCGACTGGGACAACTTAGCTCCTCATCTTCGTAAGGGATTCGAGTATGCAAAGCAGCGCTGTACTGCATATCCACGTTACGTAGTTCAACGTCGACTATTACCTGCCTTCCTAGAAATGTATATGCCGATCTTGAAGGGTTTGCGATTCGGTCATCCGCTAGCTGTTGAGAATGACGATGATGAACTACCTGATTTGGAGTTTGGTCCGGTAATCCATAAAACCAAGGCGAATGAACTTCGTGCTCAATATAACGAAGCCATCAACACCGGCGGAATCCCAATCTATGATGGTGATTTAGCGCACGGCAGATTCATTGCTGGTCAAGACACATCCGCATACGTAGCTCCGGCAACTGTATTGGAACCACCTAGAGCCTGGTCTTTGCATCACTCAGAGCCTTTCGGTCCAATTGACTCAATTGTCCTCGTTGACACCGAAGCAGAGTTCATAGCTGCCATGAACGTATCTAATGGAAACCTTGTTTCATCTGTTGCAACCGATGACATGGACTTCGCTAAACGAGTGAGAGAAGAAATCTCTGCATTCAAGTTTGGAATTAACAAGCCAAGATCTAGAGGAGACCGAGAAGAAGTCTTCGGTGGTCTTGGAGCTTCTTGGCGCGGTGCTTTCGTTGGAGGAGATCTTCTAGTGGATGCTGTAACCGAAGGTGAGAGACCTATCTTTGGAAACTTCAAGGGTGGCTCAAGATACCCTGAAGGACTAGATCTCTAAATTGAAATCTAGTCGTGTGAACAAGTTCCTCATCTACCTGCTAGCAGCTCTATTTCTAACAAGTGGTGTGCTCCACCTAATAAACCCTGGTGCGTTCATGTGGCTGATGCCGCTTTGGTTACCTGAACCAAACTTATTAATTCTGATCAGCGGAGTATTTGAGCTCGTCTGTGCAATTGGCTTGTTAGCGAAAGTTAGGTGGTCAGGTTACCTAAGCGCTTTGGTTTTGCTTGCCATATGGCCAGCGAACATCTGGTACGCCTTTGATGTTTCGGCTCAGGGGTTCTCTTGGCTTGCAGTGATTGCCTGGCTTAGATTGCCTCTTCAAGTGCCCTTGATTCTTGGTGCGCTTCGGTTTGAAAAGATGCTAACTAAAACTATTTTGACAACCAAATAGGTATGCTCTTTTCTATGACAAATTTAGAACGCCCAGAGCTTGAACCGATGATGGAGCCAGCTCCATCTGTATTGACTACCAAAGACATCGTTGTTGGAGATGGAACGGAAGCACCTGCTAATTCAGTTGTGAATGTTCACTATCTCGGTGTTGATTATGAAACCGGTGAAGAATTTGATTCTTCTTGGAGCAGAGGTGAGTCAATCGAATTTCCATTGAACCGCCTGATCAAAGGTTGGCAAGATGGTATTCCTGGGATGAAGGTAGGCGGCAGAAGAATGCTTATCTGCCCACCAGAAGTTGCCTATGGCCCTGCCGGTGGCGGTCACCAGCTTTCAGGTAGAACACTTGTATTCGTTATCGATCTTCTTGGAGTTAAGTAGTCCTTAAAGTGAAAGAACCCCACCGTGGAGGGTGAGGTTCTAGTAGGCCCCGTCGGGATCGAACCGACGACCCACGGATTAGAAGTCAACACTTTTGAAGCTAACTCGTTTGAGGGAATGTTGAATTGGATGATGGGGCCTTAATCGTTGTCCATTTTTCGTTACATAGAACTTTGCCCCTGGCTATTTTTGTTGAGGGGCTTAGGCTAAAGACTTGTGACTGATATTCAAATGTTCTAGGACAAACTGCTCGTTACACAATGCATACCTAGAACTAATCTAGTCCTTGATTTGTGTTGACAATTGACAACAAAGAGGCGGGGAAGTAGTGTGTTAGCTATGAAATTTGTTTTGAGAAAATTTGCTTCAGCTATCTTGAGTAGAAAATTCAATGCCCCTATTGCTCTAGTTTTAATGGGTGCCATAGCTTTAGCTGGTATCTCTGGAACCATTGCACACTATACGACTGCAGGCGATCTGGAGAACAAATGGGGAATTCAGGAATTCAGACGTATAACCAGTCAGCTCTCAGAGGACAATTCGCGACAATTGCATTCTTTTGCCAGATCTGCAGTGAGATTAGGCTACTCCACAAATGTCGATGATGCAGGCGTGATGTATACCGTACTCGAGGGCAATCTTTTGAGCGTTATTGAAAGCATAAAGGGACCATTGGATGTCAATGAAATTACCTTCGCTATTTCAGAGTATGCACTCACTAGCGATTCAACTTTTCAACTTGTGAGCCCGTATTTTCACGGGACTTTTAGTGATTCACAGGACTTAGTCGCTCTGCAGTACCTGACCGAAGCATTGGAGTGCGAGGGAAGCAAGGACAAAAGTGTCAGCGCTCAGGACGTTGGGTTCAATCTAGGCCAGAAGTCTTGGGAAGGTGAAGCAGCCACTTTCCTCGGGACATACGTAGGCTTTTGCCGTTCGAATTAATTCAGAAAATTAAAATATGTCAGGCGTTTTTCCAAAAGAATCTGGACAAGTTCAAGTAGATAAACGGAGAGAGCGCTTGCAAGCGTTAGTGTTCGAATATCTTGAATGAACTTGGCTTCTCTAAGTGAAAGAACCTCACCGTGGAGGGTGAGGTTCTAGTAGGCCCCGTCGGGATCGAACCGACGACCCACGGATTAAAAGTCCGTTGCTCTAACCAACTGAGCTAGAGGCCCATGCACCTTTAGGTACCGAAGTATTCTACCTTAGGTCTTGGAACTGGGATTCGATAAGGGTTTTGTCCCTATCGTCCTTGATGCTTGAGATAGCGGTAATTGCCCTATTTCGAATTTCTTCGAACTGCTCGGTACCTTGTGCTGCCCTAGTCAGGGCCTCCAACGATGAAGCGAGCATCCAATCAATCGCTAGTGTTTCGGCAATCTCAACACATTGGCTGGCGGCTTCTAGAGCAAGTTCGCGGGCACCTGATTTTTGTAAAGCTCTTGAATACAACCAAAGACCAATTGCAACATTTTTCTCTGTGCCGACAGATCTCCAGAGTTGCAAACTTGTTGCAGCAAGTTCCAGCCCCTCCAGGAGATCTTCCGGTTTCCCCTCGATGACCAATTCGTAGGCTCGATTGTATGTTGATTTGGCAAGGTCAAGAATTTCGCTCATTGGCTTTCCTCAGAGTAGGAGATGGTTGCCTGAACAGCGGCCTTCCACTTCTTGTAATTCGATGGATTTGCTTTTTCAGGTTTGAACGAGCGATTAACTGGGTTCAGTCTTTCAAGCTCTGACTGGCTCTTCCAAAGACCGATGCCGAGCCCAGCAAGATAGGCAGCACCCAATGCAGTTGAATCGATGTTTTCCGGTCGTTCAATTGTGACGCCAAGTTGATCCGCTTGCAGTTGCAGGAGCAAGTTATTCTCTGATGCTCCGCCGTCGACCCGCAGGTGAGAAAGTTTGATTCCGTTGGATTCCATCGCTTCAAATATGTCCCTGACCTGGAATGCTAATGCTTCCAAAGTTGCTCTAGCGATGTGAGCTTTGCTTGTTCCTCTGGTTAGCCCTAAGAGTGCTCCTCTGGCATCTGGTTTCCAATAAGGAGCACCCAAACCGGTCAGGGCTGGAACGAACACCACTCCAGCACTATCTGGAACTGAAGCTGCGAGCGCTTCAATTTCATCTGAAGATGTGAAAAGTTGTAATTCATCTCTAAGCCACTGCACTGCAGCACCTGCAACAAAGACCGAACCTTCGCTGGCATATGTTCTAACACCCTGTAACTGCCAAGCCACAGTTGTGATTAGCCCATTGGTTTGAACAATTGGTGTTGTTCCAGTGTTCTGCAGGATGAAAGCTCCAGTGCCGTATGTGCACTTTGCTCCGCCAACCTGGAATTGGGTTTGACCAAAAAGAGCTGCCTGTTGATCACCAGCGATACCAGCAATTGGAATATCTAATCCAAAGAATGAATCCGGATTAGTTCTAGCGAGATGACCACTGGAATCAACAATGGTAGGCATTGCATGTATTGGGATATTAAAAAGCTCCAGCAATTCTTCTGACCAAGATCCAGTGTGAATGTCATAGAGCTGAGTCCTTGAAGCATTAGAGGCATCAGTGATGTGGGTACCATTGGTAGCTCTAGCAATTACGTAGGAATCGATTGTGCCAACTACTGTTTGACCTTGCAGCACTTCTTTCCAAATTTCCGGTTCGTTTAGAGCTATCCAACGAAGCTTCGCTGCACTGAAGTATGGATCAAGTGGCAATCCGGTTAGATTCTGTACCTTTGAGTAAGTTGTTTGGCTCTCGAGATCTTTTAGAACTTCAGTAGTTCTGCGGTCCTGCCAAACAATGGCATTTCTAGGAGAGACCAATGTCTTTTTGTTCCAAATCCCGATTGTTTCTCTTTGGTTGGTTATTCCTAACGCCTTGAAGGAGTTGCCGGTTTGAGCAATAACCTGACTCACAGAAGATTGGACGGCAGCCCAGATTTCCACTAGGTCATGCTCAACCCAACCGGGTTGAGGAAAATGCTGTGGGAATTCTTGATAACCCCTGGCGACGATTTTGCCGCTTTCATCAACGGCTATCGCAGTGACACCTGTAGTTCCAGAATCAATAGCCAGAATCACTAGTGCACCATCGGTTCGTAGATTACCTCGTCAGCAGTGCTGTCTTCCCTTGGCCATTCGATAAGCAGCATTGCTGCCAACATCAGTGAACCACCGAAGATTACTTGCATTGAGAGAACTTCTTGACCAACTGCAACTGAGGTTAGGGCAGCGAAAACAACTTCCATGGTCAAAATGATTGCAACTCTGGAAGCATCCATTATTGATTGCGCCCAAGTCTGAATGAAGAAACCTAGGGCTGTCGCAAAGACTGCTGTGAACAGAATCGCAAACCAAACCTCACCATCAACCGGAGCTTGGATGCCATCTGGGGCAGCCCCAATCCAACAAACCGCTGCAACAGTTGCTAGCTGAATTACTGTGAGTGCATAAACGTCTTTGCCAGGTGACCAGCGACCAAGTCCCACGATGTGCGCTGCAAAGCCTAGAGCGCAGAGGATGGTCCAGATCTGCCCGAAATCAAAAGATGCATCCTTGATAGTAATGAATCCCAAACCGATGGTTGCAAGTATCGCTCCGATAGCAACGATTCCTCGAGGTTTCTTTTTGAAGATCACCCAGACCAAAACAGGAGTCAGAATCACATAGAGGCCGGTAATAAAGCTGGTGATGGCTGCGGTGGAAAGAGTCAATCCAACAGTCTGAGTGACATAGGAAAAACCAAGAATAACTCCAAGGATTATTCCGTACCGGAGGTTTTCCCCTTTGAAAGCTTTTAGAACCTTAGGTTTAGCAACAATCATCAACAAAGTTGCGATGGTGAATCTGATGGCTAGAAAATCAAATACGGGAGATTTATCCATGGCCGGTTTCATTGCAACGAAGGAAGCCCCCCAAGCAATAGTGACCACTAATAAAGCGGCAACACCTAAACCATGACGTTTCACTGAACTAGTCTATTTGCCGCGTTTGATGCGTGTGCCGTGGGCAACATGGCGGACCATACTTGGGAATACCAAGCCGTGCATTGGAAATACTGTCCACCAGTAGATTTGCCCAAGCAATCCTCTAGGAACAAAGATGGCTCGCTGAGTTACTTTGGTTCCCCCGTCTTTGGTTTCTTCGGCATTGAACTCAAGCCATGCAAGCCCAGGCATCTTCATTTCTGCTCGAAGTCTTAGTAAGTGTGGTCGCTCTAAAGCTTCGACTCTCCAGAAATCTAGTGCCTCACCTTCAATTAGGAAATACGGATCTCTACGACCGCGTCTAAGTCCAACGCCACCGACCAAGCGGTCTTGTAAGCCACGAAGCTCCCAAGCCCAGGTGGCGGTTGAGTAACCGTTGTCGCCACCGATTGATTCAATCCTCTTCCAAACAACATCGATTGGATCAGTAGTTAATTCAGTGCGAATGTCTGTGTATAGAGATCCACCAGCCCACTTTGGGTCTGTCGGTAGTGGCTCGCTAGGGGAGCCTAGTAATGAAGCGTTGCTCCAACGAGTTTCTACGTTGGCTTCTTTGATTTTGGTTAGAGCCAGAGATACGGCACGTTTAAAGGTTGTCAGTCCAGTTGCAGGATCTGGGATGTATTTCTTGATGCTTTCATCTCTGGCCACAACTTCATTGCGCAAGCTATCAATAAGCCTTCTAGCCAAAGTGATCGGCACTGGTGTTACCAGCCCGACCCAACCGCTTGAAAGTCTTGGAGTGAGTACTGGTAAAGGAAGGATGTATCGCTTACGCAAACCAGCAGCCTCGGCATACTGGATCATCATCTCTTTATACGTGAAGACTTCTGGTCCACCGATATCGAAATCTTTGTTGATGTCTTCTTTGATTCCAGCTGCCCCAACTAGATAGCGCAAGACATCTCTAACGGCTATGGGTTGAATGCGAACGGTCACCCACTTAGGGGTAATCATTACCGGTAGTCGCTCGGTAAGGTATCGAAGCATCTCAAAAGAAGCAGAACCAGAACCGATTACAACTCCAGCTCTAAGCTCAATGGTTGGAACACCTGATGCTCGAAGTATTTCACCGGTTTCTTCTCTTGAAGATAGGTGAGCGCTCAGCTTGACCTTTGTCTCAGCCATTCCACCTAAGTAAATTATTCGCTTTACATTGGCAGCCTTTGCGCACCCACCAAAGGATGTTGCCCAGTTACGTTCCAATTGAACAAAGTCGTCAGCAACCATCAGAGCGTGAAGCAAGTAATAAGCGATATCAACATCTTCAAGAGCTTTAGCGATTGCTTTGCTATCACCTGCATCGCCTTCAACAATCTGCACTTGGGAGAACCATGGGTAACTGGTGAGTCGTTCTGGATGTCTGACCAGGACTCTAACTCGGTAACCATGCTGAAGTAATTCACGAACCAGTCGGCCACCGATGTATCCGGTTGCACCGGTTACTAGGCAAAGAGCCGGCTTACCATCTTTACCGATGGCTAGTGGTAATCCCTGTGTTACTTCATCCCGCATTTAGGCCACCTGAGATTTGATGCCGTCAGAAGTGAGTCGGTAGATGGGTTTCATCTCGCCTGCGCTTACTTCGATGCTCAATTTATTTTCAAATGGTGCAACTGGGCAGGTAGCGAAGTCAGTGTATGAGCAAGGGAAGTTTGCTGAGTAATTGAAATCAAGAATGTATGAACCATCAGCTTGGATAGTTGCAGTCACTGATCTTCCGGTGCCATAGGTCAAGCCACCGCTAGTTGCATCTTTGAAGTAAACAGTTAGGTCTTGACTGTTTGCGCGATCGAATGCAGTTAGTTTGCACTGGACACCATGTAGTTCAAAAACCACTGCGCCTGGAGAAATATACGCGTGGGTCATTCCCTCAACTACTGATCCAACAACGACTTCGCTTGGTGCATCGTTTAGTTCTAATTTTGCTTGGACTCTGAAAGTCGGGTCGTAGTCAAAAGTTAACACAGACTCGAAGGTCTTTAGCATTGGCGAGTTTGGATCTCTGGGTCTAACCACAAGTTGTCCAGCTCTAGAGGCAAGTTCAACTTTGATGCCATCAAAATCAAATGTCATCTCTGATCTAGGTTCAATGGTCCAAGCATGCTCACCTGTGCTTGAGTCTGCAACGTGAACAGTGTCTCCAGTTGCCCACCAAGAACCGGTTAGACCTGCAATCTCTTGAGGTGATTCGGTTAGCCAAACCAGATTAGTGACAGACAAAAAACCGGTTGGGTTAGAGAAATTCTTGTTCCTAGCATCAATCCAGTCGAGCCAGGCTTGAGGAATATTGTTCATCTGAAAAGACTAATCCTCGAAGAGGGGGACTTGGCTCTCTATTCCAACAATTGCTGATTTAGCTGCCGGGTGCTTGGCGAGGTGGATTACGTAGAGTTCCCCCGGCTTCATGGTCTGGGCTCTAGTAAGCATCTCCTGCTGTTCATCATCTCCAAAGATGCTTATGGCATTCAGGATAGTTGGAAGCGCCGGACGGTGGCTGCAGATAACTAGGCCACCCTTACGCTTAGCAAACTTTTTGACTAGTTTTCTGGTCCGAATCGGGCTCAATTTAGCTCCTCGTTCGCTCAGGAGGGAACGCTTTACGAGCCTCACTTTGTAGTGGGAAATGAAAGGGCTGACAGTATCCAAACAGCGTTGCCAACGGCTGGTCAGCACAGTCTTGGGGCCATAGGCAGCCAAGATGTTTGTCAATGCCGCAGCCTGAACTCTTCCGATTGGAAGTAGTGGTCTGGTTGCCTCGCCCTTAGACCAATCGGATCTCGGAGTTGCTTTGGCGTGACGAAGAACAATGAGAGCTTTGGTGTCTAAGTGATCACTCTCATCTAGGCTCTGCAGTAATTTCAGTGGATCAATGTCGTGCTTGTATGTGAGACGTTTCTTGGCTTCGGTAACCGTCAGCCACTCAAGTTCTGCAACTTCTTCATCTGGAACAAAGTTCTGTTGGGCAAGTGCTTTATCGGTGACATGGGCCGCCCAGTAGTGCACAACTTTTCTATTGCCGTTATCTAACTTGTATTCAAGTTCGTAAAGTTTCACACCTAAGGAAACAGTTAGACCAGTTTCTTCTTTTATCTCTCGCACTGCTGCTTCGCTTATTGCTTCACCCTTGTCGAGTTTTCCCTTAGGCCAACTCCAGTCGTCATAGCGATCACGATGGATAAGCAAAACTTTGAGCACACCATTTTCACGGCGCCAAAGCAGAGCGCCGGCTGCAACAACAATCATTAAAAGCTTCCGCTTTTCTTGGCTAATACGTTTTTCATGATCTGGTCCTGAACATCGATGTGTTCTGAGGTTACCTGATTGCCACCATTCTTGATCCAGTTACCCTCAGGGTATAGGTGCCAAGAGTTCGAAGTTTCTGACATCCCAAGAGCAAATAGGTTCTTCATCTCAGCTAGGTGGTCCGCTTGTCTAAGGCGAACTAAAGTCTCAACTCTTCTGTCAAGGTTTCTGTGCATCATGTCCGCCGAACCGATATAGACGATTGCATCACCTTGGTTATCAAATCTGAAAACTCTCGAGTGTTCTAGATATCTACCAAGGACAGAACGTACCTTGATGGTTTCACTAAGCCCTGGAACACCTGGGCGAAGTGAACACATTCCACGGACAAGAATTTCAATTGGAACACCTGCTTGGGAGGCTCGGTAAAGAGAATCAATAATTTGCTCATCGACGAGAGAGTTCAACTTGATCTGGATACCAGAAGATTTACCAGCTAGCGCATTAGCTGCTTCTGCTTCAATAAGTTCGGTAAGACCCTGACGAACACCGACCGGTGAAACTAGAAGTTCTTGGAAAGACAGATCTTCTGCATATGCCGATAGTCGGTTGAAGAGCTTAGCGACGTCTTCGCCGACTTCGTCTCGGCTAGTAAGTAGTCCGTAGTCCTCGTAGAACCTTGCAGTCTTAGGGTTGTAGTTACCAGTTCCAATGTGGCAGTAACGCTTGAGTCTGCCTTCTTCCTGGCGGATAACTAGAGCCAACTTACAGTGGGTCTTTAGTCCAACGATTCCATAGACAACGTGAACACCTGCTTGCTCAAGCTTTCTAGCCCAGCCAATGTTGTTCTGTTCATCAAAGCGAGCCTTGATTTCGACTAGAACTAGAACCTGCTTGCCAGCACGAGCTGCACTAATCAGTGCATCGATAATCGGAGAATCACCGCTGGTTCGATACAAAGTCTGCTTGATAGCAAAAACTTTTGGATCGGTGGCAGCCTGCTCAATGAAAGCCTGCACGCTGGTGGCAAATGACTCGTATGGGTGGTGCAAGAGGACATCACGCTGACGCATTGCACTAAAGATGCTTCTGCCTTCATCATTGGCTAACTGCAGTTGACGGTTGGTGATGATGTTGTGTGGGGCGTAGTGAAGCTCCGGTCTCTTCATAAAGGCAATGTCGCTCAGACCGGTTAGGTCAAGCGGACCTTCGAGGGAGTAGACATCCTCAGATTCGATGTCTAGTTCTTGCTTGAGCAAATCTAGAACTTCTGAGTCGATTGTGCTGGATACTTCTAGACGAACAGCAGGACCGAACCTTCTTCTCATCAACTCTTCTTCTAGAGCCTTCAGGAGATTCTCTGCTTCATCTTCATCGACATCAAGATCTTCGTTACGGGTAACGCGGAAGGTGTGGTGCTGCAGAACTTCCATGCCCTCAAATAGTGACCCTAAGTGTTCACCAATGATCTCTTCAAGTGTTACAAACTTAACTCCAGCGCTTGCTCCTGGAACTCGAACAAATCTAGGAAGTGTTGGTGGAACTTTTAGACGGGCAAAGAGTTTCTCTTCGTGTTCAGGGTGTTTCACCATGACTGCGATATTTAGTGAGAGACCTGAGATGTATGGAAAAGGGTGAGCAGGATCAACTGCAAGTGGAGTAAGGACTGGGAAGATCTGTGAAGAGTAGTAATCAGAGAGGGAACTCTTCTCTGCTTCATCAAGGTTTGCCCAGCGAGTGATGTTAATGCGTGCAGCTTCTAGAGCAGGCTCAATAGTTTTGATGAAGAGCTGGCTGTGACGCTGTTGCAGTTTGTGAGCCGATTTACTGATTTGGGTGAGAACCTCTTGCGGCTCTAATCCTGATGTTGAGGTCACTGCAAGTCCGGTTGCAATTCTTCGCTTTAGACCTGCGACTCTGACCATGAAGAATTCATCAAGGTTTGAGGCGAAGATTGCCATGAAGTTCACTCGCTCAAGAAGCGGTAGTGATTCATCTTCAGCTAGCTCTAGGACTCGCTCGTTGAAGGAAAGCCATGAGAGCTCCCTATCCAAGAAACGGTCAACGGGAAGGTCATGGCCAGTCGTTGGCAATTTGATTCCCATGGTCTCTTCAGACATGTTTGTTATCCTCGCAGTTGATGTTTGCTAAATGGTGAACAGTTAGTAACTGCCCTGCACCGAATCTGATTCTGCTACAGAGTTGAATTTGTATCCAACGTTTCTAACAGTCCCGATTAGGCTCTCTAGATCTCCCAGTTTCGCCCTAAGTCTACGGATATGGACATCAACTGTTCTAGTGCCTCCAAAATAGTCGTAACCCCAGACTTCGCTCAAAAGCTGGTCTCTAGTGAATACTCGACCAGGCTGTTGGACTAGGAACTTCAACAATTCGAATTCCTTATATGTAAGGTCCATTGGCTGGCCATGGCACTTGGCTGAATAGGACACTTCATCAATGGTGATTCCAGAGGATTGAATCTTGTTTCCTGTTTCACTCTTAGTCGTCTTTGTTAGCGCAAGGCGGATGCGGGCATCAATTTCGGCAGGGCCGGCTGAATCTAAGAGGAAATCGTCTGCTCCCCAGTCACTGGAGATGGCAGCTAGACCACCTTCACTGAGGACTAAGAACATTGGGCTAGAAAGTCCTGTGGTCTTGAGCAAAGTGGCCAATGATTTTGCTGCTACCAGGTCACCTCTGGCATCTAAGAGGATGAGATCGGCAACAGGGGCATTCATCAGGGCGGCAGGTTCGGCGCTAATCTGACGAACCTTGTGGCTCAGCAGTCCTAGCGAGGGGAGAATGCTGTTCTCGACCTGCTCAGATATAACTAGCAAATGTGCCAATTTGCCTCCTGTTTTAGTTCTTAAATCCTACCTGTCATAGGGCATGATGGGTTTTGTGAAGAAAGACTGGCTTTATATATCCCTAGTCTGGGCGATTGTGAGCGTTGGGGCAGTGCTAGCCATTTCCGTGCTGGAGAAGAATGATGCCATCCGAGCCTTCGGAGTCTTAGCCGCTGGTGCTTTGGCCTTGGTATCACTAGTGAATCTCTTCACTAGCCATGCGGAAGGAATAGTCACCCGATTGATCTTGACCGCTGGTGGCTCATACGCAATTTTGGCCATTGCCGGTCTGTATATTTTCATCACCCCATAAACTTGGATTATGCCTCTAGATATCTTCTTTTTGGGCCTGCTCGTAATTGCAGGACTTGCCATCGGTGCAATCAGCATCCTTGTTCTATACAAGCTCTTTAAGGGTCAGCGCTAGTTGTTCACCTTACCCGAAGGTCTTCCAGTCGAACTAACCCCACTGGCCTTCCTAGTTGGTTCTTGGCAGGGCATTGGCGTTGTCAGCAACAAGTTTGTTTCCGCTGATGAAGCTGTTGAACAGAAGTTCCAACAGCAAGTAACTTTCTCTGTTGGCACAGGCAACTACATCACTTACCACGCGACCTCAAGACTGCTTGGTCAAGCCACCGATGGTTCAGAAGATGTTGAATTGCCGGCAGAACTCGGGTTCTGGCGTTTGGTGAGAGATGCAGAAGCAGCAGATCATGGCCCTGCACTTCTGCCTGGTGTTGGTGAACCAACTATTCAAAATGCCCACGATCTGGAGAAGCTTCGCAATGAACGCGGTGGCTTTGATGTTGAAGCATCAATCATTCACCCAAGTGGTGCCTATGAGTTTTATTCAGGTCAGGTTAAATCTGGTCGTATTGATTTGCGCACAGTTGCTGGTTCTCACATGCCCAATCACTTGGTTGAAGCCGGTAAGAGCTGGGGTTATGCAGAGCGCTTGTATGGGACGTTAACTCAGGAGGGAGTGAACAAACTTCTCTGGGTGATGGAAGTTGCAGCGAGTGTGAGAGACCCGTTGGTTCCTCTGGTCTCAGTTGAATTAGAACGAATTGCCTAATGGCCCAAAGTTTTGCAAACCCTTTAGTTGAGCAGCGTGAATTTATTGCTGGTAAAAGCGCAATCCTGCTTGAAGATAAAGCTGTATTAACAGTTTCAGGAGACGACCGACTAACTTGGCTAAATGATGTTCTCTCCCAGAAGCTAGATGATCTCCAGCCCAATACTTCTATGGAAGCACTTTGGCTAGATCCACAGGGACATATAGTTAGAGATTTTCATATCGTTGATGATGGTGAAACAACCTGGCTCATCACATACAAAAAGTCGTTCCCTGAATTACTAACTCAATTACAAAGAATGGTCTTTAGAGCAAAGGTTGTCATCACTGACCGCACCGAGGATTTCAGTGTGGTTGCCACTTGGGGTAAAAATATTTCTGGTGCAGTTATCGTTTGGCAAGATCCATGGCCTGAGATATCCATCGGTGGTTACCGTTACGGAGAAGGCTCTCAAGAAGCTTGGTTTTATTCAGAGAACTTAGTAAAGAGTTCAGAAGTTGACCAAGTGTGGAACGAGTTTGGTAAAGCAGGAACCATGGTTATCGATGCACTGCGGGTAGCCTCGCATCGACCTGCAGGACCTAATGAAATAGATGAGAAGTCATTACCTCACGAATATGACTGGCTAAGCACAGCAGTGCACTTGAATAAAGGATGCTACCGGGGCCAGGAGGCCGTTGCCAAGGTTCATAACCTGGGACACCCTCCTAGAAGACTTGTCTTACTGCACCTTGATGGTTCGGGGCACGCATTGCCTGAACTAGGCGATGAGGTTTATCTTGGTGAGGATTTGGTAGGCAAAATAACCACAGTTGGGCAGCACTATGAAATGGGGCCGATAGCTCTAGCTGTTGTCAAGAGAAACACTTCATTGGCTGAAGTTCTCACAGTGCACTGTATTAATGGTGGCGAGCGCTTGAGTGCTCAGCAGGAAGTGATTGTCCCTGCGTCAGCTGGAGCTGTGGTTGACCTAGGGGAGTTTAGGGCTAAACGTGGCAAAGAAAGTTAGAGCTCAAAACCCCCTGCACTGGAGCCTTAGAGAGTCAACTCGAAGAGTAATTGAGTCCTTAGCTCCTGCAATACAAATCACCATTGGTGCCCTATTGGCATATTCAATTGCTCATTATGGGTTGAACCATGCGACACCACTACTTGCAATAACGGTCTGCATTACCTCACTGGGTTTTTCTAGAGATGCCAGACCTAGAAGAATTCTGCAGACCGCAATCGGAATGGTTGTTGGAATTACCATCAGCGATCTCGCTCTCTATGTCTTCGGTTCTGGTGTTGTTCAAATTGGTTTAGTCCTACTAGTTGTTCTGTTGGCAGCAAGATTTATTTCAGGTAGTTCTGCATTTGCGCTAACTGCAGGTATCCAATCAATGTTGGTTCAACTGTTGCCAGCTCCACCAGGTGGTGTCTTTGTCAGAACAATTGATGGTCTTATCGGTGGGTTATTAGCTCTGGTAGTGACTGCCTTTATTCCCAGAGATCCAAGAGGGCTGGCGCGCACCGATGCTAATAAGCTCTTTGATTTCTTTATTGAGAGTTTGGATTCACTTCGGTTAGCGCTTAGAGATGTGAACATGGAAGTTGCCGATGATGCTCTGCGTAAGGTCAGAAGATCACAACCGCTGATTGATAACTGGAGAATGTCCTTAGATAGCGCAGTAGCGATCAGCAGAATCAGCCCGTTTCTCAATAAATATCGGGATGAGCTAAAAGGGCAAGTACGGCTCATGCGCGGCATGGATCTGGCAACACGAAACTTGAGAGTTGTAATTCGTCGAGTTGACTTTCTACTCAAGGATGGAATTGCTAGGCCATATCTTGCAGACCTCTGCGATCAATTACACAGTGCCGTAGCACTCATGCGAGAAGGACTAAATGATTCTGAAGCGCTGGATAACGCTCAGCAGGAACTACTGGAAATCATTAGACAGTTAGACCCTAAGCGATTTGGGATTGCCGATCAGATTCGGGAGGCCAGTGTCCTGTTATTGCTTCGTCCACTGGTAGTTGATTTACTCTGTGCTTCAGGCATGTCCGAAGATGAAGCCAGAGCAGAATTACCGGAAGTTTAACGGTGCAACATCTGCCCAAGGCAGAGTCATTTCACCAAGTCTCCAACGTTTAGGTTCTAGCGCTAACTGCCAACCTTTATTTCGCAAATCTTGTGCGCAGGCAACAAAGCGTTGAGCTGGTGAAAAGATTCCTAGTGGCGCATGAGTCGCCCAAGCAGAATCCAGATCAAGTAGAAGTTTATGAATAGGCTCACCTTCGACATTGTGATGGATCAAGGCTTTAGGTAATCGCTCGGCAACCTTAGAAGGTTTCACTAAACCTCGAAGATGGAGAGAGATGGTGAATGACTTAGGGCCGGTATTACCTAAGGTGACCCAAGATGCAATTCTGCCAATTTCATCGCAGGTGCCTTCAACAGCGAAACCTGAACTGGTGAGCCTTGATTGCATTAGTTGCCAAGCAGCAGCAACCTCTGATTCTTCATACTGACGCAACACATTCATGGCGCGAATAGCAGTGACCTGATCATTGCTAACAAGTGGCTTAGGCAGTGGCACCTCGAAGCCACCAAGACCAAATAAAAGGTTATGAGTCTGAAATGGAATTGCTCGGCTAACTCTTTCCCGGTCAATCTCAATTCCAACCACGGTTAGATTTGGTTGGACTTTAGCTAGTCGTTCTAACATCTCAATTGAGGTTGTGGGGGTTGCGCCAAAACCTAGATCAACAACAATTGGGTCAGTTGCGAGCCGCAGTGCTGGTTGAGCTGCGATGTATCTATCTACTCTTCTCAACCGATTGGGGTTGGTGGTTCCCCTGGTGATTGTCCCAATCGGTTTCTTGCTCTGCACCTAACTAGGCTAACCAAACCAACTGGCTAAACTTGTGAATATGTCTGAATACACACTTATCCTTTTACGTCACGGCAATTCGGTTTGGAATCAGGAGAACCTGTTTACCGGTTGGGTTGATGTTGACCTCAGTGACTTAGGTCGCCAGGAAGCGAAGCGAGCAGGTGAACTGCTAGCTGAATCAGGGCTAAAGCCAGATCTCCTATACACATCAAGACTGAAGCGTGCCATCAACACAGCAAACATCGCTCTTGATGCAGCAGAGCGTTCGTGGATTGATGTCAAGCGTGACTGGAGATTGAACGAGCGTCACTACGGTGCACTGCAGGGAAAAGATAAGGCTCAGACTCTAGCCGAATATGGGCCAGAGCAATTCCAAATTTGGCGTAGATCTTTCGATGTGCCACCTCCGCCGATTGATGACAATGACCAATACTCACAGGCTCACGATGAGCGCTATGCAGGCTTAGGTTCAGCGCTTCCGAAGACTGAATGTCTAAAAGATGTCCTGATTCGAATGATGCCGCTTTGGGAAAATGAAATCAGCAAAGATTTGATTGCCGGTAAGACTGTATTAGTGACAGCTCATGGAAATTCACTGCGTGCATTGGTAAAGCATTTGGATGGCGTTAGCGATGATGAAATTGCAGAACTAAACATTCCAACTGGATTCCCATTGGTTTATAAACTAGACGCTAATTTCAAGCCACTTGTTCCTGGCGGAGAATATCTAGATCCAGAAGCTGCGGCAGCAGGAGCTGCTGCGGTTGCTAATCAAGGTAAGAAGTAAGGCTTAGCCTTCGATTTCTGACCAGTCACCAGTGGTTAGGTATGCAACCTTGGCTGATATGTCAACAACGTGATCTGCGAAACGCTCGTGGTAACGGCTGGCAAGAGTCACATCCACCGTATACATGGCGTTCTCTTTCCAACTTGGGTTCAGCACAACTTCAAAGACGGAACGGTGAAGTTCGTCAACTCTCTCATCTTCACCCTGGATGCTCTTAGCCAAGTCAACATCCGGGTTTCTAAGTAGTTGGGTTAGCTTGCGGGAAAGAGCACAATCCAGGGCACCCATCTCACTGAAGGTCTTGCGAAGATTTTCAGGAACTGCTGACTCTGGGTGACGGAATCTAGCAATGGTGGCGATGTGACCGGCAAGAGCACCCATGCGCTCAAGGGATGCACTAATTCGAAGCGCTGAAACTAGAACTCTAAGGTCTCTAGCGACAGGGGATTGTCTGCCCAGGATTCTGATGGCTAGTTCATCGATGGCAAGTGCCTTTTCTTCGTTGACTTCGGCAAGCGCAATCGCTTCATCTGCCTTACGGACATCTGAGTTTAGGAAGGCCATTGATGCCTTCTCCATGATCTCGGTAACTTGCTCAGATAGGTCTACTAGTCGGACCTGAACTTCGGCTAGATCACTGCGGAAAATCTCGTTCATTTTGCACTTCTTTCGTTCGGGCAACCATGACAGTTGGAAGTTAACCAATCGGGAAGACTAGGTGAACACTAAATTGGTGAACCCCATTACTTCTGGCTCTAATTCTAGGTTCTGTGAGAATGAAATAGTCTTAACCATGTGAACAATATTCAAATCTTGATTGTGGGCATATGCGCTGGGGCAGCCGTAGCCTGGCTCGTTTTGTTCATGATGACCAGGCAGAAAAAGAGGGAGGAACAAGTGCCAAACACAGTTGCACTAAAGACCTCTCCTGCCGACGCCGTAGCATTTCTTGAGATACTCTCTGTTGCCGGTGTAATTCTGGATCGCCTAAATGATGTTGTCTCAAATACCCAACTGGCAACCGAGATGGGCATTGTTGAATACGGTCACCTGGTTGGTGATGAGCTTAAGGATTTCGCTGCCAAAGCTCGTATCGCTAGGGAGACACTTACCGAAGAGATTAGCTTTGCTAAGAACCTTCGCACTGCCAAAGTTTCACTTTCAGTTAGGGCAACCCCTCTGGATGAGGACCACACCATTCTGGTAGTTGAAGATCGTACCGAAGCCAGGCGTCTCGATGAGACTAGGCGAGACTTCGTGGAAAACATTTCCCACGAACTAAAGACTCCGATTAGTTCCATCTCGCTGTTATCTGAAGCACTTCAGGTGGCTGTCGATAATCCTGAGCAGGTCAAGAAGTTTGCAAAAAACCTTCAGCGTGAATCAAAGCGCCTAGGTTCTTTGGTCAAAGAAATTATTCAACTCTCTCGAATTCAGGGTGGAGATCTAGCAGCTTCGGTTGAACCAGTTGACCTGAGCACAGTGATTTCTGAAGCAGTGGACCTAAACCAGTTCCAAGCAGATTCGAAGAACATCAAACTGAATGTCAACGTTCCAGAAGGTCTTGTAGTTCTTGGGGATTCAGAGTTGCTAACCATGGCGATGAAGAACCTCATTGAGAATGCAATCGTTTATAGCAATGCAGATACTCAAGTTGGTATTGGAATTCGTGAAGTAGATAACTTTGCTGAAGTTACCGTTACCGATAATGGTCTAGGAATTCCGCTAGATCAGCAGGAGCGAATCTTTGAACGTTTCTATCGCGTTGATCCTTCTCGTTCAAGAGAAACCGGTGGAACCGGTCTGGGTTTGAGCATTGTGAAGCACGCTGCCATCAACCACGGTGGTGATGTGAATGTGTTTTCCAGAGTTGGACTCGGTTCAACCTTTACTCTTCGTCTACCGCTTTACACCGAAAACCCAACCAGTTCTGGAGAGGAATAACAATGACCAAGATTCTGCTAGTAGAGGATGAGCAAAGCCTTAGGGAGCCACTCATGTTCTTACTTGAATCAGAAGGATACGAAGTCATTGAAGCTGAAGACGGCGCAGCAGCTATCGCGCAGTTTGATAAGCACGGTGCTGATTTAATCCTTCTAGACCTAATGCTTCCAAAGCTAAGCGGGAAGGAAGTCTGTAAGCAGATTCGTCTAACTTCTGATGTTCCAGTAATCATGTTGACCGCTAAGGACACTGAAATTGATAAGGTCATCGGTTTTGAAATCGGCGCAGATGACTATGTCACCAAGCCTTATTCAAAATCAGAACTACTAGCCAGAATGAAGGCAGTCTTGCGCCGTAACGGTGGGCCAAGAGCAGCAGAGAACGGAATCCTAGAAGCGGGTCCGGTCAAGATGGATATTGAACGACACTTGGTTTATTTCAACGGTGAAAAAGTAGCGATGCCACTAAAGGAATTTGAACTACTTGAACTACTTTTGGAGAACAGAAACAGAGTTCTCACCAGAGGTCAGATTATTGACCGGGTTTGGGGTTCAAATTATTTCGGTGACACCAAAACTTTGGATGTCCACATCAAGCGTCTTCGTTCAAAGATCGAATCTGATCCAGCACGACCAACCCACCTACTGACAGTTCGTGGCCTTGGTTACAAATACGAAGTTTAGTTAGCTGCGATTCTGGCAAAGAGGTCATCGTAGGTGACTACGTTTGAAGTCTTTACTATTACAGGAACATTGATCTCTGACTGATCGGTGTTTGTGTATAGCAAAACTGAAACTGAGCTACCACCTAGAAGCGAAGGCGTTGCTGCAATTTTTTCCGGCGGAACGGCGGAATTAACTTTCAAATCGGTTTTCAATACCGGCTGATTCTGGAATCCAAAACTCTTTACCTGGTATGGACCGACAGTAAATTGACGGTAGTTGTCTTTGCCGGTCTTGGCGGTGAATTTCAAAGCGAAGGTGATATCTTCAGCTGAAGAGTTAGCGAATGAGCCGACGAATCCGTAGTGTGACGCATCAACAACCAAATACATTAGGTTTCTTGCCTTTAGAGCACCTAGATCTACCTGAGCACCGTCACTTGGAGCGTAGTAATCCATTGAAGCAACTGGACTGGTTAGGTTACAGGCAGTTGTGCCTAGCAATGTGGTGATAGCGATGGTAGTTGCAACTAATGTGCGGCGAATATGCACTTTTCCTCCTGTTGACTGCAAGCCAATTCTATCGGCTCTAAATAGAGGGGCCTGTGGTAAACTTAGGGTTTGCGAAGGGAATACCAATAATGGAATTCAAAAAGGGATTGACTGTCGTCTATCCGCACCACGGAGCAGCTGAGATTCTAGAAGTCGCTAAGAAAGAGTTCCGTGGCGAGAAGAAGCTTTATCTAAAGCTAAGAGTTGAGCAAGGAAACCTAATCATCTGGGTGCCTGCTGACACTGCTGAATCTGAAGTTGGCGTCCGAGACGTCATTGACGCCAAGGGTGTCAAGAAGGTTGAGAAGACTCTCAAAGAAGAATTCATCGAAGAGCCAACCAACTGGTCAAGAAGGTTCAAGGCAAACCAAGAAAAACTAGCCTCAGGCGATGTTATGAAGGTTTCTGAGATTGTTCGTGACCTCTGGCGCAGACAGCAGGACCGTGGTCTTTCAGCAGGTGAAAAGCGCATGCTGGCTAAGGCGATGCAGATCTTGGTGTCTGAGCTAGCCCTTGCCCTGAAGGTTGACGATGCCGGAGCCGAAACCCATATCTTGAAAGTCCTTGCAAAGGGTATTGCCTAAAGCAAAAGCTTTTGAGCCTACTAGGAGGCACTTGATGAGCGAAATAGCTGTCATTCTTGTTGCCGCTGGTGATGGGGCAAGACTTGGCGCAGGGATTCCTAAAGCGCTGGTCAAAGTTGGTGAACTAACCCTTCTAGAGCATGCTCTGAAGAATATTCTCGAAGTAAAGAATCTGACTCAGATTGTGGTCGCCTCACACGAAGACCGAGTCGATGAGTTCAGCACTATTGCCAAAGCATTTGTCGATGGTCGAGTCACCATCACTTTCACTCCAGGTGGAACTTCCCGTCAGGGTTCAATTGCGAATGCACTTTCAGCCGTAAATAATGCTGAGGTAGTTCTAGTTCATGATGCCGCTCGATGCTTCACTCCAACTTCAGTCTTTGATCGGGTAGCGGCTGCAGTTATCGAATCTGGTTTTGGAGTCATTCCAGTTTTGCCAGTTGCCGACACCATCAAAGAAGTTGAGCAGGATGTTGTCTTGGGAACTGTCGATCGAACAATGCTTAGGGTTGCTCAAACTCCACAGGGATTTAGGTTTGAAGAATTAGCTGAAGCATACAAATCCGCAACAGCTGATTTCACCGACGATGCCAGTTTGATGCAATCAACCGGTGCTGTGATTAGAGCCGTCCAAGGAGATGCTCTTGCTTTCAAAATCACAGTTCCAGCAGATCTTGAATATGCAGAACTTTTGCTGAATAGTTCAATTGAACAGCGCACTGGTATTGGAACCGATGTTCATCGCTTTTCAGCGGACTCAAGCACTCCACTTTACTTAGGCACAATACTTTGGCCAGGAGAGATCGGTCTCGAGGGTCACAGTGATGGTGACTCGATAGCTCATGCGATAGTTGACGCTCTACTGTCAGCTGCGGGACTTGGAGATATCGGATCTAACTTCGGCGTTGATAGACCAGAGTACTCGGGAGCAAATGGCTCGGTATTTATTGCTGGTGCTTTAGAACTATTGGCTAAAGCTGGCTGGGAAGTAGTGAACGTTAGCGTTCAGCTAATCGGGAATAAGCCAAAGCTCTCTCCTAGAAGAGATGAAGTGCAGGTAGCGCTCTCAAGCCTTGTTGGTGCACCGGTAACTGTTGGTGCAACTACGACAGACGGGCTTGGCTTCTTAGGTTCGAGCGAAGGTGTTGCTGCTGTTGCTAGCGCACTTATTCAAAAGCCCAAAGGTAGGCTCTAGAAATGGCGCTTGAACTCTTTGATTCAAAAACTCAAGCTGTTCGCGAGTTTGTGCCTCTAAAACCCGGTGTGGTTTCGATTTATGTTTGTGGTCCAACGGTTCAATCAGCACCGCACCTAGGTCATCTTAGAAGTGCATTAGTTTATGACCTTCTCAGAAGATGGTTGGAAGCGAACAACACTAAAGTCACGCTGGTAAGAAATGTCACTGATATTGATGACAAGGTGTTGGTAAATGCTAAGGCGGTCAATCATGACTGGCAGGAGTTTGCGAAAGAAGTTGAGCAAACATTTAATGAAGCATATTCTGCATTGGGGATCTTGGAACCGACTCACACTCCGCACGCTACTTCACACATTCCAGACATGATCTCACTGGTCGAATCACTGATAGCCAAGGGGCATGCCTATCAGGCTGAAGATGGCAGTGCCAACGTTTTCTTTGCTACCGCCTCATGGCCAAACTATGGCGAACTCACTAACCAAAAGTTAGAGAACATGGAAGGAGAATCGGAGAGCACCTTTGGTAAACGGAATGTTCACGACTTTGCTCTTTTCAAAGCACATAAAGAAGGCGAACCAGAATCTGCTGCTTGGTCAACGCCATGGGGATTAGCAAGACCAGGTTGGCACATCGAGTGCTCGGCAATGGCAAAACATTTCTTAGGCGAAGCTTTTGATATTCACGGTGGTGGTTTAGACCTGCGCTTCCCACATCACGAAAATGAATTAGCTCAATCAAGTGCTAACGGTGATGCATTTGCAAACTTCTGGACACACAATGCACTTGTTACAGTCCAGGGCCAGAAGATGTCGAAGAGTCTCGGTAATGGAGTCTCAGTGGATGCTCTTCTAGGAGCAGGCTCTTGGGCAGCAATCAGATATTGGTTATCCAGCTCACAATATCGTTCAAACCTTGACTACGTCTCTAACTCCCTAAGCGATGCGCAAGCTGCACTGGATCGAATTAGCGGATTCATAAAGCGAGCTAAGTTGATCTCAAAAGCGACAGTTATAAACCTTCCATCAGCCTTCATTGATGCAATGAATTCAGATTTGAATGTGCCAGGTGCGCTAGCTGTTCTCCATGAAACCGTTAGAGCAGGAAACGCTGCAATTGACTCTAAAGAAACTGATCTGGTTGCTACCTACTTATCTCAAGTAATTGCGATGGCTCAGGTCTTAGGGTTAATACTTGAACAACCTAAAGAAGTATCAGCTGAACTTGCTCAAAAGATTGAAGAGCTAATTAGCCTTCGAGCAGCAGCAAAAGCCAACAAAGATTTCGGTAAGGCAGATCAGATTCGCGATGAACTTACCAAACTGGGGGTAACCCTAGAAGATTTACCTAACCAAACGATATGGAGCATCAATGGCTAAGAAACCAGGCCGCCCAGGCGCGGCACGTGTTAAGAAGGGTGGCTCTAAGGGAGCTCCTAAGGTTGGCACTGGAGGTAAAGGTCGTCAGGCTCTAGAAGGTCGTGGACCAACACCTAAAGCTGAAGACAGAAAGTATCACCCAGCTGCCAAGGCTAAGGCACTTAGAGAACGCAAAGCTGCCCAGACCCCTAGGGTTGCTAAGGCCAAACCAGGCACCGCACCTGCAACCAAGAAGGGCGAGTTCCTAGCGCCTGGTACCAGGACTGCCGGTAACGCTGGAGGTGCAGCTCGAAGTGGACGCAGAGTTCAAAAGGCTGCTGACTCAAGTGAAGTGTTATCTGGTCGCAACTCAGTACTAGAGGCACTGCGAGCAAAGGTTCCAGCAACAGCCCTGTTCATCGCTTCAAGAATTGAAATGGATGATCGAGTCAAAGAGGCCATCACGCTGGCAAACGCTAGGGGCATCTCAGTTGGTGAAATCACCAGACCAGAGATAGATCGCATGACCGGTCATGATGCAGTGCATCAGGGAATTGCACTTCAGGTTCCTCCCTATAACTATCAGCACCCGAGCGAACTACTGGACAAGATCATTAGTCGCGGTCAAAAGCCACTTTTAGTGGCTCTTGATGGAATTACCGACCCAAGAAATCTAGGTGCAATTATTCGTTCTGTTGCTGCCTTCGGTGGTCAGGGAGTGATCGTCCCGCAAAGAAGATCTGTTGGAGTGACAGCCTCGGCTTGGAAGACTTCAGCGGGAGCAGCCTCAAGGATCCCAGTGGCGTTGGCCGCAAACCTAAACGCGACTATCAAAGAATTCCAGAAGCGCGGATTGTTCGTAGTCGGTCTTGACGGTGGGGGAGACATGAGCCTTCCGACTTTCAAGCTCGGCAATGAACCTCTTCTTCTTGTCATCGGTAGCGAAGGCAAGGGGCTATCCCGTTTAGTGCAAGAAAACTGTGATGCGATTCTTTCTATTCCAATCGCTAAAGAAACAGAATCACTGAATGCAGGCATCGCGGCTTCCGTCGCACTCTATGAAGTTGCAAAAGCAAGACTTAAGTAAAGAGTCAAAAGAAATCGACCCGGACACTTGATCCGGGTCGATTTCTTGTTTAAGAGGTTATTACTTAGCTGGCTTCTTTGGTGCTGCCTTCTTTGCCACTGGCTTTGCAGCAGGGGCCTTCTTAGCAGCAGGCTTTGCGGCTGGAGCTTTCTTAGCAACAGGAGCCTTCTTCGCAGCTGGTACCTTAGCAGCAGCCTTAGCT
>Ga0209084_1000337_pt1 | contig 44030 bp, 47 predicted proteins | sample C_130820_MF_Meta_FD_187309 | JGI IMG/M metagenome (GOLD analysis project Ga0209084, IMG submission 187309) | Freshwater microbial communities from Lake Croche, Canada to study carbon cycling - C_130820_MF_MetaG (SPAdes) (version 2) | ecosystem: Environmental > Aquatic > Freshwater > Lake... | reverse complement strand
AATCTATTTGATAATCTATTTGATAATCCATTATCACACATTGACAGTTTTATGTCACACCTGAAAAAATAATAATAAAAACCTCACTAGTGAGGTTTTTTCTTTTAAACTAACATGTTAGTATTTCATATAAGTTAAGTTTAACTCCTTAATTAGGAATTAAAAAATAATGGCCTATGAATGAACGAATTAGACAACTTTTTAACACATCTTTTTAGTAATATTGATAACGAAGATATTACATTATCAAAAAAGATGAAATATGGCTACCGACATTACTACTTGAATGTCAAAGTTGAAGAAGAAAATGAGAAAGATACTACCTCAAATAACACATCAGGACTTCACTTTGTAGGATCAACAGATTTTGCAATTGTTATAGATAATCGAAATAAATGTATTGATGTTTTTTCTAATATGGATAATATCGTAGTAGAAGATACTGAATTAGTGGAAAAATGGACAAATATTTTTGAAGAATATATTCAAGATAATCTCGAAAAGACAGTTGGGGATTTAATAAATAATACATTCACAAATACTAATCAAAAAGGTTTGTTAAGAGGTTATAAATTAAAAAAAATAGATATTTAATATGAACTTATTTACTCAGGAAGAAATAGATAGAATTACTAAAGCTAAGGAAACTAATGATAAATTAGAAGAATACTTCAATGATAAAAGAGTAGACTGGACTAAAAATGTTGATCCTTTATTCAAGTCACTATCATTAGACTTAACAAATCCTGCTAATTCTAAGACTATATTAGATACACAAGCCATAGCACTTTCGTATAGACAAATGTTAAATGAACAAATCAACTTCTTTTTAAATAAACGTAGTAGAGAAATGACTAAAATTAAAAAACTTAAACAAGATAAATTTGTTTTTTATGCAACTGGATTCGGTATAAAAACAAATATGGGAGAAAAAGGTATTTTGATTGATGGACATTTAGCAGAAAATGATAGAGCAATGGAAATTATAGAAGCTTATATTTCTTTTATGAGAGATACTGTTAAGAATCTTGAATCACTAGGATTTGCAGTTAAGAATATGATTGAATTGATGAATTATTTAGGAAAATAATGACTAGTGTAAATCCATTTTTAATGGCTACTGCATTAAGAAGATATAAGAGAATGGAAAGAATAAGGAGAATATTTATAATTTAACTTCTTCCCTTCTCAACATCTATTTCAATACCTGCTTGTTTTAAAACCATTACACCTTCTGAACATCCATAACATAGATTTTTATTCTTTGATTTACCTTCACAGTCATCACATCTTTCACGATCACCATCGGTATCCCATAACCTATAACATTTCCAAGAAGGAACATTAGAAAGTTCATCTTTATCTTTATTTAAACAAAATAACGTATCCATATAAGGATATTTAGGATGTTTACCATCTATCTTAACAGATATTTCTCCTAATACTTCTTTCCCATTATACTTAAACTTTACTGCAGGTGAATCACCACAAGTCATACTTTGTTTGTATAACCATCCATTTTTTTCTGCATATTGGATGAATTTATTTACTTCATAATCACGATTTGTATAAACTCTATCCATAAAATATTCGGCTTCACAAGGAGATTTATCTAATTTCCAAACTAAAGCTCTACCACATATTTTACCATCTTCGAGAAGAACTAGTAATCTAACTTTCTTTTCATTTTTAGCGTATATTTTAAGAAATGATGGATGTCCAGTCATACAAGAACTACCCAGAGTTCCTAAGTTTCTATCAAAGTAATTCTCTTCATCATAGCCTGATTTTACTTCTTCCCCAACATAAAATTGAAAATCTGCTTCTCCTTCATCTGCAATTGATTTATAAACATTTACGAAATCTTCTATTTGTTTATCAGTAATCTTAATATCGTATAAATCTTTTGTCATGTATTTTATCGCTCTACCAACTTTAAGATCACTTCTACCAGCCATTATATATGGATCTACATCCCCTTTTACTCTATTTGTTTGAATAAAAGATACTTTGTCTTTATCATTAGTTGTTTTAAAGAAATCTTGTTTTAAATCTATCTCAGAAACCCAGTCTTTATCATTAATTCTAGATAAAAGCATATGTGCAATTGTAGATGAAAAATTTGACTGTCTTGAAATTTTATCTAATTTAGCCAAGAAACTTGTATCAACACTTAAAAATGCTTCAAGTATAAGTTTAGACTCATTTATTAAAAATTGGCTGTACTTACTAATCATTATATTACTATAAATTTACCTTCGTCTTTATATTCGTGAAAATGTCTTAGTGAAAAAACAAATGTAGTTCCCACTCTACTTTCCTTAGTAGACTCTAAACATTCAAACTCCATTGCTATAGTTTCATCATAATCCCAACCAGAATCTCTTGCAAAATCACTCCAATAATTAACAAATTCATAAACTTCATTTTTTAGGAAATATTCTTCACCATGTCCGGCTACTTTGTGAGTAAATGATGGCATCAATCTTCTAAATAATGATGTGGATTTTTGAAATTTAATTTTATCACCAATTTTTAAGTCCGCAACAGCAACTCTTTTTTTAGCTTCTTGTTCAGAGTTATATAACATACCACCATATTGTGATAATGGTACTTTCGTACCCTTCTCGGCACCATATAACCCACCTTTTGGTATAAACCCTTCATAATGTTTAATATATTTCATAAACTATATATTAAATAAAAAACCCATCTTTTTAAAAGATGGGTTTTTTTTAAGAGTTGTATTTAAAATTATGATTCTCTTCAATATTTAGAAGAGTTTCATAAATCAACTCTATAACATTTTTAATATCATTCTTGTGAACAGTCTCAGTCGTTGTGTGCATATATTTCAATGGCAGTGAAATAAGTGCCGAAGGAGTACCACCATTTGCATAAGCAAACGCATCGGTATCTGTTCCAGTCGATCTCGAAGATGCTGCTAACTGGTGAGGGATTTTTTTAGCCGTTGCAGTATCCAAAATCAATTTTCTCAATTTATTATGAACTGCAGGACCTCTTGTAATAACACCTCCATCACCAGCAATATGATCACCTTGTTTACTTGCAGTATAACAAGGTGACGATGTTTCATGACAAACATCAGTTATAATAGCAACATTTGGCTTAATTGTGTGTGCAATCATTTCAGCACCACGTAATCCAATTTCTTCTTGAACTGAATTAACAATGTAAAGTTTAAATGGTAGTTTCTTACCTTTCTCTTTTAATTTTCTTGCAACCTCGGCAATCATAAAACCACCAATTCTGTTGTCAAGAGCTCTACCAGAGTAGTAATCTTTACCAAGTTTCATCAACTCATCTTTAAAAGTAACTACAGTACCAACTTGAATACCCATCTTGGCAACATCTTCTTTTGAAGAAGCACCAATATCGATAAAAATTGAACTTAAATCAACCTCTTTCTTTCTATCAGCAATATGTATCGCTGGATGTCCAAAGACGCCAGTAACGACTCCTTTTTCTCCCCATAGATTTACTCTCATAGAAGGTGCAATTTGTACGTCAGAGCCACCATTTCTGATAACTCTAATATATCCTTTTGAGTCAATGTAGTTTACAAACCAACTGATTTCATCAGAGTGTGCTTCGATAACAACTTTAAAGTCAGACTCTAAATTACCGGTAACACCATAAGCAGTACCATAATTATCAAGTTCAACAGAATCGACATACTTTTCAATATTATCCATCCAAACTTTTTGTCCACCTAATTCATACTCAAATCCTGTTGGAGAAGTACTGTTCAAGTACTCTTTTAAAAACTTTTTGTTTAATTTCATTTTAGATATTTTAATGTTCTTATGTTATACATGAAAATGTAATTTAGTTTAAACAAAGTTATCAACTTTGATATAATCATTATGAAATTTAGACTAATAAATGACTTTATATTAAATACTGGATTTGGTGAAGAAATAATTCTCCAAAAAGGAGATATTACTGAACCTAATGAAAATGGTGATTATTCATTTCCTAAAATAAGTAGAACATTTACTAAGGAAGATTTACTTTCAAAACCTGAGTTATTTGAAGAGTTACTTGAATTAAAATTAGATGTAAGAGAAATTACTGAAGATGATGAAAATAAAATAGGTAATTGGAGAATCCAGTTGGATGTAAAAACATCAAGAAAGAAATTAAAGGAAATAGAAAAGTTTATAAGAGAAAATGTAAATGAAATGCTTTAATTATTTAAAGAAACCAAATCTTTTCATTCTAGTTTTACTTAACATTTTATTATACTCATCAAGTATATAAGATCTTAACTCATCATCAAGTTCAATACCCATTTCAAATGCTCTTTCATAGTCATCATTACTTGAGAAACTAACTTCTCCATCGACTACTTTAAATGAAAAATCTTGGTCGTCAATGAAAACTTCAAGGTTATTACCATGAACATCAAATGGTTCAATATCAAAATTGAATTCTTCAAATAAGTTTAGGTGTTTCATTATTCTTCTGTTTTCAATAAGTCTTCTAAATATAAGTATATATATTTGTGGTATCTTTTTAAGATAAATGGATCAACATTTCTTTTAATATCACCATATAGTCTAAATCTACCAGGATTTTGAATAAGTTTATCTATACCTTCTCTAGGAGTTGTGATTGTTGGAAACATTGTAACTATTTCTTTAGCAACTGAGAACGCAAATGCCATAACTTCATCTTTATTAGAGAAGTATTTTTTCTGATCTTTTGGTTCTGGTAAAGGCATATCTATATTAGGTCTTCTAGAATTCTGACCAACGTGTATTTGTTCGTGTTTAAGTATGTCATCAAGTGGAACTTGATCAAAAAAGTCTTTTGGTATAAATGGCATCGGTAAGTTTAAAACAACCCTAGGCTTTTTAGTAACTGGATTTAATAATGCAAAAAACTGAGCCGATCTCGGTGGTGCTGTTGCTTTATCTCTTTCAGGTAAATCATTTAAAAAAGTATTATAATCAACAATCTCTATATTATATTCTGCACCAAGTGCAGTCAATTCTGGTATTTGAAATCTATGATGTCTTGGATATGTGTCGATTTCTCCCATTAGACCATCTATGTCATCATTTTTATAATCAACGATTGCTTCATTTACTTTACTTTCAGATATACCTAATATAGAGTGAATATCTTGTTCAATCATTTCAACTCCTGCTTCCATTGATTCTACTTCCTCTTCATAATCAAGTACATCATTTGCAATTTTGGTAACTTTCATATCATCAATATCAAATTCATATCTAACATTCATACCATTTGCGGAAAAATTTATAAATAACTCATGGTCATCTTTATTCTCCCACTCATATATAAGTGTATCACTATTTTCAGTATTGTCAAGTAAATCTTTGATTTCTTGCATTCTCATGTCTAAATAACTATCTGGGTTAGTGACATTCTCGTTGATAAATTGGTTCCAGTTTTTAATCATAAATTATATATTAAAAACTATTAAACAAAAAATGTACTTTTTCATATAATCTCTAATAATTAAATCAAATATGGCAGGAAAAGTAAAATTGAAAGTAGTACCAAGTATGTTTAGTGACTTCATCGAGAAGTTAAATACCGTAGCATCAATTGATGACACCGTTAAATTAAAGATAGATAATGAAAATATTTTAATGTATGCAATGTTAGGTGGTGGTAATGTTATTTTGGCATTCAAAAACTTTCTTTTACCTACAAAAGAATACTTTGATAATGATATGGAAGATTTTTCATTAGACATTATCATACCATCTGCTAAAAAGTTCGTTAAAAACTTAGCTTTCATAAAAGATATGGATAAAATAGGATTTGATGTTTCTTATAAAGAGTCACCAGATGACGATTCATTATATATTGCAAGAGGTCTTCAAATATCTTCTGGTAAATTTAAAGTAAACTGGTTAGGTGGTGAAGGAGGAACAATAAGAGATATTGGTAAAGCTGCGTTAGCTCAACGATTAGATGTTAGAAATAAAAAATGGACTTTTAATATTCCTAATACTGATTTCTTAGACATTAAGAAATTATCTGGTATCAATGGTGAGAGAATCATAGATATGGATGTTGTTAAAGGAGTTGTTACTTTATCAGAGAAATCTTCTTGGGAATTAGAAGTTGATAATCTAAATGATGATAGAACAGCTAGTTTAATTCTAAATAAAAGATTTTTAAGTTGTATAAATGATAAGATGGAGAATATAGAATTTATTATCTTTGATAACTTTATGTTGATAAAAGATGAAAACTCAAATTTGATGTTGAGCTTCGAACAAAATTTCAGTGATGATGAGTAATAAAATAGATTGGAGTATAATCGATGATAGTTATCGATTTACATTCAAAATACCACTCCAAGAATTTAAAAGAAAAAACAAATGGTGGGAAATCTGGAAAAAGAATTCTTACGATTTTAAAAACAAATATATAAACAGACAAATAAAAATAATAAAATTGTTCAACATTAGTGAATAGAAAACAACAACCAAACACCAAAAGAAAACACAAAATAAATGACGATATTAAGTCATTTGAAGTTAGGCTAATCGTTACCGGTGCTGCACCAGAAATAATCAGAACTAAAGACGCACTTCGTCTTGCAGATGAAGAAGGAAAAGATCTTATTTTAATAAATGAGAATCAAGACCCACCTATTGCCAAAATTGAAGATTATGGTAAGTATCTTTATAACATTGAGAAAATGTTAAAAGAGCAAAAGAAAAATGCAATTAAATCAGAATTAAAAGAAATAAAACTTTCTTGTGAGATTTCAGATCACGATTTAGAGATTAAAGCAAGAAAGGGTAAAGAGTTTCTTTTAGATAATGATAAAGTAAAATGTGTTATTCAATTAAAAGGAAGACAAAAAGGTAATCCAGATAGAGGACAATTAGTAATGTTAAAGTTTGCTACAATGTTAGATGAGTTTGGAACTGCTGAAAATATACCAAAACTTGAGTCCAGTAAATGGCTTATGATATTAAAACCAAAAAAGAAGAACTAATGTTCTTCTTTTTTATTTAAAAACTTTTCTAAAAACTCCAATTCACATAAATCTCTTTTTGTTGAGTTTATACCTCTTTTTGTAATACATAAATTTTCTAGTGAACCTATATCTTCGGAACTTATATTATTAGTAAATCCAAAATAAACCGATTCTTTATGATCTATTGTTGGGTACCCAGGATCATTATGTGGTAGAGTAAAATTATTCGATATATTCTCTTTAGTATAGTAATCAGTACCATTCCATTCAATCATTAGATTTTTAATATTAGAATTTGTTATTCTTCTACATTCATTTCTATATAGAAGGTAATTATCATTTATAAATCCATTATCATATAAATCTTCGGAATATATTATTACATTTTTAATAATATTATCAATTATAACTAACTTTGATTTTTTATTAGTATTTCTTATCTCCCACCAATTTTTTGTACCATATTTATCAAGTAATATATTTGATATACTTTCTTTATAATCAGGTGATAATAAATTTGTTTTATAACCGAATTTATCAATATTTGTTTTTTCAACTCTATCCTTCCATTCATTTGTTTTACTATAATTATCAACTCCATATTTCTCTAATGATGTCATTGCCGCTTTTTGTCTGGAGCATTTTCTACAACCATAGAAACCGTGTCTTTCAACATTATCAATATATTTATAATACATAATATTATTCTCGATTCCACATATTTTACATATAACATCAATCTTAACATGTGATGATGTTGATAAATGATTAGTTTCGATTTCTAATTCTTTATTTAAAATAGGATTATATCCTAATTTAATATAATGTGTAATATTCCTATATGAAATATTGACTTTAATTTTGTCATTCTTTATCATAACATATATATTAAAGCCCCATATGTTCCTTTAAAACTTTTATATATATATTCATATAATATTTATGACAAGAGAAGAAAAAAAATTAAAAATAGAGTCATTAAAGATACAAGCAGTACAACTAAAAAAAGATGTTGAATACTATAACGCAATGCAGACAGCATTGAAGCTTGTGCTTAATGGCTCCTATGCTTAGCCCCCACTACGTTATGTGGTGGGGGAAATTAGCGGAGCATTCGCAACGGCCTACTTCATATTATATAATAATCACGTAGCAGGCACAATAACGGCACAAGGTCGTGATCTTACTAAAACGATGGATAGAGTAAATGAGGATTATTGGTATAACCAATGGCATCTTGATTTTGAAGTACATGATAAAGTAGGGATAAAAAATGTTACTCAAATTGATAAAAGTGAACATGTGAGTATTTATGCAGATACCGATTCATTATTTGTATCATTTAAACCAGCAATCGATCATTGTGATTGGAATAATTTAGTTTTGAGTGAGATTGATTCTATAGATAAAAAGTTTATTGTTCTTTCAAAAGAAAAAGTAAGACATAATAACCCAAACTGTGTTGCAGTTGTTCATTCAGTTAGTGAATTAAAAGATACAATTTGTAACGCATATGATTTATTGGTATTTGATGGATATTTTATTAAAGATAGAAATCTTAATGGTATGATAAATGATGGTGTGTTTACATCAGAAATAAAATGGAATTGGACTAGTGAATTAGAATTAATTCAAGGATTAGATCATTTCCGATATGGTGGATATTTCAAACAATGTTTAGAAGATTATGCTGCTTCATTTGGAGTAGAGAATAAAGAAGACTTCGAGTTAGAAAAGATTTCTGAATCTATTATCAACATAGCTAAAAAGAAGTATATTCAACATATAGTACATGAAGATGGCATCAACTTTGATCCTATGACTTACATATTCCCTAAAGGAGTTGAACTTGTAAGATCATCTACACCTTTGTTTGCTAGGGATAAGATTGTTGATATTGTAAGATACTTATTTTCTAATCCAGATACATTCAACATTAAAGAATTATTGAAGTTAGTTAAAAATCTTAGAAAAGAATTTGAGTTAGCAGATATTGATGATATAGCAATGCAATCTTCTTGTTCAAACTATGATGCTAAGATTATTGATGATAAGAGTTTACCTTTAAGATATGTAAATGGTTCTCACTTTGCAGTAAAAGCTGCCGCTTATCATAATTACCTATTGAACTTAGATAGAGTTGCACAACAGAAATATGAATTTATTAAATCGGGTACAAAGATTAAGTATTATGTTTGTAAGGATAAAACTGTGAACGATCAGTTTGCTTATATGAGAGGTTCATACCCTCACGAGTTCGCTCCAGCTATAGATTATGACGAACAATTTTCTAAGGCTATACTTTCTCCAATCAATTCGATTATTGAACCATTAGGTTTACCTGAAATAACTAAAAGATTGTCGGTTATAATGGATATATTCAATGGCTTCTAATAAAAAATCCTCTCAATTTGAGAGGATTTTTTTATGTTTTTGCTACGACTTTATCTTCTTGGAATGTAAACTCATTACCTTCTATCGTAACATCTCTTCCTTGTATAATTATAAATGATTGGGCTTTATAAACGATTAGGTAGTCTGTATTCAACGATAATGATCCTTGTGAGTGAACTTTCACCTTTCTTGTTGATTCGCTAATAACGGCTCTATCATAAGGTTTAACTTGAATAGTTATTTCCTTACCTAACCAAATAAATTTCCCATCAATTCCGGAAATATCTTCTTCAACTGTTGGTGGAATAAAATTCACAGATATTCCTTTCTTTTCTTGTAAAGATTGTTTAAAAAATCTTAAAGAATTTTGTTCTCCTACATTTCCTCTTCTAGAAGTATTTATTAAAACCGGTAAAGTAATACGTTTAAAGTATTTACCTTCCCAGTGATATATCTCTTTCATATTATTAGTCATAAAGTGATAAAATGCAGCTTCTGTTCTAATAAAATTCTCTTTAATAATTGCTTTGAATACAGTGTAGTTATTTACCATTTTACTGATATATTCACTACTTATGATTTGTCCATCTATGTTTAAATCTTCATTTACTCCGTACTTAAAACCATATGGTGTATACACTTCTTCAATATATTTTTTAATTTTACCATTTAACCAATCAATAGAGTTATATTCCCCATATTTTTTAGTCATTATGTTTCCTAATTGTAAAGAACTCTCATTTAATTTGATCCATTTCATTATGTATATATAAAAAAATAATATATAAAATATGAAAGAAGATGAAATATATCCATATTATCTAAAACATTTAGATAACAGACTTACAGAAGGTAAATTAAGTAGGGGTTCCTTTTCTTTATTAAGAATTAGTGAAAGTGCTTTTAATGATTTTAAATATAGATTTGAAAATGACAAAGACTTTAACCTCCAATTTAAACGGGATAAGAGGATTGATGATCTTTTTAATGATATATAAACAATATATAGTGTATGAGAAGTATAGTAACAGAAGAATTTTCCGGTCAAGAAAAGACTGATGAATTACTGGATAAAATATCTAAGTATGGTATAATATCTTTGACTATACACGAGAAAGAGTTTCTTGACGCGGTTTCTTTAGGTGATGAGGAAATAGTTAGAACTAAGATGAGAATTTTAAGTACTGATACTATTTTTGAAGACGATTACTTTAAATTTGAATTAGATGATATAAAATATGAAGAAGATGGTATTGAATATATTGGTACTTTATATGTACCAGATTTGGAAAAATCACATAAAACAATAGAGGGAAACCTAAAAGGTAAAATAATACTTTATAATACGGGAGCTTATTCACTTGATTTTTTAAAAGTTGTAAATGAGAAGGGTAAAGAGGTAGATTATGATGTTTTTGAGTTCTGTAGTGGTTTAGAATATGAGCTAGATAGCTTTATAGACTATGTGGTTGAAGAATTAGGATAAAAACAGGTATTTTAAATTTAATATATAATAAAAAATAATTATTTGATATGATTAAAAAGTATAATCAATTCGTAGATGACAAAATAAATGAAGAGTTTACAGCTGGACCTGAACAAGCACCGGCAAGACCAGATACAAGACCTGAAACTCCAACTAGACCAGATACAGATAGACCTGCTGCTCCTAGACCAACTAGACCAGGTGTTATTCCAGATGATGTTCCAAGTGAACAGGATAATCCATTGGCTAAAAATAACCCATTTGAACAAGAGTTTGAAGGTGGTGAAGAAGAAGAGCAAGAAGATGTTTATTCTAGTAGATTGAAGGAATTAGCACACGCATTAGGATTAGATTCAGATGCAGTTGAAAACAACAAATTAGAATTTGATGGAAAAGAAATTATTTTCCCATCTGAAACTGAAAAGTTTCACGTTGATAGAAAGAAGTTCGACACAGTTGAACAAGTTGTAGATTACTTACAAGGTGGTTCTTCTGAAAGAATGGCTCCTAAATTAGAAGAAGAAGATAGAATCGATCCTGAATTCGAAGCTAAAAGTTATAAATTTTCAAGAAGAGAAAGAAGATTGAAATAATATAATTTTTGTAGTAAATAAAAAAAACCACTCATTTGAGTGGTTTTTGTTTTACTGTTGATTTTCTTGCATTGTCGCATCAACCGAATTACTGCTTTCGGATGCCTTTTCTTTTTGTATTTGGCTAACCATATAACCAGCCACTACAAATTGCATAGCCGCCCAGATTGCGAAATCTGTCATAATCATTGTTTCATACTTTTTCATTAGGAAAAATATCATACCCCATTCTGCAATAATAAATCCAATTCCTGATTCAACTCTTTTCTTAGAAAAGTAAGAGTCTTGTGTAGAATATATCTTCATTATCTCAGTAAAGAACCATTGAATATTTTCACCAATCTTTTTCCAAGATGATAATTTTTTAACTTGTTCTGCCATAATAAGTCTTTTTATTTTATATATAAAATCATGAAAATGAATTATATGCAAAAAAAGAGCCTCAAAAAGAGGCTCTTTTAATATAAATCCAAATACCAACCAATGAAACTAGAATTTATAATCAACCTTCGTTGATAAGTTTTATATGTTTATATTTATAAAAGTTTTATAATTTTTTAAATTCTTCAAATTTTTTATTATAGTCAACTTCTTCTTTATTATTTCTTCTGCGTTTGAACTTTGGAATCCACTTTACATCTAGAATATCCTTGCTGAAGAATAATGGAAGTTTTAACTTTTTAAATGCGTCAGGTGTTAGTTGACACAATTTATTTACATCTTTTACTTTACTAATCCTGTGTAATAAACTAAATGGATCATTAGAGTTTTTTTGTTCAACAATACTTTCAAATAGTTTATTCCATAAAAATACTGTATATCCTTCTTTTAACTTTTCTTCTGATTTTTTAAATCCTGCTTCATCATTATCAAAAAAGTACTGTAAATCAAATCCACTATTTTCTAAAAATCTAAAGTCTGTATTTACTCCAACTAATCCAATTGAGTTAGGATAAAATAGTGAATCTAAGTAGCCTTCAAAAACAGTAATCATTCTATCGAAATCGACATTAAGTATATTAAAGTAATAAGATAATTTGTTATAGATAACCAACTCATTTATATCAATCTGTTTAGGTTCATCTTTTGCCAAATTTACCCATTCTAGTATATTCTCAAAGTTATAGATTTTAAACATTCTTCTTCTACCTTCTTTAAGATTACGAACTTGCATTCCCAATAACTTAGTATCTCTACGATTAAGCATTACTATGATCCATTCAGACTCATCTTCATTTTTCCAATACTTTGCCTGGTAAATATTTTTATGTTTATCTGGTTCTATACCACGACCAACTAGATACTTGTATATACCACCATTGACTTGAATAGGTTTGAAGTCAGAAAACGGAGTTAGATTTAGTTCAATAGATTTTTCTAAATCACTTATATCGATTAGATTATCAAATTTTGCATCAGTAAATTCACTTTGATAATCATTATAAGTCATAATTGAATCTAAGTGTTCAATCATTTCCAATTTTTTATCAGGATCGATTTGTTCATTAAACTCTTTACACATTCTATCGAATGTAGTTTTCTTATCACAATTGAAACAAATAAAAACTAAACGATTAAAATAAAGATTACCTCTTTTTGCATGATTATTTCTATGTGAATCTCCACAGAATGGACAAGCAAAATTCAAACGATCCGAGTAATCATTTACTCTACGTTTTTGAACATTTGCAAACTCTTTGTTAAGAATTTTTTGAAGAATATTTTTAATGTAGACTTTATCCATAAAGAATATATTGTAAAAAGCTTACTAAGTTTAAATAAAAAATCCTCTTAAAAAAGAGGATTTGATTTATTCTTTACATTTACATTCACAATCATCATCACAGTCACATTCTTCTTTTGTGTTATCACAACAAGCACAGTATTCTTGATTTCCTAATCTTCTAGCTTGTGCTTTTAATCTATTACCGTAAGCATCTTGACGAGTTTCATCACCATTTGCACTAAAACCATCAGTTTTACCTGCCATAATCATAAGATTAGTTTCTGGTTGCATAGAGATAGTAGAACTTTGTAGTCCAGGAATTTGACTTTGACTTTCACTAAACTCACCAAATAATTTAACTCTTCTCGTTGGTATATTAGTTTTAACTACATTTTCTGGTTTATTAGTATCTTTAATAATAAACTCTTTAATAAAAGGCCATAACTCTTCATGATCTAAATCTTGACTTGAAAGAGCATCCTTCATATGTTTAACATTTCCTGGATCATCATCTGAAAATCCAACTTTTGCAACAAATCCAATTTTTTGTGCATATCCATTTACATCAGTAATAAATTCTCTTAAAGCATCTTCTTTTGCTGCCTCCGGATTGGCAGGTGAACCACCTCTTGAAGGAGCAGAAACACCAACAAAGTGACATAAGTTTAAATAATTTTTAACTAATTCACTTTGAGAAAAATTTGTAATACTTTCATAACTTTCTTCATTTCTTGATTTACCAAAAAGTTGAAGGGACATAAGTAAACTATCATGCATTTTCTCTTTATCTTGTTGATCTAAATTATCAATAATATATTCAACACCTTTTCTCATACCTTCTGGTTCGTGGCCACGTGCTGTTATAATTGCAAATATTGAACCATTAGTTAAACATTCAATAAAATCCTCCCAGGCAGGTGCAAATGCTTCCATTTTTAATGCTTTAGCAACATCTTTTTTAAATATCTCTGGATCTTCAATATCCCTAAAGTTTCTAAATGCAGTATTGTAGTCTAAGCTAACAATAGTTTCACCGTTATATTCAAACTCTTCTTTACCTATTTTAGAACGATAAACTGCAAAGTCTGCGGTACTCATACCAACTTCTCCACCATCTTTGGTTTGTACCATAATCTCAGTTGGCATGTTTAGTATATTGTCATCCCAGTCAAACGCATAAAAAAGTAAAGTTCCTTTTCCAGTAACACTTTCTTTGATGAAATTATTAAATTTTAATAACATAGTATTATAATATTTTTTATTATATATTAAATTTCATTTATAAAAAAAGAGGACTAAATCCTCTTTCTTATTATCTTTTATTGAAAAAAGATTGAAAAGATTCTAGTGCTTTACCTTCTTCTTCGTCCTCATCTTCTTCTTCAGATTCTTCACCTTCAGATTCTTCGTCTCCGAAATCTTCTTCTTCACCTTGACCATCAAAATCTTTAAATGCTTTAACACCATCTTCAGATTCTTCTTGACCTTGTCCTTCTTCAGGAGCTTCAAGAGTGAATTCTTCAACAGTTTCACCATCTAATTCAGCTTTAACAGTTACAACACCATCAACTTCTTCAATTTCGATTTCATATCCAAGTACTTCAACTTTAGTTTTCATATATGTTTATTATTTTTTTATTATATATTAAATTATTAAACCTCTTTTTTACACTTTTACATACTTGTAATCAAGATTCGGTAGTTTACTCTTAACAACTTTAGTAGCTCCTTTTAAATACTTTATATTATCATCGTAGAATATGACTTTATTAAATCCAGTTTTCTCAACTAACTCAACAATCTTTTCGCCTTTCCAACCACCTGCATTATAATGATTTTTATAAGGATACATATGTAGTCCATATTTAGGATATTCAATTCCAAGTTTTTTCATTACCATCTCAATTTTAAATCTAATTTGTTCAGGTCTAGCAGTTACTATACATTTATTCTCTACTGAATTATAAAAATCTACTAGTTCCAATGTTTCTGTTGGTAAACTTAAATCAGTTGTACCAAATATATCTGGTGCAGTAAGATAAACTCTTTTACCTTTTCTAACCCAATTTCCTTTTATTTCAATATTCTCACTTGGATCTTCTATATAGATTCTACCATCTTGCCATTTTAAATCTGACTTATTTACACCAATACTTTTAGTTGATTTATCTACTATTTCTTTTATAGAAACATCTTCTGTTAAGTATTCAATAACAAACCCTTCAAATTCTGGCGTGTTTACAAGAGTATCATCAAAATCGAACACGTATAATGTGTCATTTCTATCAAATGTCTCGAAAATCTTTAAATACTTCATATCAGTATATATTAAACTTTTACTCTATTTTATAATAAAAACAAAAAATAATACCTATAAATGAAAAACGACTTACAAAAATTTCTACGAAGTCAATCTATTTCAAGTACCTTTCAAGACAATTACTTTAAACACTTACAACGAAAAAACAGTACTCCTATGTTATTAGAGAGTAATGGAATGTCTGTTGATGTTTTTTCAAAGTTATTAGAAGATAGGATTATCTTTTTATCTACTGAAGTTGATGAATATGTTACAAATATAATCAAAGCACAACTTCTTTATTTAGAATCTGAAAGTGATGAAGACATATCAATCTATATTGATTCACCAGGTGGTTCAGTTTATACTGGATTAGGTTTACTTGATGTAATGGACTTTGTTAAACCAGACATTGTTACAATCAATACGGGACTCGCTGCTTCAATGGCTGCCGTAATTCTATGTTCTGGTACAAAAGGTAAGAGAATGGCTCTTAAAAGAAGTAGAACAATGATACACCAACCACTATCATATGTTGGATACTCTCAAGCATCTGATTTAGAAATTGAAACAAAAGAAATAATCTCTTTGAAAAAAGAATTATATGAAATAATCTCTGATAATACAGGTCAACTTTTAGATAAAGTATATAAAGATGGTGATCGAGATTACTGGATGACTGCACAAGATGCCAAAAAGTATGGAATGATTGATAAGATTATACTAAAAAATAAGTAATATGAATGGAAGATATAACATTTCTATCGGATGATGAGAAAGTTCAAAAATTGGTTGCCGATGTAAAACACAAATTTAGTATATTCAGTATAAGTAATACTTTATTTCCAAAAAATGAAATTAGTGATTCTGAACTTAAATCATTCTTTGAAAAGATTTCAGATAGAACAACTAAGATTTTAAATGCACCCAATGGTACTCTTAGTAAAATTGTAGGTAGTCAGGTTTTACAAAATACCTATAGTGTTTCGACATCACAGAGTTCTACATTAGATGATCTAGCACAAAGTGTTATTGGTTATTTAAAAGATGTTGAAGTTATTGGATTTTATGATTTGACTTATGATCCTAATACTAGTCGATATAATATAAGATTATATAAGTTTGAAGATGATTTACGTTTAAAATCAATTAAACGTGAAGAGAAAATAGATGATATCCTAAAAGATAATAATATAGGATTCTTTTAAACAAAAAAAACCACTCAAATGAGTGGTTTTTTTATTATGCTTGATCTCCGTTTTCTGGTTTAGCTTTTGGCTTTCTTCTTCTACGTGGTTTAGCTTTTTTCTCAGCAACAACTTCAGTTGAAACCTCTTCTACTTTAACTTCTTCAGTTTTCTTAATAGCAGGTGTTCTTTTTGCTTTAATTTCTTTTGCAGTTACTTTAGTTTCCACAGATTGAACTGGTACTTCTTGTTTCACTACTACTTTTTTAGTTTCCACAACTTTTACAGTTGGTACTTCTACTTCTGGAGTTGGACAAGTTTCTGTCTCTTTTGCTCCAAAAATTCCTTTTAAGAATTTGAATAATCCCATAATATTTAATTTATTTTTTTATTATATATTCAATCTATCGTTTCCCCTTTGTAAAAAACCCCAAAAAAACAACAAAAACTTCATAAACTAAACAAATGCAAGGTTTTAATATATAATAATTAGATGAAACTTAGATATGATAAAGAAAAAGAAGAGTTAGTAGTCACAGAAGCAAGTAGAGTTGAATATCATCAGTTATCACTGTGGTTGACTCGTCATGTTAAAGGTTGGAAATATCAACCTGCAGTGAAAATGGGAGTATGGGATGGTAAGAAATCATTCTTTAGAGATGGTAAGATAAACTTAGGTTTGTGGAAAGAAGCTATGCGAGGTTGTAAAGAAATTGATGCTCCTTTTATAGTTGAAAATAAAGAAGACTTTCCAATCAATAGAGATATTACTTTAGAAAAAGTTCAAGACTTCTGTAAAGACTTTTTCAAAACTCATAAAATGAAGAAGGATGGTGAGATAGTTGCTTTTATGCCATACGACCATCAAATTGAAGCTGCTTATAAAATACTAAAAAATAGATTTTGTATGGCAGAGGTGGCAACTTCAGGTGGTAAATCACTTATTATATCGATAGTTATGTTTTACACTTTAAAACATACTGAACCTGATGCAAAATTCTTAATAATAGTTCCCTCAATTACTTTAGTTACGCAATTTTATGATAATATAGTTGAGTATAACTATGGTTTAAATAACCTTCTTCAAATGAGAGAAAGTAAAATTGAGAAGTTTGAGGATCTAAATAATGGACATACACCTTGTACTGTTAGGGTAGAAGAAGTAATGTCTGATAGACCTAGAAAGTTCTCTGGTACAGAAAATCCTAATGTTTATATTGGTACTTATCAATCTTTAGAGAAGTGGCCGAAAAAATTCTTTCAACAATTTCATACAATTGCAACCGATGAAGCTCACGGTGCTAAAGCAAAAACAATTTCATCTATTCTAGAAAGTACATTTACACACGCTTATTGTCGATTTGGTGTATCAGGTACTTTTCCAACAGATGATACTTGTGAGATACTTAATATACAAGCTGTATTAGGACCTAAAATAACAGAGGTTTCTGCGGATGAATTAAAGAAGAAGGGTATTATTACACCAATGGAAGTAAAAGCAGTTATAATGAATCATAATGACTTAGAGTTTCATGATAGATTGAAATTGATAAGAAAGAGTGGTGATGGTAAGGCAGCATTTGATTTAGAGAAAGCTTATGCTCATCAATCTGAGAAACGATTAGTTTTTATTAGAAAGATAGTTGACAAGTGTGATAATAATACTTTATTATTATTTCATACTATTGATAATGGTCAAAGAATATTTCAGAAACTAAAAGACGAATTGCCTGATAAAGAATTCTATTATATTGATGGTGAGATAAGTGGTAAGAAAAGAGAAGAAATTAAAAAATTAATGGAAGTAACTTCAGATAAAGTTAAAGTACTTGTTGCTTCTTTTGGTACACTGAGTACAGGTGTGTCAATAAATGCTATTTTCAATGTTATATTTACCGATTCATTTAAGTCAGAACAGATTATTATTCAAAGTATTGGTCGTGGACTTCGTTTACACACTGATAAGGATAAAGTAAACATATTTGATTTAGTTGATATATTCAATCCAAATGATATGTCCAATATACTTTATAAACATTTTAAAGAAAGAGAGGGATTTTATAATAAAAGAAAATACCCATATAAGATAATAAAAATCAATTTGTAACGGCACTATCTTTATATATAATAGATAAAATTTATTATATTTAATGTCAAAAATACAAACTTTTATTGATAATTTTGAGCCAACGTTACTACCAGTACTTAACTCCTTTGTTGATAAGATAAATCAATATAAAGCCGCTAGGACTACTGCGATTGCAATAACTTATGGTAAAATATGTTCTTGGCCCTACGGTAGTTCTCCAGATAGTAATAATGTTTATCAATCAGATCCGAGTGTAAAAACAGTTGGTGATTTATTTAAGTTTGTTTATCCTAATCCTGAAGGTGGAAAACAAATACTTCCAAATGTCTCAGGGGGTGAAGGTGCTATATATGTTGATGTTATTGGTGTTCTTAAAGATCCAGATACTGGTGCAAAACCAGTATATGAAATTTTAAAGAGTACATATAGATATAAAAATTCCTTAGATTATATTAACGATCTTAGATCATTTGGTGCACAAAAGTGGTTTGATGCGTTTATGTCATCAGCACTTACATTTTTAAAATCAGAACAAAAATTAACATCAGATTATAAAACACTTTCTGAATTTAATCATGACTATAATGACTTTATTGAAAAATTTAAAGATAGATATGGTCAGTATGGTGTTGCTGATAGTCCAATAGAGTGGTTTTCTACTGATCAAATTTTATATGACGCATTTATTGAAGCAGGTGATAACTATCAACTACCAGCACCGGTATCTGCGACACAGTCTGGAACTCAATCCGGTACACAGTCTGGAACTCAATCAGTGACACAAAATGCTACACAATCATCAGCCACACAATCCGTTCTTGAAACAGGTGATTATAAAATAACTGTAAAGGATCCTAAAAGTGATAATGATAAAAAAATTGAAGGTTCTATTTCATTCACACATTTAGGTCCACAAGTTAGTGCTAGTTCTAGATTGATTAACTTACCAACTCCATTTACTAATCCAAGAACTGGTCGAGAAGTAACGTCACAAGAAACTACCGATGCTAATGGAGAATTAACCTATAAAACAAAAAAAATAAGTGCATCATCTTACCCTGATACTTATGAAACAGTATTAGCAGACGAGGTAATTATAAATCTACAAAGTATGATAGATTATTACTACGGAGTTGAATTAAAGTTACAATATACAAAAAATCCTGATGCTCCTACTCCTGTTTCTGCATCGGCATCTGGTACTCAATCAGGTACACAGTCTACACCTTTAACCGCAACTCAATCTGGTATGACTCAAAGTACTTTTGATGCTACAGGAATAAAGATTAAACTACAAAAGAAAAGTGGACCTGGTGAAATAATAGGTGAAGTAGAACAAATAGTAAAAGACGGTTTTGTAAATTTTGTAGGCATTCAGTTTGATGCTCCTGGTGATTATGTTATTACGGTGATACCTGATTCAAATCTCGTAGAAACATCCGAGGTTACAATAAAAGTTTTACCAGAAGATGATGTTATTGCACAAGATAAGTCAAGAGGTGGTGATAAAGAAATAGAAGTAAAAGGTACTCGTCCAATAATTGCACAAATAGATAAACCTACTATTAAGTTAAAGTCTATTGAATTTGATGCACTAGAGGATAAAAAGGATAATGCAGAAGTGGCGGGTGCACTTGGATTTACACCATTCTTTTGGTATGCTGGAGTTCAGATAGATCAAAGATATATAAAATCATTAAATCTATATTATGAAGGTCTTGTACCTGTGGTATCAATTGTATTTATTGATTCAATTGGTGTTATGAAAAAGAAAGGATTTCCACTTGATGACAGTAAATTTGAAATATTTTTAAACTCTGGTTCAAAAAATCTTAAATCAATACACTTAAAGTTTAAATTAAAAAATTTCCAAGAAAATAAGAGTAAAACATATACAATAGTCGGTACTTTAGATCTTCAAGACTTTTATAAAATAAGATTTCAAAGTTATAAAGGAACATCATTTGAGGTATTACAAAAAATATCTAAAGAATTAGAAATAGGTTTTAATTCTAATATTACCAATACTTCTGATAGTATGAATTGGGTAAATAATGGTAAGTTATTTAGAACCTTTATGTCTGATATTATTTCACACTCATATATTTCGGATACAACATTTCTTATTGGTTATGTTGACTTTTATTACTGTTTCAATTATGTAGATATAGAAAAAGAGTGGAATAGAGATATATCTACGGATGTTGGTATAAATTCTAAAGGATTGAGTCACTTAAATAGTAATAAGGATGAAAGTGAAAAGGTTGTAAAATTACAATTAAGTAATGATTTAAGTCAAAATAGTAGTTCATTCTTTTTTAACAAATATAGAGTAAATAATAATTCAACACAAACTTCTCTTAATAATGGTCACTTTACGGTATCGAAAGTTTATGATAGTATAAAAAAACAATTTTTAGTATTTGATGTTGATTCACAGACATCAGATGGATCAAAGAGTATTATACTAAAGGGTGCTCCGGCTGATGATAAGAGCATTAAAGATAACTATCGTACAAAATACTCTGGTAAAATGGATACTGAAAATGTACATAAACAATATTACTATTCAGAAACACAGAATAAAGTAAACTTTGATAATATGGCAAGGATTTCTGTTGATTTAGAACTTCCTAATGCAAATTTCAATTTATATAAGTTTATGAAAATACAACTAAACTTTGTCAATATGAAATCCACTGTTACCAATGATGAAGTTTCTCAAAAACGTTTAACTGGTGAATGGGTTATTATTGATATATCATATACTTGGATGCAAGGTAATCTAACACAAAAAGTTACTGCGGTTAGAAAAGAACTTAGTAAAACAGATGAAGAGTTGAAAAAAGATGCAAATTCCGAACCTGCTAAAGCTGAGGTCAATACTCAGAAAAATGAAAATCCGGTTGTACCTGGTCAAGTACAACCGAAGTTATCTACTGCAGTTCCACCAAATAGTGTTTACAAAGTAGGTCAAATATATCTTGTTCAGAATAATTCTGGCAAAACGTTTAAACTTACAATTACTGAAGTTTCTGAAAATGGTAAAGAAGTAAAAGCAACTATAAAAAATATTTAATGAATAATGTCAAAGATACAAGAATTTATTGATGCATGGAATACAGAAGTCGATGTAAAGATAGCCGCATCACAGGAAAATATAAATCAATATTTAGCAGCAAGACAAACTGCTACTGCACTTACTGTTCCGTTTGTATTAAAGATGCCTGCATTAAAAATATATCCAAGAAATGAAGATGAAAACTTTACAATACCTGGATTTGATGTAACGACATTAGGACAACTATTTGAATGGTCTTATCCTGTAGATGGTAATCCTATTGTTGATAAATTTGATAATCGTAGAAGAAAGTCAATTATAGTTGATGAATATATTCCCGATGATAATAGTGTAACAGATACTAAAATTTATATTGACGGATATACTTATGGAACAATGTCTTATTTGGGACAACAATATAAAAATGCACTACATATAACATCACAACCTACAGATGTATTTATTTTGAAGTCGGTTTTAAATGATAATTGTGATGAGTTTGTTACTTTTGAGGCACTTAAAAAACTTAAAAATTTAGGAGGTAAAGCTTGGTTTGATTTCTGGATGCATTCGTTATATAGAACTATATATGGTTCAAAAATATCTGTATCAACATTAAAAGGAAGTGACTACTCTAGTCTTTTCATGAGTATTGAAGATGAGTTAAGAGATAGTTATCTAAAGGGTTATTATGATGAAGGTTCACGTTTTAAATTAGGTGGTATTAATGCTAGTTCAGATCAATCCAAATATTTCCAAGCGGTTTTAGAAGCAGGTGATAACTTTTTCCCATCTCAAACTTCTGGTACACAATCTGGTACACAATCTGGTACACAATCTGGTACACAATCTACTGCTAGCAATGACTATATATTGAGTGTAATAAATCCACTGAGTGATATTGAGAAGAAAGTTGAAGGTAAAATAACCTTTATCGAAAGTGGAACATATATAATTCCTAATAGTACATTAAATGGATTACCAAATCCTTGGACAAATCCAAAAACTAAAGTAGTAGTACCAAATAACACAGGTACTATTACATTTAATAGTGGTAAAAGTACTGGAACTAAAAAGTCTCTTGCAGATGATGTAATTATAAATTTACAAAATATAGTTGAAGGTACTTATGGGTTGGCAATTTATCTTAAATATACAGAACCAGATGGACCTCCGGTAGTTCCACCAAGTGATGCACCAGTAGGTTCAACTGCAAGTGTAGTAACTGGTGCTTCAGAAAGTTCAGTTCCTGGTCCAACTGCAAGTACAATAATAAGTACACAAGAGTTTACTTTTAATGTAGAGCAATTAGATATATTTTCAAATGCGGACTTTGGTAACCTATTTATTATTGGTCAAGAAGATGAAACTTTATTATATGATGACGGTGTTGATGTTGGTAGTGAATATGTTGAAGATGAGTTTGCCGGAAGTGAAGAAATATCTGCAGAATTTTTAAAAGAAGATGCCACTGTAGATGTTGAGGCATTAAATTCGATTAAAGGATTTGATCCTGAGAATCCGGATCCTGCTATTTCAACAGATGCTGGTTCACCATATCCAATACCTAAAAATAAACAAGCAAACATTGCTGCTATTGTAGCAGCAATGAAGAAAAAACAAATAACAAATAAATTTACACAAGCCGCAATACTTGCAATTGTTAGTAAAGAGAGTGCTTTTGTTCCAAGAAATGAAGGCTCTTATGCAAAAACATCTGCAAGTAGAATAAAGTCTATATTTTCTAAATTTAGAAAATATAGTGACTCGGAAGTTGATAGAATTAAAAAAATACCTAAAGAGTTTTTTGACATAATATATGGTGGTAAATATGGTAATGCTGCGGATGAAGGATATAAATATAGAGGAAGAGGTTTTAATCAATTGACATTTAAGAGTGGTTACCAAGAAGCACAAAAAAAGACAGGACACAAAATAGTAGCAGACCCTGATTTACTTAATACAATAGAAGTTGCCGCAGATTGTATTGTTGTATATTTTATACAAAGAATGGCCGAAATGCCAAGTAAATTTAGAACTCAGTATAATACATCAGGTTCTATTAATGATTTTAAAACACTAAATGATGCAACTGGTGCTATTTATCATGCAAATGCTGGTTGGGGTAATTCTTATAGTCTTCTTGTTGCAGATTCAACTGGTGGTAGAAAGAAAGCATTTAATGCTGCACCAAGTCTTTATAAAAATTTAGCTTAAAGTATAGTCTAATAAGAACTAGGATAATTTATATATAATACAAATATAATTTAACTTAATGGATCTAAGTAAAACTCCTACCTCTGCAAGTGACCAATCAATTGTTGGTGCTCCTCCAAAATACTCGTATAAGGCAGGAACATATACTATTTTTAACAAAGCGACTGGACAAATTGAGACAGTTGATCTTAATAAAATTAAAGGTGATTTAAGATCAAACATCGATAATATTATTAAAAAAGGAACAGCATGGCCACAAGCAAGTATTGATAAAGGTTTTTTATCACCACATTTTATTTACCCCAGTAAAGATCTTAGATTTGGAACAACACCAAAGTCAACTGATCAGTATACTGCAGGTACTACTGGTGATAATACTAATCCTGAAAATAATTTAGATGCAACTCCTAGTACAGTAAATGAAATTAAGCTAGGAGAGTATGAATATGTTGATTGGATGGGACAACTAATAAAACCAGGTGCAAACTCAACTATTTTGGATACTAGTGATAGATTTAATGAAAGTAAAAAGTTACCAAAAACTAAAAATGATTTAAAAACATCTCCTTATAGTACACGTGATTACTACCTATTATTTAATGATACAAAAACAGATTATTTTAAACACGGTTTACAAGTAATTGATAATTTAACTCCTATTGAGAATCCAGAAAATGGAAAATCGGATCTACGTTTATCACAGTTTCAAGAAACTCCTTTCGAGAATAATGATCCTGTTATGTTTGGATTCGAAATCATAATAGATGATGTATCTTCTCCATTATTAAATGGTTCTGTACTTGATTTTCTAAAAATATATAGTGGTGTTGATGAGATAAAATATAAGATTCCAGTTTATGAGGATTTTAAACAACAGTTTTCTAAATTATTCAGAACTAAAACTAATCTAAATATAAATGCAGATCAGGTATCAATAAGTAAAAGTAAATCAAATTATGCAAATACTGATAGTTCTAAGGATATATTTAGAGGTGGTAAGGCAGCTTATATGAGTTATTATCTTAAAAAGATTGGTGGATTAGGAAATTTAATAGAATCAAATACACCAGACAAGAAAAAATTCCTTGTTGATTATAGAACAGATGTTATTACACTTGATTTTACAGAGGACGTATCATTGACAATGGGTACTTTAGCACACTTATATAAATTATTATATTGGTCTAAACCAAATGGTAAAAATTTAGTTCCTGAAAATTTATTAAGATTTAATTGTGATATTATAGTTTCTGAATGTAGAAATTTTAATAGAGTTAGAAAAGCAATGGGTAATGGTGACTTAGAAGTTATTAAGGATAACTTATCTAGATATGTCTATTCTTTAAAGGAGTGTCAGTTCTATTTTAATACAATGCCACATAATCCAGATATTGATATGGCTAATATTGCAACTTATGATACTTATGGTATTCAATTTGATTATAAATACTCTACTGTTAAGTTTGAAAGATTTATGCCATCTGCCAATTTTGGTAAATACATAGGTTATGATGGTGGTGCAATTTGGAAAATTGGTAATCCTGGTGCAAGAGTTGCAAGAGGTGGAACACAATCCACTACCAGTGATACTTCTTTACCTAGATTTTTTACATCAGGTACTAATACAACTAATGATAATGGTGTTAAATCACCTGCGGTACTAAGTAGATTTGGTGTTAACTTAGCAGATGGTACAAATTTATTGGATTTATTCACAAAAGATGACAAAGTAGATGATTTAGAAGCTACCGATAAAGAAGATAAATTTGACTTAGATAAATATAAAAAATACGCAAAAGATCAAACTGCGATTGGTGCAGATTTGAGTAAGTTGGCAAAAGAACAAACTAAAAAATTAGAGTTATTAAACGACCCTAAAACAATATTAAAAAGTAGTGCAGAATCTGCAATAAAAAACTTTACTGAGAAAAATAAAACTGTTGGGATTCCAACATCTTTAAAAGAGCTAACTAATAAAAAAGCAGATACTAATATTGGTAACTTTATTGAAAGATTAAAGGATAAAACTGTTAAAAGTGCTAAACAGGAATTGGCAACATTAGTAAATGGTAGAGTTAGTTTATTATCAAGAACAATAAATAAACTTTTAATTGATTTTGTTGGGAAAAAGGGAATTAGTCCACCACAAAATATTTATACTGGACCTCAAGATCCAATGGGTATTGCTTTAACAAACACAACTGATAGATTCTTCTATGATATTAGAAATGAGCTAGCAGACTTTGCAGGAGGTGCAGTCAGTAATATTTTAAGTGGAGCGACTAGTTTTATTAAAAAGTAATAAGTTATGAAAGTAGAAGCAAATAAAACATATATTGGAGTTGTTGAAGATAATAATGATCCATTAAAATTAGGTCGTGCAAGGGTTAGAGTTCTGGATGTATTTGATAATATTAAAACAGAAGATATACCTTTCGCCAGTCCGTGGAAGGATCTTAATGGTAATGAGTTTAATGTACCTGAAAAAGGTAAAGTACTTTTAGTTGTATTTGATTCTGGTGATGAACACAAACCAGAGTTTATATCTGCAGATCACTATAATGTGAATTTAGAAAAAAAACTAACATCATTATCTACAACAGATTATATTTCTATGAAGTCACTTATATTTGATCATAAAACTCAAATATATGTAAATGATAAAGAAGGTTTAAAAATAGATCATAAGTATAATAATATCAATATTACAGAAAATACTATTGACCTTAATTTAAAGGACAATAATAGACACGTGAATATTGGAGATGCTACTGCCGGACAACAAGCGATCTTAGGAAATCACTGGATGGACTGGTTTGATGAATTTGTTGATAATTTAATGGGTGATAAAGGTGGTCCTTATTTAGGTAACTTAGGAGCACCAGTTGTTACTAATCCTGCAATGATACAAGTTTTAATGAAGTATAAACAATTAAGAGATCCTGTTTTCTTATCACACCATGTAAACATTGTGGATAATAATAAAGTTTCTACAGTTAAGAATACTCATAGAGAAGATACTGCACAACTTGGTGATGCTTGGAGTTCTACTAAAAAAGATAATGATTTAACTTCTAAAACCAATGAGAATTTTAAACCAGTAGATGGACCTAAGCCAGAGTATAATGATAAACACGTAGAACCTTCTACTCCTCCAGCAACAAGTCTAGCAACTGGTCCAGCAACGACTGGTACTACGGGTAATACACCCACAGCTACTGGAACAACACCAAGTGTGACCAATGGAGTAACTAATACAGCGACTTCAAGTATTGCAAATGGTGCAACAAATGCGATAAATACTAATCCACCTGCGGAACCATTATCATCACCAACATCAAATCCAAAAATAGATACTCTTCTTAAATTCCTAAAATCTAAGAATTATAGAACCTATGATCAAATTGGTGTATTAAATATTGTTGCGTTTCAATCTAGTAAAAAAGATAATGGAAGTATATCAAATAAATTTGATGATACACTAAATGTATTCTATAAAAATCAAAATGGAAATTGGGAATTATTAGAATATCAAATAACAACAATGCCTGGTTATTTCCCAAAAACTGAATTATTACCAGAGGGTGTTGGATTATTGGCATTAGGACAATATGCAGATTTATGTAAGTTAGATACTTATACATCCGACCCTACTACAACACCAATTAAAACAGATAAATGTATAAAGATTGATGAGGTTACCATACATATAAATGATTCTACAAGTATTTATAATTATAAATCAGAAAAAATAAACGTGAAATCAATTGTCTTAATTCATAAGTCAAGTGATGTAGGGTCCGCAGAAAATGTATTTAACTATTCTGGTGGTGCACAAGTATTTAAAACCGTATCACAATGGGATCAATTTATATCATTGTGTGAAAGTCAAGTTACTATTGCTAAAAAAGATACATTTACTTATACTTTTGCTAAACAAAGTGAGTTTGATACTTTTGTTCCAACAACAAGTGAAACTACTACAACCACTCCAACAGTTGAGGCAACTAATACAACGAGTCCTTTATTAGATTGGTCTGCAGGTAAAATGGTTAGTAAAGATTTATATGTTGATAATGATATAAAAGTAGAATATATAATTACACAAGATACTACAGTAGGAAATTATAGTGGTACTTTAACTTCTACAAATGGTAGAGATATAAAAAGTGAAACTTATAAAAATACTAACTTAGAATTATTACAAAAGACTTTAAAAGAAGAAGCTCAAAAAGATTTTGACCAACTAAAATTAGAAAGAGGTTAAAAATAATATTTCATATTTAATATATAATAAAAAATAATATTTTATCATGACAAATCCACAATTTTTAGTTAATATTGCTTACGTACCAATGTATAGAAACGGGTCAGTTGGAACATATGCAACACAATCAGATGGTAGTAGTTCATTAGTTAGCCAATCAATTGTTTATTCTGGTGGTTATTTCCAAGCTAGTATGCCAGAGATTAGAATTTATGCAACTGGTTCTTCCTATGCAACCGCATTAAATAATTTAATGATTATTGCAACTGCATCATCAACCTCTGATAATGGATTAAGACCTTTAGGACAATAAAAACAAAAACCTCTTTAAAGAGGTTTTTTTATTATGCTATGTTTCCACTGCCTAGTTTAGGACCAGTATATCTATATGCAAATGTTCCTGATGGATTTCTATCTGCAACAGATTGCCATTTTTTAACAGAGTAGTTTTGTTTAACTGCACCACCACCTCCACCGGCAAAACCTTTAGAACTATTAGATACTACATTCCAACTACCGTCATTATTTTTAGTATTAATTACAACACCAATATGACCTGCCTTACTTGCTTTTGCTGTATTTAATATATCACCAGGTTGTGCATCCTTCCAATTTAATTTAACATATAAACTACCATTTGATAACCAACCTGCAAGTTCTCCAGTTCCTTTACTACCAAAATCACCAATAGATTTAGGATTTGCTTTTACTGCACTACCTGTTCTCATGTGAACACCAAACGCTCGATAGAACATCATAGAAACCGCTGATGCACAACCAAGTCCACCCTTTTCTGTTCCTTCAATATCATATGTTGGGTGTCCAATATGACTAATGGCAGATGTTATTAGATCACCAATCCATTGTGAATTTAATAAATTAAATCCTTGTGTTGATGTATGTGAATATGTTGTTGGTAGTGAAACAACTTTACCTGATGCTACCACTGGTGGTGTATAAGAGGTCTCCGTAGATGTTTCTTGTACAGAACTTGCGGCAGGATCAACATCTGGTAGATCCGCAGGGGCTTCCTCGTTACCGACAAATTCAGACTCAGTGTATTCATCTATACCAGGAGAATCATCAAAAATAAATTCATCTTCTTCAGTTTTCGGATTTTCTAATAATCCTTTCTCTTTCCCTTTACCAACATAAACTACAAAAGATGTTATATCACTTTTAACCTTTACCACATCTGGTGGTAGAACTACTGTCATTTTTTCTTTAGGTGGTTCATTGACTGCTTCTTTTACTGTAGGTGGTGTTTCTGGTTCAGGTGGTTTTAAAGGACTTTTATAAGGTATTATAGAACAACTTTCATTATTAGGTGAACAAAGTGCCAATTCATCATAACCAGGAACTTTTCTTTTCCAAGCTTCAATAATCTCTTGTATTATATAAAGATCGGTAACTAAGCCACCATATACTTTACAATCAACAGCTTTATTTCTATAATCGATTTCATTATTTTTAGTGAAATGTAATAAATTATTTTGATCTTTAGATGGATCATTGACACCAATAATCCAATTTGTTTTACTAATCAGAGAGGATGTATTTACTTCTTTGCCAGTATCACTACTATAAGTATATCCACCCGATATTATATTATTCTCATTCCAACTTATAATTATCTGTGCTCCATTATTTAAGTAGTAAGGATCAAATCCATACTTTCTCCAAATAGGCACTTTATTCTCCCAGGGATCTTGTATTATCTCATATTCTTTACCACCACCTTCACTTTTAGAATTCATATCTATGAAGTCTGTTATAAATTGATCATCGGTAAAATCTTTATATAAACCCTTTTTCTTATATGTTGTTTCTATCCAAACTACTTTTGCATCTGGTTTGAATGGATTGTAAACACCCACAACTATTCGATCATCTGCACCAAATGTATGTTTATCCTCATATATAGTTACTCTAATATCCAAAGTACCTGACTTTATATCCGTTCTTCTTACTCTTACTGATTTAATCTCATCCATATTATAATCCTCCTATTGAAAATCTACCATCTATTATTCTAACAGGTTCTCTTGGTGTATCCAAAACAACTGGTGATAATGAGTAATCATTTTCTATATAATTTTGTCTATTTGGGTCTACTCTAGTTACTTTACTAATATTATTTCTAACTCCTAATTGTTTAGTAACATTATTACTAGTTTCTTCTAATGATTCAGAATATCTAAAATCTTCAAACTTACCTATAGGTGGGAATTTTAAAATCATTCCTGACTTAACACTTAGTGGATTATCAATATTATTTAGTCTTAAAATAACATCAATATTTTCTAATATATTATATGTTGAGTTTGGTTCTAAATTATACATATTTTGAATTACTAAATCTATTCGCATTTCATCTGTATCGGTTACTGTGTATTCATTCAAACCATCATTAAGAAAAAGAATAGTCGGTTCAAAAAGGTTATAAGTATTATCTGCATTACTAAATTTAACTGTTTTATATAAAGAAAATATATCCATTTTTTATTTTATTTTTTAAAGAGCGAATGCACCAAGATCTATATTTTGTAATGTTGTTCCTATTGTTGAATTTGCATCGGCTACTATACTTTCCGAATTAACAGATTCTTTTACCGTACCTGCAGCACTTGCCGCGATTGAACTTATATTTGCACCAACTGTTGCAACTCCATTTTGTACAGTCGTTGTGGCATTTTGTGCCGCATTTTGTACCGTTGCCACTGCACCCGCAATAGCACCATTAAATAAACCTCCAGTGGCAGTACCAGCTGCGGTTGCTGCTGCGGTTGCTGCTGCACTTGCCTTAGCCGCCAAAGCAGCTGCTTGATCTTGTCCACTATTGACTGCTGCTGTGACGCTACTTAAACCACTTTGTGCATTCGCTAAATTAGTTGCAGCTCCTGCCGTTAAATTAGTTGTTCCCGGTACAGGAAGATCAGTGTTAAAGTTATTTGCTAATGTAGGAACCGGTGGTAATTGAGGACCTGCTGCAACTGTTGCAACTGTTGCAGGAACTTGTGGATTTGTTGTTGGTGTAGTGGATGCCGCAGAAACCACACCGGCTCCTCCAGTTGCACCAGCCACATTTGCTACATTAGTGTTAGTAGGATTTATTTCTGTTCCTGTTTTTGGAGTAACATAAATTTGATCTTTAAGAGTTTCACCATGATTTAGATCATTCGCATCTTTAACAGTAGTAACAACTCTAATAGACCCTGCGTTGAACTTCTCTGCAATTTCTTGTAAACCCCAAGGTCTAGCATTAGTTAAAGTAAATGTTGCTTTTATATTTGATGGTAAATCATTAAATGCCAATGTAGGTCCTAAATCTAATACAAGATCTTGATCCATATACATATCACCTGCACAAAAAATAGGTCTTAAAGGATTACCAATAGTAATATGCCAAGGTGTAGAAGGAGCACCACTAAGTGATCTCGCTATTCCTTGAATAGCAATCTCATATTTTTTTAGTTGTTTTGACAAACCGCTGGAAATACTGTTTGTAATTTTATCAATCAAATCTAGTGTTGCTTGTGCTGCCTTTTTAGCTAAATCATTTTCATCTTCTTGAGTTTTTTCTTTTTTAGGATCCTCTTTAGGCTTTGCATCTAAACCTTCAATCATCTTTTGAATTGCGTCCTTTGCTTCAGCCAATCCTGCGGTAATATATGTAACCATGTCTTTTACTATATGATCTGGATGATCCATCCAATCTTGCATTGTTCTTTCAAAAGATTTTGCTAATCCATAATTATTACTTCTAGAAGTTGCGAATGTTAGTATTTTACCTAAAATATCTTGCCAAGCAACCGTTGGATCAATACCAGATATAAACTTTTGTTCCCATTCACAAATCATTTGTATAGAAACCGTGCAATTTAATCCAGAACCCGCAGTCTCACTTGCAACAGTTTGTCTTCTCTTCGCCATTTTAATAAGATTTGGATTTCCTGATGGAAGTGGCTCTGAACCATCACCAGTTAGAACACCTAATTTTCTTAATACAGTTCGTTGTATTGTTTCTGTAAATCCTGGTAAAGGAACAACTGCAACAGCACCACCTAATTTTTTACCAAGATCTGCACCTAAGAAATCTTGTCCTAATGAATCTAAAACATCCTTAAAATCCGCCTTTGCTTCTTCCCACTTTTCACCAAAAGTAATTTTTAAAAAATCCTCTCCTTGTGGTTTCCAAGAGATCATAATCGCAAGCGGTTGATGAGTTGCCAAACCTTTACGGAAAATATTAGAATTATGAGGTGATGCATATCTTCTTGCAACCATTAGTCTATTATTTGGAAAAACACCGACATCTTTAAGATAAGCAAAGTCAGATGGTCTTAATTCAGCTTGTGTACCTGATAGTTGTTCAATAATATTTAATAAACTCATATCATATACAACATTATTGTGTAAAGTACTTCTTTTAATACCTTTATAAGGTCCAGACATATCTTGACCACCACCATCCGATGTTCCTATTTTACCAATATTTCCATAGGGTGCAACTGACGCAGATGCAGAACCACTAAATAACGATCTAGTACCAACTAGTCCACCAGATGCATTATTATATGAATTTACTGATATTTTTCTACTGGCACCACCATTAAATGTTGACATACCATCGGAAGTTGGTAAACTTCTAACACCGATAAGTCCAAGTGGAGAACCACCTAATAAAGCCATAGCTAATAATTATTTTTTATATACTATATATAAAAAATTAGTAATCTCTGATTGACTAATAATCACGAATTATTTGACTTGTTGTAAATTTTGATAAGTTTGAGAAAACATCATCCATAACTTCTGGATTTCTTCTAAATTCATTATAGAATATTAGAACATTAAAATTATTTTCTCCGAGTATTTTTTTGAGGTTAAGTAGTTTTTCGATTGAGAATTCGTTATCGAAGTCAGGAATATAGTATATGTCCTTCTTTTTATCTATTGCTTGTTGTATTTTGTTGAAAATTAAAATCTTTAAATATGTTTTATCATCCGTGAAGTCAACCTCTTCCTCACTAATTATTTTATTTATATCTATGATATATTTATTTTTGATGGCATTAACTTTTACGAATTTATCGAATTTCTTCCTCGTTTTACAGTACACACAAAAGAATTCCATATTAAGATCTATTATTTTTTGATAGGTTGTCAAAGGCCCATAAAGGTTGGAGATTACTAAGACTATTAACAATATGAATCGGTGTATTTGGTTCAAACTTTGAAACCGGTATTTTATGATCTATATGCCACTCTCCCCAATTATTCCAAGACATATCATCCAAAAATAATAACTCTAGATGAGTTCTCAAATCATTTGCAGAATACTTTAACATATCAATAGTTGTTGATTCTTTAATACTTCCAATTCTAGTAAGTGCAGACTTCAAAGAACTTCTCCATGCTACAACATGAGGATATTTAGTTCTATAATTATAATCATATCTCTGTTTACTAATTTTATTATCTTTCCAATAATTCCTCATATATTCAGGATTAGATTTTCTCCAATTTTTAAGATAATTTGAGTATTCAACAGGATTACTATCTCTTTGATCTTTAGATCTTTCTAAATATATATCTTTATTATTATTATAATATTCTTTTTTATACTCTAATAATCCTTCCTTATTCTCTGAATAGTATTTTTTATGATATTCTTTTGTATACTCTATATTACTCTCTCTCCATTTTTTACTATTTTCTTTAATTGTATTAGAGTTTAATTCATAATATTCTTTACTTCTATCAGAGTATAATTCCTTATTTTCTAAATAGTAATTCTTCAAATATTCTTTGTTGCACTCTTTACACCAATTATTTAGTCCATCTTTATTACTTTTCTTTTTTGAAAATTCTAAAAATTCTTTGGTAGTATTACACTTTTTACACAATTTCATAAATTATATATAATTTCGATTAAAGTCCCTTTAATTTTTAATATATAACAATATGGAAAAATATTCAGACAAATTTTTAAACCAGTCAAGCAAACTTAAAAACGCCGTAGTAGGATTTGAATTCGAGATGTACCTTAGAGACCTTTCCTTCTATAAAGCATTAGAGTTACTTAACCAAGAACTAGACCCAGTAAAGGTTTGGGGTTTTAGAGAGTATCACTCTGACTTTACTCCAGATGATAGAAACTTTAAAATCGAACCCGATTTATCTGGAGGTTCAAACATGGTTGAGTTAGTAACTGGACCATTAGATTATTTTGATGCTAAGTATTTTCTTGTTAAAATTATTAAATTTATCCAAACTTATGGGTACACCAACGAGAAATGCTCTATTCATTTTAACTTATCTTTTAATGGTGATAAAAACTTAAATGACTTAAATATACTAAAACTTATATTAAATACTGACGAAGATGAGATATACAGATGTTATCCATCTAGAAAAGCAAATGTTTATGCAAAAAGTATTAAAAATATGATTCCTTTTAAAGAATATGACTTTTTTAATATTCCTATTTCAGTTGTTAAAAATAATTTAAGATTACCAAATGATAAATATTTTGGTATAAACTTTCTACATATCAATAATGATAAAGAAACTCAGAGATTAGAGTTAAGATATATTGGTGGTAAAGACTACGAAAAAAATTTAGGTCAACTAATTTATTTTATGGATAGATTTATTATAAATGTATTTGATTCTATCGATACTTTATTTAATGCAGAAGACGTTTCAAAATTAGAAGAGTTCTTAGAGAAAAATATATCAAAATTTAAAAATCTTTCAAAATATGATAATTTTATTGTTGATTTCCCTAGTGTACAAATACAAATAGACCAGAATAATAATTATGATATGGTAAATACTTACTATGATAAAATTTATCCTAAACTATTTGCTTTAGTTGAAGCTACAGAAGATTTAAAAGAATGTATCATAAATTATGTTATCAATACACAAATAGTTGAAATAGTTGATGCGAATTTTAAATCACTTTTAACAATTAAAGGATGTGACTTAATAAACTGTAATGTTGAGGGAATCTTTGAAGATTGTTTCTTTGTTGGATCTGAAATAAAAAATTCACAAATTACAAAATCTAAAATTCAACACTCTGATGTAGATAATTCAAAAATATTCAACTGTAAAGTTGAACAAAGTGAATTGACTAACTGTTACTTTATGGGTGGTTATCTTAATGGTAATATGTATGCAGGTGTATTCCGTTCAGGGGAATTAGGACCTTATGCTAGTTTAGACTCAGAAGTTAAAGTTGTTACTGATAATTCAAACTTCTTTGATACACCATTCGAAGAAGATAGAAAAGGAGACAAACAAGGTGCAATAAAAGGTTTCAAAAAGTAAAATCTAAATAAAATATATAGTATATGGAAAACATAAAACAATTTAATAAGTTTGAATTACTCAATGAGGAATCATCACCTAGACTTCCGAAATCGGAAGACTATTGGTTAAGAAAAGGTAAAAAAGGTAAATTTGTTGCACTCTACACTCACGATGACATGGATGGAATTGCTAGCGCGATCGAAGTAAAAAAATACTTACTTAATAAAGGATTTACTATTGTTAAATATGGCATTCTTAATTATACTGAAGGTTGGAAATACACAACTTTAGATCCGAAACTTATAAATGTTGTTTTAGATTTTGCTTCCATGCCAGGAGATGAAAGAGATGATTTAATTGATTATTACTTAGATCATCACGGGTTATTCAATGAAGATGATTTAGAAAAATATAAAAACTCACCAGTACAAAAGAAAAAAACTGCTTCTGCATATGAAGCAATTTGTCAAGCACTTGGTGCTCCACAAGACTCACTTACATTAGATGTAATTGATATGATTGATGCTGCTAAGTATCAGGATTATGAAATAGATTGGCAAAGACTTTTAGATTTTAATCTATCAGAAATTAAAAAATCTCCTAAAAGAAGATTAGAGTTTGGTGCAGCATTTAATCAATTTATAAAACGTTCAGACTCAAAAACAATTATATCTGTTATTGAAAACTGTCCAGATGCTTCTATTTACTCTATCTTTAATGTAATGAAGAAAGTTTATCCAGAACATAATGCTATAATGGGTGGACCTAAAAGAGGTGAAAAGAAAGATTTTATTGAGGATTCTGAATGGAGATTAGGAGAAATGCAAAAGAAAACTAGAGGTTCAATGTCTAATAAAAAGACTTATAATACACAAGCTGAGTTTACTGGTCAATTTAAAAATGGTCAATACCTTCAAATAGATGGTTATCAAAAAATTGGAGATCTAGTTTTTGTACCAACAGGTACTTGGGCAAATGCGTTAAGAGCAAGAACTATTGTTGAAAAGGACTTTAGAGACGGTGTTTTAGATTCAGAACCTAACTTCATATTACTTCAATATGGTTCAACACTTCAAGTTTGTTCATATAAGAAAATGGATGAGATTGAAAATCTTCCTAAATTAAGAACTGGTGAAGTTGTAAATGATTTAGGTAAATATATGACAGAATTATTACAAAACTTTCAAAAACACTTAGGTTATTATAATCCAGATACTTCATTAGGACAAGATGAGATTACTGTTTCAGGTGGTCACGGTGGGATTGGTTCAATTTCAAATGTCTTTGGTGTTTGTGAGGTAGAACAATATAAAGGATTAAAATATGTTGATATGTTTAAGAATAAAATTATATCTGACTTATCAGGTGTTCCTTTCAATTTAAGTTTAAAATGGAGTGAACCAGCTGAACATTTTAAACCAAAGTCTCCAGAAATGGATAATAAAGTTATTGCTACAAAAGATGTTACTAAATTAGACAAACAAGGTAACTTGATAAAAAGTTTTGAAAATTTTAAATCAAGATAATTATGAAAATTCTGTATGGTATTCAACTAACAGGAAATGGACATATAACAAGGTCTATTAAAATAATTACTGCATTAAAATCTGCTGGATTTGATGTAGATATTATAACATCGGGTACTAATTCACAATTAAAGTTACCATTTGAAATTAAAAAACAATTTCAAGGTTTATCATTCTTTTATAATAAGAAAGGTGGTATTGATTGGATAAAAACTTTATTATCACTTAAACTTAAACAATTTCTATCAGATTTAAAATATGATGTAAGTTCATATGATCTCATCATATCTGATTTTGAACCAGTATCTGCTTGGTCTGCAAGAAATTCTAATAAAAAGTCGTTGGGTATTGGTAATCAATACTCATTTAGATCTAAAAAAACACCCAGACCTTTCTTTAAAGATATATTCTCTGAATTATTCATAAAATATTTTGCACCTTGTAAGGAACATATCGGAATAAACTATGAAAAGTATGATGAGTTCATTACACTACCTATTATCAATGATGACTTCATAAATAAAAAAGTAACTGATAAAAAGTTCTATTTAATTTATTTACCTTCAATGTCTTCAAAATTCATATCAGATCAAATAAATACCTATGGTACAGGAAATTGGAAGGTTTATTCACCTGATGTATTAGAAGACGTAACTGATGGTATAGTAAAATTAAAAAAGTTAGATAAAGAAAAATTCAGTAAAGATTTATTAAGTTGTTCTGGTGTAATAACTGCATCTGGATTTTCTACTACATCAGAAGCTTTAGTATTAGGTAAAAAGTTATGGTCTATTCCTATTAAAGGACAATACGAACAACTTTGTAATGCAAAAGCACTTGAAAAAATTGGAGTTTTCACAAAAAATTTAAACAATGAAACAATATTTGAGTGGATTTATGAGTGTAAAAACATTGAATATAATTGGTTTAATCCTATTGATAAAATTATAAAAAAGATAAGTGATTATGCAAAAAGTTAAAAAATGATATTTATTATTTTATATATACTATAAATGACTTTTATATTATGGGTAAAAAATGGCAAAATAGTGAAATTATAAAATTGAAAGAGTTATGTGAGGTTAGTAAAAATTGGACAGATATATTACCATATTTCCCAGAAAGAACGTTAGAATCTTTAAAGAAAACATCATATAAAAATAATATAAAATTATGTTGGAATTGGAATGAACAAGAACTTTCGTTTTTATTAGAAAATTATAATAAATTAAGTAATAATGAATTGGCAATCTTTCTAAATAGAACAAGTTTTGCAATAAACAGAAAGTTAAATATTCTAAAGTTAAAAAAATCTAAAGAAACACATTATAAAGATATTTATAAAGAAAACTTAAAAAATCTTTTAGATGAAAATCCAATATCATATTACTATATGGGATATTTATTAGCAGATGGTAATTTCTCAAATGGATTATCATTAGAAGTATCTATAAATGATATAGAACATATGGAAAATTTTCTAAAATATATAGAATGTGATAGTAAAATATATAAAAGAAGAAATTGTTGTGCCATATCTATATCAGATAGGAAAAATATGAATAGTATCAAAGATAAATTTGATATATTTAATAATAAAACTATATATCCACCAAGTAACAAAATATATGACAAATTTGAATTTAATAAATTATTATCATTAATAATAGGATTTATTGATGGTGATGGACATATAAGAAAGTCACCATCTTTACAGATAACTATTCAATTACATCATTCTTGGTTTTCTTTTTTAGAACTTATTTTATCAAAAATAAATACTATTAAAAAAATAAATACTAAAGTTAGATTGGATAGTAGAGGATATGCAACATTGACAATTTGTGGAATTGATATTTTTAATAAATTAAATGAATTTATTGATGATAATAAACTACCAATATTAAAAAGAAAATGGAAAAAATGGACAACAGAATAAAAGTTAGAACACTATTTATATCAGATGTTCATTTAGGAACCAAAAAATCTCAAGCTGATAAACTTTTGGATACTTTTAAAAAATATAATTTTGATAATTTAATAATTGTTGGGGATTTTATAGATTTAACTGCTTTAAAGAATAAGTTCTATTGGAAGGAGGAACATTCAACTGTTATACAGAAGATATTAAAAATGTCAAGATCCAATATAAACATAGTATATTTGCTTGGTAATCACGATCACTTCTTGAGAGGTTTAATAAAAGAAGAACAGTTTGATATAAATTTAGGAAATATTCTAATCTGTGATGAATATAAGTATGAAACATCTAAAGGAGAAAAGATTTTTATTTGTCATGGAGACCAGTTTGATGGTTTTATTAGATTACATCCATTTTTATATGTTTTAGGTGATTTTGCTTATGAATTAAGTTTTAAAATAAATAAATACTATAATAAATTAAGGAGAATTTTTGGATTGGATTACTGGTCTTTATCAAAATACTTAAAATTAAAAGTAAAAGATGCTATCGCCTTTATAAATGACTTTAAATACTTATCAATAAAAAAGTTAGAAGAAACAAATTGTGATTCTATTATGATTGGTCATATTCATACACCAGCTATTGAGAAAATAGATGATAAAAATTATTATAATACAGGGGATTGGTGTGAGTCTTGTTCATTTTTATATGAAGATTTGCAAGGAAACATAAAATTAGTGATACTTGACTAAACTTATTTATTTTTGGCTCTATAATTAAAAAAATATATTTATAATGATAGAAAACGGTAAAGTTGTTAGTGTACATTATGTTGGTAAATTTACTGACGGTGAAGTATTCGACAGTTCAGAAGGAAGAGAGCCTCTTCAATTTGAAGTAGGATCTGGTCAGTTGATTCCAGGATTTGAAAGTGCAATTATTGGTAAAGTTGTTGGTGATAAAGTTACTGCAAACATTACTCCTGAAGAAGGATATGGATTAGTTAGAGAAGACCTTATAGTAAGTGTTCCTCTTGACAAAATGCCAGGTGATGTTGAAGTTGGTCAAGCTTTAGAAGCACAAGGAGATAATGGTCAATCTGCACAAGTTTTTGTTAAAGAGGTAAATGAAGATACTGTAGTTATCGACGGAAATCATCCTTTAGCAGGTAAAGATCTTGTATTTGAGATTGAAGTTGTTGAGATACAATAATAACAAAACCCACTTCTAAAGTGGGTTTTTTATTTAATTTAATTTTACTAATCCTCTTGCCTTACTTGGTTTAAGGAATTTAACAAATGATACTCCAATAAATGTTGGATTAAAATGTGATGGAGGTCCTTGTACATTATCATCACTAGGAACATTCATTGTAGGACTTGGTGCAAAAGTACTATAATAGTAATTACCATAAAATATATTTATGTGTAATGAATCTGAATAAGAATATTCTACACCAGATGTGAACTCTAACATTAAACTAGGTGTTGGTCCAAATACATAACCCACACCAGTTGTAAATGTATTTACAAATCTACCTACTTGAAATACATTCAAATTAGGTCTTACCTCTAAATATATATCATCACCTAATTTATTTGCAGTTCCTATCTGCGTATTAAAGTTATAACTACTATTAGGAACACTAATAACTCTATTTAAGTTTGTTTTACCCACTGCCAATCCTATTGTGAATATGTCATTGAATTGACGACCAACTTCAATAGTTGGACTAAATTTTGTGGAAAAATTTCCTGGTTCATTTGTTATACAAGGTTCAATTGAGATATAAGTAATTGTTGGTGCATCTAAATCTTGTGCAATAATAAATGATGTAAATAGTAAAAATACTATTGATAATAACTTTTTCATAATTTTTTTTATTTTTATATATAATATATAGATAATGAGAAAAATCTATTTACTACTACTTTTTATTACAGGAACGTCATTCGCACAGAGTGAATTAAATCTAGACAACAATCTAACTTGTAATACAGTTCAAACCAATACTGTCAATAACATTGGTCTTATTTATTCTGGTAATAATTCAATAACTATTAAAAAAACTTCTATTGAGTTATTAACTACTTACAATTATTTAACTAATACACAAAATGAGTTAAATCAAAAAACTACTATATCACATAAATTTGGTAACCAACAATTATTTGTGACTCATCAATTTGGATCTTCTTTTATTAGACAAATAAATTCTGATAATTGGTTTGGTGTTGGGTATGGATTTAAAGAAAATATAAAATCCGTAACTACTTCACTTTCTTATGCAACAATATATCAAAGTACCGTATTTAAAGATGATACTTATAAAGAACAATTTAGACATTCAGTTAGAGCAAGAGTAAAATATGAAGGTCAACATGTTGGTGTTCAAACAGAATACTTTTATCAACCTAGTTTTCAATCTATAAGTAATGTTATTGTATATGGAACTACAAAAGTAACTATACTTCCTAAAAATAATGTTAGTTTTTTAGTACAAGATATAATAAATTATAACTCTACAAGTGTTGTCCCACTTGTACATACAATTACATTTGGTATTGTTTATAAGTTCAACAAGAAATTTTAATATATAGTTGATGAGATATATCAAACTAAATGAAAACATTGCTTTAGCGAAATCTATTCTTAGAAAGAATGGAATTGCAGAAGACGATGAAGACTATCTTAAAATTAGAGAGATAGTTGGTACTGCATTTAGTTATGTTGGTATTTTAACAAGACTTAGATTTGTTGATAATGTGACTGATATGGAAGAATTGAAGTCAATCTTTGAAGTTTTAAGAGATTCTAAGTTTGATTTAGGAAAACTTAATAAAATGTCATATGATCAAATCTTAGACACGTTCTATGATCAAATGACTTCTCCTTCAAAAGAAGATTATGAGTTGATTTATAAAGATAATTCATATTCATTTTTTAGAGTTTATACTTACAAAGGTATTTTAGAAATAGGTTCTCCTGCATGGTGTTTGAAAACTAAAAGTCATTGGGATAATTATCAGTCTAAATATCCAGAACAATGGGTTGCGATTGATAATAGATATGTGAAACGTGTTATAACCCCTAATAATTCATATCTAGGTGGCCAGTATGTAAATAAAGGTAAAACTTGGATTAGATTTGGTATTAGTATAAAACATGAACCAGATGATACTATTTCTTTTGTCGCACATAATGACAATGATGATAAATGTTATGCAACCCCACAAAATCATACTTTCTTTGGTGTATTTTTTACTATTATGAATTTATCGAATGGTCATAAAAAATCATATTATCAAAGATTTTTAGGATGTGATAATATTAAAGATTGTGTTTTTAAAATAAATGGTGATAGAGTTTGGACAGATAGATTAGGAGTTCAACCTCCAAAAAATACTAATGTAGGTGATGAGAATTATTTATTTTTATCTAAATCATATTCATCTGTACCAATTATATTAAGATTAAGAGAAAAAAGTTTTCCTTGTTTAAGAATATTTAACAATAATCAAAAAGTAATGCACTTATTTAGTTTAGGTGTAGATGGATATGCAACTAAAGCACTTAATGATTATGTTCAAAAACCTCAAAATATTAGTTACTGTGGTATAAGATTAAAATTAGGTCTAACTACAGTAGATAAGTTGAAGGAAAATGAAGACTTTGTTTTACAAGTTGGTAAATGGTTAGTATTTCATTGGAATAAAGATTATTATATTGTAATTGATTCTGAACCTAATGAATATGTTTTACCGGTTATGGATTTAGTGGGAAATGAATACTGGACAAATCACAATAGTGAAAGAGAATTACTACCTATGTTTTATTATATAGATAAAGAAAAGATCGAGAATTCAGAAGTTAAACTAGATACTCCCGAAAGTCAAGAGATATTAAGACAATTAAGTGATAAAAACAAAGATATAGAACCAGAGAGTCCACAAGAAGAAGAGAAACCAGGTTTCATAAAAAGATTTTTAGGTTTCAAATGAGATATTTAAAATTATTCGAGGAACTAACTTTTGAACCAAAGAAAATATACTATACTAAAGATGAAGGAGATTCACTTGTAGTTTATACATTTGATTTTGGTGATTACACTTACTTATGTGAGTTTAGTAAAATTGATGATAACATGTGGAGAAGAGATTTCCACACAATGGAAGAAGGATTCGGTACAGTAAATGCAGGTGGGAAAAACGCACTTGATACATATGCTTATATTACTAAGATAACTGAAGATTTTATAAATGAATATAAACCAGACTTATTGGTTTTATTTCACACGAGTGAATCGAGATTCAATGTGAATTGGAGATTTATGCAGAATATAAAGATTGATAGTGGTTATGAGATTAAACCTCTTAAAAACCCACCATTTAATAACGATATAAAAACTGTTATTGTTAAAAAAGATTTAGAAGATTTAATATATACTGATGTTGTAAAAAACGAAAAAGATAAATAATGAAACATTTAAAAAGATTTAATGAGGAATTAAGTCCAAGTACTTATCGAAATGCTGCGTTTAAATTAAGTAATATGGCACGTAAAACAGGCAATACTGAGTTTAAAACAAGATCAAGTAATCTTAGAGATTATGCAGAAGCTAAGGCTTGGAAAGAAAATATTAAAGAATATTCAAAGTTTGGTAAAACTACTGTAACTACTCAATATAATAAAAAAGGAGATACTGTTACTGGTGACTTCTATTTAAACTTTTTGTTTGACGATTATGCGTATGAAGAGATGGTACAAGATTATTTAGAAGAAGAAAAACTTAATGTTGTATTTTCAGTTGGTTTAATTCCAGTTGATGTAGAAACAAAAGAGAAATTTCAAAGTGTTATACCAGAAGGTGATTTTGACAATGGATTCTTTTGGGGATTATGGACAGAAGTAGAATTTGAAGATAAAGGAGACGGATTGGAACTA
>Ga0209084_1000335_pt1 | contig 44140 bp, 38 predicted proteins | sample C_130820_MF_Meta_FD_187309 | JGI IMG/M metagenome (GOLD analysis project Ga0209084, IMG submission 187309) | Freshwater microbial communities from Lake Croche, Canada to study carbon cycling - C_130820_MF_MetaG (SPAdes) (version 2) | ecosystem: Environmental > Aquatic > Freshwater > Lake... | reverse complement strand
GGCATTACCTGCTCTGTAGGAATCGCCACTACAAAATTTGTCGCAAAACTTGCCTCATCACACTGTAAGCCCAACGGGATGCTAGAGATTGACCCGGGTAAAGTTTTAGAGTTTTTGCACCCACTACCGGTCAGCGCCATCTGGGGAGTGGGTCCTAAGACAAATGAAGAGCTGTTAAAACTGGGGCTGCGAACAGTTGCCGATATTGCAGCAACACCTAGGCAGACACTTGTTCGCGCATTGGGTGAAGCTGCGGGTTCGGCGCTCTATGAACTAGCGTGGGGGAGAGATTATCGAGATGTCATTCCAGATGAGGCTGATAAAAGCATCAGCAATGTTGAGACATTCTCTGTAGATATCTATGAAGAAGAATCCATTCTTAAAGAGCTCCTTCGGATGACGGAAAAGGCAAGCCTTCGCATGCGAGAGCGCGGGTTATCAGCGCATAGAGTTTCTATCAGAGTTCGCTTTGCAGATTTCAAAACAATAACCCGCTCAAAAACTGTAGACATCGCTGTAGATGGAACCCAAGAGTCTTATGAAATAGCCAAGAGTTTGTATCTCGGACTGAAGCTAGACCGAGTGCCAGTTCGGTTGGTAGGAATTAGTTTTGAAAGTCTGGTTGATGCAAAAGGTGCTCCTATCCAACTTCGGTTGGGTGAACCCGAGAGCGGCTGGCGCCAAGCAACCAAAGCGATTGACCTAGCAACCGCCCGATTTGGCCGTGGCAGCGTTCGCCCTGCCAGGCTTGTGAGAAAAGCCGATGAAGGCGCTGAGAATGAGGACTACGAGGAGTAATCCATATAGCGCGCCCTGCTTGTAATGCTCTATCCTGTTGACATGCCTCTTTCAGACCACGAACGCAAGCTACTTGCGGAGATGGAAGCTGCCTTTGAACAGGATGACCCACGCCTTGTTTCAACACTGACGGGCAAAGCCCGCACAAAGCAGGCAAGCAGGGTGCTCGCAGGAGTAATTACCCTTCTCTTTGGAATGTGCGTTCTCTTTGGCGGACTCGTCGCCAAGGTAGTTCTAGTCAGCCTGGCTGGATTTCTTATTGCCCTCACCGGTCTTTTCTTGATGGTGACAAACTTTTCATTGCCTGGCCGCGGGGGTAAAAAGAGTACAAAGCCGCGCTGGAGTGATCGTCTTGAGAACCGCTGGGATCGTCGCAACGACCAGTAGGAGTTGATGGAGCGCCATGGGCGCTCGCTATGAATTTCTTGGCCCCTTCGGGGGTCTTTTTTATTGCCCTCACATAGCCCTGAGCCCTGGGGGATGAAAGGGGGAAAAGTGCAGAGAAGTGGGAAAAGGTGGTTGAAAAGGGAGAAAAAGGGAGTAAAGTGGTGCCCACGGCTTAATTCGGGGGAATTGAGCGTAAAAGTGGTTGAAACTGGGGGAAGAAAATGTTTCTGGGCACCCACGAGCCAAAGCTCGATGAAAAGGGTCGCCTGATTCTGCCCGCCAGATTCCGAGATGAATTGGCCGATGGCTTAGTAATTACTAAAGGTCAAGAGCGCTGTCTATATGTCTTCCCCGCATCTGAATTCACTGCAATAACAGAGCGACTTCGTCAAGCACCCGTCACAGAAAAAGCGGCACGTGACTACATGCGCGTGATGTTTGCTGGAGCACACGATGAAGTGCCAGATAAACAAGGTCGCGTAACTATTCCCAGTGGATTGCGCACTTATGCGGCACTTGAAAAAGAGTGCGTAGTTATTGGAGCTAATACTCGCTTAGAAATTTGGGATTTCACTTCGTGGAATACATATCTAGCAGATCGTGAAAAGGGTTTTGCTGATGTTTCAACGGAGGTGTTGCCAGGTCTGTTCTAAAGACCACTAAAAATTTCTGCGGTTAGGCCATCGCCGACTTCATCAACGACGCCACTTCCCCGGCGCCGTTCCCCCCAAGATCCGTCGGTCGGCGGTGACCTAACTACAGAAAATGTAATTACTAAAAAGAGAAATAGCAATACATAAAAGAAAGGGGAGTGAAGATGGCAATAGCTGGTAAAGAACATATTCCAGTCGCTTTAGAGCGCTGCATTGAATTGCTCACCCCCGCAATTGAATACTCCCTAAGCAGCAATCCATCCACAATTGTTATTGATGCCACACTCGGACTTGGCGGCCACACAAGAGCGCTGCTTTCAAAATTTCCTACTATCACCGTGATTGGAATCGATAGAGACGCTCATGCAATTGAACTGGCAAAGAGCAATGTTGGAGAGAACTTAGACCGTTTAAAGATTGCACAAACTACTTATGACAACATTCCTCAAGTATTAGCTGAGCAAGGAATAAGCAGAGTTGCCGGCATTCTCTTTGATTTAGGTGTCTCCTCCATGCAATTAGATGATGGGCAAAGAGGCTTTGCATACTCTCATAGCGCACCCCTTGATATGCGGATGGATCAATCTCAAGAATTGACCGCTCAACACATCTTAGATACATACGATCGCGGTGCTTTGATTCATATTTTGCGTACATATGGTGAAGAGAAATTCGCACCTAAAATTGCCGACAATATTATTTCTGCCAGGGCTACTTCCTCGCTGCGCACAACAACTGAATTAGCAGATCTAGTTAAAGCAAGCATTCCTGCTCCCGCAAGACGCACGGGTGGAAATCCAGCAAAGCGAACTTTCCAAGCACTTCGTATTGAAGTTAATCAAGAACTCGCAGTACTTGAACGCGCTATTCCTGCTGCGCTCGAGGCTCTTGAAGTGAAGGGGCGCTTGGTAGTGATGGCCTACCAATCGCTTGAAGATCGGATAGTTAAAACAGCATTTACTGCAGCAACCGCATCTAGAACGCCACGAGGCTTGCCGGTAGACCTTCCAAACAGTGCAGCTCACTATGCCCTTGTTATGCGGGGTAGTGAGAGTGCTTCAGCTGCAGAGATTCAGATGAATCCACGTGCGCAGTCAATGCGCTTACGTGCAGTTGAAAGGCTGGCTGCATAGTGGCTATCGCTGAGATTGCAATACGTTCACTTCCTGACCGAGTAAAGGATGTTCGCCAAACAGCTTTTGCTAAAGCAGCACTACGCCTTGTTCCAGATCTTGATGTTAGAAATGCGGAGAGTGTAGATAATCGGACATTCATCGCAATTATCGGTGCAATTTTCCTTTCGGGGCTTATCGCTCTTCTTGCTATTAATACTTCATTGACGACAGATGCATTTACAGCCCAGCACCTCAAGGTAAAGCTAGCCTCTATCAATAGCCAGCGAGATGTAACCCTCAACCAGGTTGCAACCTTCTCATCACCTAATCAATTAGCGGCATCTGCTCGCAAACTTGGAATGAAACCGGCTGAAAGCACAAACTTCGTTGATCTATCGGTGACCTTGCCATGATTACGCCTCATATTTTCCATTCGCGAGTCAGGGCGCTGATTGTGATGGCGGTTTTAGTTTTGATAATTTTTGGCTTGCGCCTGGTAGATGTTCAAGCCGTTCAAGCAGATGGATATACCAAACGGGCAAATAATGAGATGGTGACTTCTTCAGTCATGCTTGCACCTCGGGGAACAATTACAGATGTAAATGGTGTGGTACTTGCGCGAAGTGATAGTGCTAGCCGAATTGTTGTTGACCAGACGATGATTACTGATGCAGCAAAGACCGCACACCTGCTTGGCCCCGTTCTATCAATTCCAGAGGATCAATTAGTAGCGCTTCTTACAGGTCCTCGGCGATATCAAATCATTCTCCCTGCGGCTCCTCCTGCAGTCTGGGATAACTTACAAAGCACTCTTTCTCAGTACAACTCCTCAGTGATTAAAACTAAAGACGGTTTATCGAAGCGCATCGTTGGATTTTTTAGAGAATACACATTCACTCGTGAGTACCCAACGGGCTCACTCGCCGCTTCACTTATTGGTTTTACAAATGCAAGTGGAATAGGAGCCGCAGGTCTAGAGACCAGTTTGCAGAGTCAATTAGCCGGTAAGAATGGTTCCTATAAATATGTGAATGGCGATGGGGCCATTATTCCTGGCTCACAGCAATTCATTACTCAAGCAAAGGCTGGAAGTGATATCCGTTTAACAATTGACCGCGATGTCCAGTGGGTTGCGCAGAGCGCCATCGCTGAAGCTGTGAAGAGTTCAGGGGCTGCATCTGGAACAGTTATTGTCATGGATCCAAAGACTGGGGCAATTCTTGCTCAAGCAAGTGCTCCTTCTTTTAACCCATCCAAGCCAAAAACTGAGACTGCTAACAACATTCGAAACCCCGCAGTTCAAGATGTTTATGAACCTGGTTCGACTGGAAAGATTATTACCGTGGCAGCTGCGTTAGAGGAGAAAAAAACAACTCCAGAAACCGTTTATACAATTCCAAATGAGTACAAAGTTGCAGGACGCCCATTTAAAGACGACGTCAACCATGCGACAGAGCATTTAACTACGGCTGGCATACTTGCGATTTCCAGTAATATTGGCGCGATTCAAATTGGACAGAGTATTCCTCATCAAACTTTCTATGATTACTTAAAGAAGTTTGGCATTGGCCAAAGCACAGGCTCAAATTTGCCTGGAGAATCGATGGGTATCTTGCATCCCGTGAACGCTTGGTCTGATTCTTCAGCTCCAACTATGTCATTTGGTCAGGGGTATTCAGTTACAGCCATGCAGGCGACAGATGTTTTTGCAGCGATTGCTAATGATGGACTTCGTGTTACTCCAAATGTTGTTGCAGGAGTGATTGATAGCAGTGGTCATTACACGCCGTCATCTCCATCACAAACAGTTCAGGTGGTCAGTGTTGATACAGCGCGCAAGGTTCGCACGATGCTTCAAGGTGTTGTATCTGAAGCAGGAACTGCACCAGCGGCGCAGATTCCCGGTTATAAAGTTGCGGGAAAGACTGGAACAGCAATGCGAAGTGATCCGACTTGTGGTTGTTACCGAGGATATACGGCATCATTTATTGGTATGGCACCTGCAGATGCACCTCGTTATGTTGTGAGTGTGGTTGTTCAAAATCCAACTAAGCAACACTTTGGTGGCGTAGTCGCAGCCCCTGTTTTCAAGAAGGTTATGAGTTTTGTACTCCAAGCAAAACAAATCCCGCCTGTTGTCACATCTACTACGGTTTACCCGCTTACGGAGCAAGCTCTGATGTCTGCACGAAAGCAAACAGTAACAATCAAGCCAGGCACGAAGGCTTAACCATGAATATTGGATCTAGCCAGACACTTCGTCCAATTGACAACGAATCTCACACCTTTTCCCAATGTGCCCGTTTTCTTGGAATAGAGGATGTTGGGGCCCAAGAGGCAGATCTTGTTATTACCGGGATGAGCGACAGCTCTCGCGAAATTCAAAGCGGTGATCTTTTCATCGCCATGCCAGGTAAGAAAAATCACGGCGCAACTTATATTGACTCTGTAGTTTCTGCTGGAGCGGTTGCTGTTTTAACTGATGCAGAAGGCGCTTTGCTCATAAACAAAAAATTACCAATTCTTGTAGTTGATAACCCACGACTTCATGTAGGTGATTTAGCAGCTTGGTTTTATGGAAACCCCTTTGGAAAATTTGCAGCCGTAGGAGTTACAGGGACCAACGGAAAGACGACAACAACCGCTCTGCTGGATCAAATTTGGCAGCTCTCAGAGCGGACTACTGGATTGATCGGGACAGTTGGAATTTCGCTAGATGGGGAGATGTATCCAGTCTCCTTTACGACCCCAGAAGCAACCACCCTTCAAATGATCGCTGCGGCAATGGCAGAGCGACATGTGAAGAATATTGCGATGGAAGTCAGTAGTCATGGCATTGCCCAACATCGCATCGACGGAGCGAAGTTTGATGTTGTCGGTTTTACAAATTTGACCCAAGATCATCTTGATTTTCATGGAGATATGGAGAGCTACTTCCAAACAAAGGCGAAGCTCTTCACTTCTGAATTCACCAGCCATGCGATTGTGAATATAGATGACCCCTACGGAGCGCGTCTTTATGAAAGTGTCGCTGTGCCAAGTGAAAGCGTTTCGCGCAGTAACTCCAAAGCGCATTGGTACTACGACGATATACACATGATGGAACATGGCATGGGCTATGAAGTGCGCATTCGTGGAGTTGGCGGGATTCTTATAGAAGGAACGTTGCCTTTGCTGGGACTTCATAATGCGGACAACGCGCTCCTTGCAATTGCATTAGCTGTTCACACAGGTGTAGACCCAATCGCGATTGGATCTAACATGCATTTGCTAAGTGCGCCGGCAGGAAGACTCGAGCCGGTTGCCCTTGGCCAAAAATTCATCGCCCTGGTGGATTACGCACACACACCAGATGCCGTAACGCACGTACTTTCTACAGCTCGATCACTTACTAAGGGAAGAGTTATTGCTGTCCTTGGCTGTGGGGGAGATCGTGATAAATCCAAGAGAGCGCTGATGGGTGCGGCACTTCGCAATGGTTCAGATTTCGCAATCTTCACAAGTGATAACCCCCGTAGTGAAGATCCCCAAAGTATTTTGAATGAGATGGTTGGAGAGTTAGATCTTCGCGAGAATGCATGCGTTGAAGCAGATCGCCGAGGAGCAATAGCAGTTGCAGTTTCAGAGGCATCAGATGGTGATTGCGTTCTTGTATTAGGTAAGGGTCACGAGCGTGGCCAGGAAATCAAGGGTCAGAAGTTTGAATTTGATGACCGCATTGAGCTAGCTCGTGCGATTGAAGGTTTAGCATGATTTCTCTGAGCATCAAAGAGATAGCCAATATTGTGGGTGGCACAGCAGCTAATGTGGATGAGAATAAAATCATCACTCAAAGCCCTGAGATTGATTCAAGGAAAGTAACTTCAGATAACTATTTTGTCGCTCTTCCTGGAGAGCGAGTTAATGGAAATGACTTCGCAAAAGATGCCATTAAGGCAGGCGCTAGTTTTGCCTTGATGACCACGGATATTGGAATTCCGGCGGTTGTTGTCAAAGATTCATTTGCAGCCCTTCAGCAGTTAGCGAAAGAAGTCCGTGTTCGAATGACTGGCTGCACCTTTATCGGTATAACTGGCTCACAAGGAAAAACAACAACCAAGGATCTCCTAGGTCATATTTTGCCAATCGCTGGAAAAAGTGTTGTTCCTCAAGGTTCATTTAACAATGAGCTAGGCGTCCCACTCACAATTCTTCAATGTGCTGACGATACAAAATACTGCGTGCTGGAAATGGGAGCTCGCCATTCTGGTGACATAACTGCTCTTACTAAAATTGGCATGCCACACATTGGTGTTGTCCTGGTGGTTGGTAGCGCCCACGTTGGTGAATTTGGAAGCAGTGAAGGAATTGCTAAAACTAAAGGTGAACTCATAGCAGCGCTTCCTGCTAACGGTGTGGCAATACTTGGCACTTATGATTCTTATACGCCAAAGATGCCATCTCAACCCGGCGTGAAGAGAGTTCTCTTTGGCGAAAGCTCAGATTGCAATGTGAGGGCTGCCGATATCGAATTTCGAGAGGGGCGAGCTCATTTTGATTTAGTCGCTGAGTCAGGACGCGCTCCAGTAGCTCTTCGCCTGCTTGGAATGCACCAGGTTTCAAATGCCCTTGCAGCAGCGGCCGTAGCATTGGAAGTTGGAATTTCGATTGAATCAGTTGCTGCCGCTCTTTCTACGGCGGAAATTTCAAGTAAATGGCGCATGGAGTTACATGATGTACACGAACTTCTGTTTATCAATGATTCCTATAACGCAAATCCAGAGAGCATCAGCGCTGCGTTACGTACACTGGTCCTGCTCACACAAGAACGCGGGGGATCTTCATGGGCCTTTCTTGGGAAGATGCATGAACTCGGCGAGTCTGAGGTAGAAGAGCATCTAGCTATTGGCAGACTCGCCTCTGAATTAGGAGTAGACCATTTAGTAGCTGTAGGGACCGACCTATATCTCAATGGGCTTGAGTTAAGCCACTTAGCAGGAGATGAAATGTCAACGCATTACGCGCTCACGCAAGAAGAGGCGCTTACATTCTTACGTCACATTGAAGAAGGTGATGTGCTGTTAATCAAGGCATCAAGAGCCGAGCACCTTGATGAACTCTCAGAGAAGTTAATAGCAGGATGGCAGGTCAAATACGAATGAAAGGTATTTTGATAGCCGGCAGTGTCTCTACACTTTTAAGTTTCATACTTACCCCTATTTTTATTAAAATCTTTACAAAACGAGGCTATGGACAAGTTATTCGAGATGATGGACCAACCTCACATCACGTGAAGCGCGGAACGCCAACGATGGGCGGGATTGTCCTTCTTTTTTCAGCACTTATTGGTTATTTCACCAGTCACCTCATTAATGGAGTTTCGATAAGTGCATCTGCCTTACTTATTATTGGTTTAGCAGCAGGCCTTGGCTTCGTTGGCTTCCTTGATGACTGGCTTAAAATTATTAAGCAACGCTCTCTCGGGCTTACAGGATGGCAGAAACTACTTGGGCAAGGAATAGTTGCGGCTGTTTTCGGCGTACTAGGTATTCACTTCAAGGATGCTTTTAAATTGGCGCCAATTTCCCTGCACCTATCAACCGTGCGGGATACGTCAATTGTTTTAGGAACAGTCTTTGTCGTCATCTGGGTAATTTTTCTTGTCATGGGCACTAGCAATGCTGTCAATCTCACAGATGGCTTGGATGGTTTAGCAAGTGGAACATCGATTATGACGCTACTTGCCTTTATTCTTATTGGCGTATGGGAATTTCGCCAAAGCTGCGGTCTTAATTCTGTGACAGTTCATCTCAGTAAGTGCTACATGGTTCGTGACCCACTAGATACGGCTATTTTGGCAGCGGCATTTGCGGGAGCTTGCGCTGGATTCTTATGGTGGAACACCTCACCAGCAAAAATATTTATGGGGGATGTTGGCTCACTTTCACTTGGTGGAGCTATAGCGGGGTTTGCGATCATGTTGCGGACAGAAGTTCTGTTAGTTGCTCTTGGCGGCTTATTCGTGATCATCACCATGTCAGTGATTATTCAACGCCTATACTTCAAAATCTCCGGTGGCAAAAGAGTCTTCCGAATGGCTCCACTGCAACATCATTTTGAACTACTTGGATGGGCTGAAGTGACAATCGTGATTCGTTTCTGGATCATCGCAGGAATTTGTGTCGCAGCTGGTCTTGGGCTCTTCTACGCGCAATGGGTAACTTCTTAAGATGTCTTATCTGGGCTCGCTGCAAGGCAAAAAGATCGCCGTCGTGGGGGCTGGCGTAACTGGTCAAGCAGTACATAAGTTTCTCGCTTCGCGCTCATTAGATCACGACACGATCGATGAAAAAGATAAGGGCGCAAAGAGCGATGTTTCAACCCATTATGACTTGGCAATTATCTCTCCAGGCTGGAAACCAACGCACCCACTTATTGAGAAACTTCGTGCACAGGGCACAGAGCTCATCAGCGAGTTAGATTTTTCATGGCTTGTGAAGGCAGAACTCGCGCCAGATCAAAAGTGGATTGCTCTCACCGGCACAAATGGCAAAACGACTACGGTCCAGATGGTTCAATCAATATTTGAAGCGAGTGGAGTCAGCGGAATTGCATGTGGCAATGTAGGTCAACCTGTTATCGAAGTTCTAGCTTCAGGTAAGAACCATGATTTTCTGGCACTTGAGCTATCTTCTTTTCAACTTGCGTGGAGCCATCTACCTCGCTTTGTTGCTTCAGCTTTGCTTAACATCGCTCCAGACCATATAGATTGGCATGGCTCATTTGATGCATATGCGGATGCAAAAATGAAATTACTGGAGTTCTCCGAAGTCGCCATTCTCAATTCCTCCGATAGTGAGAGCGTTCTTCGCTCATCAGCGTGGGGCGGTCGCAAAATCTTCTGTGTACTAGATACACCTGCAGCAAACGAACTTGGTTTGGTTGAAAATTTATTGATTGATCGCGCATTCGGCAGTAATCCTCAGCAAGCTGTTGCATTTGCTGAACTTGCCGATATCACGCCAACGGTTCCCCATAACGTCTCAAATGCGATGGCTGCAGCGGGCCTTGCACTTGCAATTGGAATTTCTCATGAGGATATTCGCAAGGGACTTTCTGCCTTTAAATTGGATAGTCACCGCTTAGAAGTAGTACTTGAAAAAGATGGAATCACTTGGGTGGATGACTCCAAAGCAACTAATCCACATGCTGCCTGCGCGGCGCTTCTTTCCCAACTCTCATCTATTTGGATTGCAGGTGGATTAGCCAAAGGCGCAAGTATGGATGACTTAGTTTCCAGATCTGCCAAGCGAATAAAGAACGCTATCTTGATTGGTCAAGATCGTGACCTGATTGCTGCTGCTCTCGATAAACATGCGCCACATGTGACATATTTTCGAGTCGAATTTGATGGAGATCCTGAAAATCTTATGCGTAGCGTTGTGTCAAAAGCCCAAGAGCTCGCACACAGCGGGGATACTGTATTGCTGGCTCCTGCATGCGCTTCGATGGATCAATTCAAGGACTATGGAGAGCGCGGAGATATTTTTGCTCGGGTAGTAAGAGAGATGGTGGGAATGTGAGTACTCGTTCAGCAACCCGCCGTGAGCAGTACATGAGCTTCCTGAACAGACCCGCAACTCCTTATTACCTCATCGTTGGCTCCGTTGCCTCCCTTTCTGCTCTTGGAATAGTCATGGTTTTATCGGCGTCTTCTGTTGTCTCACTCCAGCAATCAGGGTCAACCTATTCAATATTTTTCCGCCAGTTAATGTTTTTTGCAATCTCAATAGTTGTTGTTTATCTCTGCTCTCATTGGAAGAGATCAATTTGGGACCGTTTAGTTAGATATTCTCTGCCTGCCAGCTTTCTCTTGATGCTGCTTCCATTAACTCCTTTGAAACAAACTATCAATGGAAACACAAGTTGGATTCGCCTTGGATCTCTGACGATGCAGCCAAGTGAATTTGCGAAAATTGGATTGATCCTCTGGTGCGCTGCGCAACTACAAAAATATGAAGAAAAAGTTCTTTCGAAGAATTCGACGCGCCATGTTGCGTTTTTGCTTCCAGGAACTGTAATCATCGTTGGATTGATCCTTATAGGTGGAGATCTAGGAACAACAATCATTGTCCTTGGAATTGTTGCCGGAATGTTGTTCGTCAGTGGCTTAGCGTTGCGCCACTTTATATCTGTAGGCGCTGTGCTTGCGGTCGGTATTGGGGTCCTAGTTTTTCTAGCACCGTATAGATTGCATAGATTTACTGCTGTTTTAGATCCATTTGCACCGTCCGTTTACAAATTTGCAGGATGGCAACCAGCACATTCACTCATGGGGCTTGCCAGTGGTGGTCTATTTGGGGTTGGCCTAGGAGCGAGTAGGCAAAAGTGGGGAAATCTCACTGAGGCACATACTGATTTTATTTTCTCTGTGATTGGGGAAGAACTTGGGTTACTTGGCACTCTGATTGTGCTCGTGTTGTTCGCGGCTTTACTCTTCGGGATTTTTAAAACAGCGACACAGACAAAAGATCTATTTTCACGATATGCATGCGCTGGAGTTGGACTGTGGATGCTGATGCAGGTAATAATCAATATCGGCTCAACAATTGGAGTTCTTCCCGTGGTCGGCGTTACGTTGCCCTTCATCAGCTACGGAGGGTCTTCATTAATCGCAAATTTTGTTGGAATCGGTTATGTTCTCAATGTGGCACGCAGAGATCCCGATATTCGCCTGGCAGTTCGCGCTCAACAGAACCCGTAACCTTTAATGACTAAGAAAACTGTACTTTTTGCAGCAGCGGGAACAGCTGGGCACGTTGAACCAGCGCTTGCTGTTGCTAGGTGGGTGCGAGGTCAGAACTCCGATGTGAATTGCGTATTCGTCGGAACTCATTCCGGTGTCGAAAATTCACTGGTTGAGGCAGCGGGCTTTGAACTAAAGCGAATCGAAAAAGCAGCTTTTCCACGTGAGATAAACCTTCAAGCTTTTACGTGGATATTTCGCTATCTCATCTCATTAGTGCAATCTGACAATCTCGTAAAAGGCGCCGATGTTGTAGTTGGTTTTGGTGGGTATGTGGCAGCTTCAACTTACCTTGTTGCAAAGTTGCGCAGAAAGCCAATTATTATTCACGAAGCAAATGTAAAACCCGGAATGGCAAATAGGTTGGGCAACTTACTTGGCGGCCGCACACTTGTTGCATTTAGCGAGACAGAAAAAGTTCTAGATAACGTAGAAGTAGTTGGCATTCCTCTTCGTCCCGAGATTGTTGAGTTAGCGAAAATGACCGCCTCCGATCGATTAACAGCCAGAGCAGCAGCTTCAAAGAAGCTTGGCATCAAAGACAGTCAAGTGACTGTTGCAATATTTGGAGGCTCACTAGGTTCTGTCAAATTTAATAGTGTTATTGAGAAGGCGCTTCCAGCTTTTACAAAGCAAGGTATTCAAGTTATTCATTCTGTGGGAAGAAAAAACTCCCTCCCCAGCGCAAGTAAAAATTATTTCCCTTACTCTTACATAGATGACATGGCCTCTGTATATGTGGCCTCTGACCTGGTGATCGCTCGAGGGGGAGCGGTCAGTGTTTTTGAAACAGGAGCGCTGGGTATTTTTACTCTTTATGTTCCACTTGCCATTGGAAATGGTGAGCAACTGCAAAATGCTCAGATCGTCACAGCTTCTGGTGGCGGGATGATTATCGAAAATAGCAAATTTACCTCCGAGTGGCTTAGCGAGAACCTTTCAGAAATCATGAGCAAAGCGAGCACCCATTCTCTTTCAACTGTGCGCACACACTTTCCACTTGACGCAGATGCACAGGTGGGAAGACACATATTGGAACTTCTCCGATGATAGAAAACGTTCAAAAGCTCATTGGTAAGCGCATCCACTTTGTAGGAATTGGTGGAGCAGGCATGAGCGGTATAGCTCGCATAATGATGGCTGAAGGCCTCAGAGTGAGTGGATCGGATATGAAGCGCACCAGCATTACTGACTCCTTGGAGTCACTTGGCGCACAGGTGTTTATTGGCCATGATGCAAAAAATATTGAGGGTGCAGATTTAGTTATCGCATCAGGGGCAATTGGGTATAGCAATGTTGAGATCACCGCGGCGCAAAAGGCTGGAATTGAGATATTGACCAGAGCAGAAGCACTTGCCACATTGATGTCAGGGAAAAAATCGGTGGCCATTGCGGGAACACATGGAAAGACAACGACAACTTCAATGCTTACTGTCGCCCTTCAATCTGCTGGAAGTGATCCATCATTTGCCATTGGGGGCCTAATAAATAGTTCTGGCCTAAACGCCCATCTTGGAAGTGGTGAGATCTTTGTTGCTGAGGCGGATGAATCTGATGGATCTTTCACGGCTTATCACCCTTACGGGGCGATCATTACAAACATTGAATTAGATCACGTTGATCACTTCAAATCACTTGATGAGGTATTTAAGGCCTTCTTGGACTTTATTGACTCAATTCAAAGTGGGGGGTTCCTAGTTGTCTGCATCGATGACCCAGGTGTCAAAACACTTCTGAGTAGGATGAAGCGAAGCGACATTAAAGTCATTACATATGGACAGGGTGCAGCGGATTACACGATTTCCAGAATTCTCTTGCAGCCAGGAGATTGCCTCGCACGAGTTTCGATGAATGGCAAGATTTTGCCTGATTTGCAATTAGAAATTCCTGGCCAGCACAACCTCATGAATGCCACGGCGGCTCTAGCTGCAGGGGCTGCACTTGGAGTGAATCCTGAAAGTCTCATCGCTGGGCTTGCTAGATACTCTGGCTCAAGGCGTCGTTTTGAACATAAGGGCGTGGTTAATGGAATTGAAGTTATCGATGATTACGGCCATCACCCGACTGAATTACGAGTGACCTTAGAAACTGCAAAAAACTATGCAGAAGCAGGAAAAGTAATTGTTGTATTTCAGCCTCATCGATATTCCAGAACTCAAGCATTTGCTCCTGAATTTGCTGATGCCCTTTCAATCGCCGACGACGTTTTGGTTTTAGAGATCTACCCAGCAAGTGAAGAGCCGATTCCAGGTGTGACTTCGCAGATGATCACAAAGCATATGGATCAGAAGCACTCTGAGTTTGAGCCGTCTATGGTGAAAGCAGTTGAGAGAGTTGTTTCAATGGCAAAGCCTGGTGATGTAATCATGACCCTAGGCGCTGGAGATGTGAGTTCACTAGCTCCTGTCATTGTTGAAGCATTGGCGGAGAAACATTCGTAAGTTCCAATGGATCAGATCAAAAAATCTGCCCGTTATCGCTCTCGTGCTTGCCTTGGTTGTTTTGTTCGCCTACGTACTCGGTTGGTCAAAGCTCCTTGTTGTGAAGAAGATCGATCTGGCAGCAAATGGCAATGAGGTCGTAATTTCCCAAATTATTGAACCTACCGATATTCATATTGGGCTACCCCTTGCCAGAGTCAACGTATCTAAAATCAATCGCGACCTGTCTAATCTGACATGGATTAAGCACCTCAAAGTTAATCGTCATTGGGCCACAGGTAACGTGAGCATTGTGGTGATACCCAGAATTCCGGTCGCTCGGTATGAGGTGAATGGCAGTATCAATTACTTTGATAGTGAAGGGATCACTTTCACAGCCCCAAGTGCTTCAACGGACCTACCTTTAATTACCTTCTCCTCAGATGGCCAGGCATCCAAGCAGGCAGTGGCAGAGTTCTTGGCCCAGATACCGGCTGACTTTCTTGCTGGGATGAGTGAACTTCGGGTTCTATCGCCAGAATCCATCAAGATGGCAACCTCTTTGCCTGGCTATAAAAATCTTGAAGTATCTTGGGGGAGTTCAACCGAGTTACCACTTAAGGTCAATGTTTTACGCCACTTATTGGCCCTTGGCGATAATGCAAAAGTCATCCGAGTCGACCTGACAAATCCATCGCAACCTGTAACTTCCACCAAGTAATTCATAAGAATTCATTGTGTAATAAATTTTTTAATAACTCGTGTCGGTCATTGATAGAGACAGCGCTGAGTCCTACTTTTACGCATCAGAATTCAACGTGCTTTAACTCTCAAGTAGAGATTTAGAGTCCAAAGAGAGGCATACCGTGGCTACACCACAGAATTACCTAGCAGTAATTAAAGTCGTCGGAATTGGTGGCGGCGGAGTTAATGCTGTTAACAGAATGATTGAAGCGGGCCTTAAAGGTGTTGAGTTCATTGCAATTAATACAGATGCACAACAACTTATTATGAGTGATGCAGATGTGAAATTAGATATTGGTCGCAAATCAACTCGCGGTCTTGGTGCAGGTGCTGCGCCAGAAGTTGGTCGTCAAGCAGCCCTTGATCATATGGATGAAATTGAAGAAGTCCTTCGCGGAGCAGATATGGTTTTTGTTACTGCTGGTGAAGGTGGCGGAACAGGTACTGGCGGCGCACCGATCATTGCAAAAATTGCAAAAGATCTAGGAGCGCTCACAGTCGGTGTTGTAACAAAACCGTTTTCATTTGAAGCAAAACACAGAACTGCGCAAGCTGAAGTAGGAATTGAACTGCTGCGCGATGAAGTAGACACACTGATTGTTATTCCAAACGATCGACTCCTTGCTATTTCAGATCGTTCGATCACAGCAGTAGAAGCATTTAGAAGCGCAGATCAAGTATTACTCTCTGGCGTACAAGGAATCACAGATTTGATAACCACACCTGGTCTAATCAACTTGGACTTCGCAGATGTGAAGAGTGTTATGGAAGGCGCCGGTTCAGCGCTCATGGGTATTGGTTCTGCTCGCGGTGAAGCTCGCGCTACTCGCGCTGCTGAGCTAGCAATTTCCAGCCCATTGCTTGAAGCATCAATCGATGGAGCTCGCGGTGTGCTTCTTTCAATCGCCGGTGGATCTGACCTTGGCTTATTTGAACTGAGCGAAGCAGCAGAACTAGTTGCAAAGTTTGCTCACCCTGATGCAAACATTATCTTTGGAACGGTTATCGATGATGCGTTAGGTGATGAGATCAGAATTACTGTGATCGCTGCAGGTTTTGAAGGTGGGGCCCCAAAGCGTGTGGCCATGCCATCTATTGATGCCAGCGTGCTCAATGGAATCGCCAATCCGATTGCCAATAATGATCCAATTGCAGTTGCTCTAGATCTTGGACTTCAAGAAGACACACAAGAAGTACCAGTTGCCTCAAGGCGCCGGATCACCTTTGAAGAATTGGTGAGTGAAGACGAGATAGACGTTCCTGACTTTATGAAGTAAATGGCACGTATTTTTTTCACATCTCGAGCAATCGGGGATATGAAAACGCCAGCGGCTCGACAGTCACTTAAAGACAGTCTCTCAATAAAAAGCCTTGTCTTTATGGAGCAAACACATAGCGATGTCGTGGCAGTAATTGAGAATCCCATGGTCGAACCCTTGGCCGATGCACTCATTACTTCTACACCAGGGCTTGCGATCGCAGTACTTGTTGCCGATTGCATTCCATTGCTGCTTTCTAGCGATGATCTCGTTGCCGCCATTCATGTTGGGCGTAAGGGAGTATTGAATGAAATTGCACTTAAGACTGTAGAGAAAATGAAACAGATGGGAGCACTGAAAATTTCTGGGGTTATTGGTCCCTCTATTTGTGGCACATGCTATGAAGTTTCACCTGAGATGTATGAGCAGGTCACGCAAGTTGTCCCTTCGAGTGCAACAACTAAAGAGCTGCACGCACTTGATCTTAAAGCGGCCCTTATGGATCAGCTCGCCTCTCAGTCAGTTGCTGTAAAAGACATGGCGCTCTGCACGCTTTGTTCAGTCAATGAAACTAGAAAGAGTGATTACTTCTCATATAGAGGCGGGGATGAATTTGCTCGTGGGTCGGGGGTGATTTGCTTGTGAGTGATACACGAAAAGATGAACTGGCCGAGAACTTGGGAAAAATCAAAGCTCGGGTAGCAACTGCCGCCACCCAGTCGGGTAGAAAAGTTGAAGAGATCACTCTGGTGGTTGTGACAAAGACTTTTCCTGTGAGCGATGCCCAACTCCTTTATGAGTTGGGGGAGCGCAACTTTGGTGAAAACCGTAACGAAGAGGGCTCTGCTAAAAAAGAACTTGTTGGCCCAGATGTGATGTGGCATTTCCAAGGTCAGATTCAAAGCAAGAAAATCCGCCACATTGCGCAGTGGGCAAACGTTGTTCACTCTTTGGACTCGGTCGATCATGCTCGAAAATTTGCTGAGATGCCTCAGGCAAAAGACCTCAAGTTTTTTGTTCAAGTAAATTTAGAGCCATCTCGAGTGGATCGCGGTGGAGTTAGCGTTGCGGGCCTGCCAGATTTCCTGGAAGAGGTCGCTGGCCTTAACAGCATCGATGTTATTGGACTCATGACAGTGGCCCCACTGGATATTGCCCCCAGGGAGGCATTTCAAGAAGTCGCTGAAGCCAAGAATTTAGTCCAAAAAAATTACCCATCAATTACTCAGCTATCCATCGGTATGAGTGGAGACTTTGAAGAAGCGATTGCATGCGGTGCGACACATATACGCATAGGCAGTTCAATCCTCGGATCTAGACCCCCTCAAGCCTAAACTTCTGACATGGCTAACGTATTTAAAAAGGCAGCAAATTACCTCGGTTTAGCAGAGGACGACGAAGAGTTCACAGCGATCCCAGCGGTCCCTGAAACGCGTCGTAGCGTCAGAGCTGTTGCGCAAGCCGTGACATCTCGACCAACATTTACCCAAGTTTCACAACCGGCTCAGCAAGATGCCCTGCCAATCATGGATCAGATTTTTACAATCCATCCACGTTTCTATAACGAAGCGCGTGTTGTTGGTGAACGTTACAGAGAAGGTCAGCCAGTCCTAATGAACTTGACGGATATGGATGAATCAGAACGGAAGCGCCTTGTCGATTTTGCCTCTGGATTAGTTTTCGGTCATCACGGAAGTATTGAGCGTGTTACCTCAAAGGTATTTTTGTTGACTCCACCAAATGTTCGGGTGAGCAGTGAAAATAAGACGGCAGCAGCTGAAGCAAGTTTTTTTAACCAAAGCTGATTTCTTGTCACGGGAGTAGTTCATGAGCTCAATTGGAATTATTTTAGGCTGGATACTCCAGGTATTTCTTATTGCACTCTTTGCGCGAGTAATTCTTGATTATGTCCGCATGTTCTCTCCTCAATGGAGACCGCGAGGAATCATTCTTGGGTTAGCCGAAGCAATCTATGGAATGACAGATCCGGTCATGCGATTTGTCAGGCGCTTTATTCCGCCGCTTCGTCTTGGTCCAGTAGCGGTTGATTTATCTTTTATTTTAGTTTTTATCGTTACTCAAATACTTATTTCGTTAGTTCGCTCTCTTTAAGGCCAAGCCTAAAGCGATTTCATTATTGCCCTGCGCAAGTGCTTTATTTTCGCTCATAGATACAGCGAGAACTTCATCAGAGATTTCCTTGGAGTATTTATTTATTGCTTGAGCAATCTCATTACTACCAGACCACTCCACAACAATTCGATCCGAAATATCAAAGCCTGAATTCTTGCGTTCCTCTTGAATACTGCGGATAACTTCCCGCATTAAGCCGGCTTCGATAAGTTCAGGAGTGAGCGCCAAATCAAGAGCAAGACTCTCACCGGAATGGCTAGCAACTGACCAGCCTTCTTTAGGGGTCTCAGTGATGACAAGATCCTCTGGAGTAATTTGGGCGACACTTGTCCCATATGAAATCTCTGCGTTGCCTTTGCTTCGAACTTCTCGAACCAATGCTGTGGCATCAGAATCAGTGACCGCCTTTGCGATTGCCTGAACATCTGCGCCATATCTAGCGCCAATACTTCTAAAGTTTGCTTTGATAGAAACGCTCACCAGGTCTTCATTTTCACTTGCTAACTCTTCGAGTGAAAGCACATTGAGCTCTTCTGCAACGTGTGAACGAATTTCAGCGTCCATTGCTTTCCAGCCTGAGGCAGCAACTAGCGCCCTAGCAAGAGGTTGGCGAATCTTTATCTTCGACTCTGCTCGCGCCGAGCGGCCAAGCTCAACGAGACGGCGGGAGAGTGCGACTGAAGTAGACAGTTTCTCGTTAATCAAATCAGCAGTAAATGTTGGAAATGATGTCAGGTGAACTGATTCGTGCGCCGCTGCCTCACCTGCTCGGATCAAAACTTGCCAGACGTGTTCAGTAATAAAGGGAACCATTGGAGACATAAGTTGAGTCAGTGTTTTAAGGCAAGTAAAGAGAGTCTCAAGTGCTTCGGCTTCACCATCCCAGAAGCGTCTACGTGAGCGACGTACGTACCAATTAGAGAGATCATCAATAAATGCTGCAAGCAAGCGTCCGGCTTCTTGTGAATCAAATCCTGCATACGCGCTGTCGACATCTCTGACGAGAGCATTGAGCTCAGAGATGATCCATTTATCCATAGTCACATCTGATTTTTTAGGTGCTGCTGGCATCACAAAATTTGCAGCATGAGCATATAAAGTAAAGAACGAGACCGTGTTCCAGTAAGTAAGTAGCGTCTTTCGCACAACATCAGAGAGGGCGTCATGGCCAACTCGGCGGGCGCTCCATGGAGAACCTGCTGCGAGCATGTACCAACGAACTGCATCTGCTCCATGTTGATCCATGAGCGGAATTGGTTGCAACACATTACCTAGGTGCTTACTCATCTTGCGTCCATCTTTATCCAGAATGTGGCCAAGACAGAGAACGGTTTTATAAGAGCTTTCATCAAAGACAAGCGTTCCTATTGTCATCAGGGTGTAGAACCAGCCGCGCGTCTGGTCAATTGCTTCGCAGATAAAGTCCGCTGGGTAAGAGGATTCAAATTCCTTGGCAGAGCCTTCTTTGTGCGGGTATCCCCACTGAGCAAAGGGCATTGCACCTGAGTCATACCAACAGTCAATAACCTCCGGCACACGATTCATTGTTTGCGAACAAGTGGGACATGGAAAAGTGATGTCATCAACATATGGGCGGTGTGGGTCGGTCTTTGAGAGTTCAGTGCCAGCAAGCGTGGAGAGCTCTGCAAGAGAACCTACACAGTAAAGATGCTCATCAGGACAGCGCCACAATGGAAGCGGTGTTCCCCAGTAGCGATTTCTGGAAACGGCCCAATCAATGTTGTTCTCTAGCCAGTCGCCGTAGCGACCTGTCTTAATAGTCTCTGGGTGCCAATCTGTTTTAGCATTTTGTGCGATCAACTCATCTTTAATCGCAGTCGTGCGGATATACCAAGATGGTTGTGCGTAATACATAAGAGGGGTGTGGCAACGCCAGCAATGTGGATACGAGTGCTCAAATTGAAGTTGGCGATAGAGAACGCCACGAGATTTAAGTTCCTTGATCAGAATTTTGTCAGCTTCTTTGAAAAATACTCCGCCTACTAGCGGAGTTTGGGCATTAAATGTTCCGTCGGGAGCCATGGGATTAACAACAGGCAGTCCATATTTGCGACAAACAAGTAAGTCGTCAGCACCGAAAGCAGGTGATTGGTGGACTATTCCAGTTCCATCTTCAGTTGTGACGTAATCAGCAAGAACTACAAAATGAGATTCAGGTATTTCGATGAGATCAAGCGGGCGCTTATATGTGACTCGCTCAAGATCGCTACCCAGAAATGAGGCAACAACTTTACGATCTTCGCCTAAAACATGAGCAAGGGGAGCGGCAACGACAAGGCGCTCTACTTTCTCGTCTGTAGTTACTTCACATACTTCGTAAGTAACCTTGGGGTTTACCGCAATTGCAGTATTTGATACCAAAGTCCAAGGTGTTGTTGTCCACACCAAGAAGGAGGCGTTGAGTTCTGCCAGCTTTCCTGATGTTGCTGGAAAGCGAATATAGACAGAAGGGTCTTTAACATTTTCATACCCTTGTGCTAATTCGTGGTCTGATAAACCGGTTCCGCAACGTGGGCAATAGGGAGCAACTCGGTGGTCTTGAACAAGTAATCCTTTTTTCCAGATTTGTTGTAGTGACCACCACACACTTTCAACATATTCAGGCGACATGGTCCAGTAGGCCTCATCGAAATCAACCCAAAAGCCCATGCGACGAGTCATGGAAGTGAATTCATCTACATGGCGCTGCACGGATTCGCGGCACTTATCATTAAATGCAGCGATGCCATACTTTTCAATATCGCCTTTACCTGAGAAACCAAGTTCCTTTTCAACGGCGATTTCAACTGGTAGACCATGGCAGTCCCAACCCGCTTTACGGATTACTTGATGGCCTTTCATTGTTTGGTAACGTGGAAATAAATCCTTAAATACTCGAGCTTCGATGTGGTGAGTTCCAGGTGAACCATTTGCAGTTGGAGGACCCTCATAGAAAGTCCAACGTGGTGCGCCATCACGAGCTGAAACTGACTTTTCAAAAATGTTGTTCTTTTCCCAGAACTTCAAAATGTCCTGCTCTACAGAAGGCAGGTCAATTTGTGGGGCAAGGGTGCGGAAGGATCCGTCAGACTTTTCGGCCACCAGTACCCCTTCACGCTTAGATGAATTAAGAGGGCGAGTCTAGCGCGGCAGAGTTGGTAAAACTGGGGGTTGGGTTCTAGCCTTCTGCCGCAGCATAAAGGGTTCGCCCGCAGGAAAAACTAGAGAAGCGAAAATTTACATGGCAATACTTAAGAAAAAAGCAGCAAAGAAATCACCTGCCAAGAAGACGACTGCCAAGAAAGTCGCCAAGAAAGCACCAGTGAAGAAAAAGAGCGCTGCGAAAAAGGCTCCTGCAAAGAAGGCTGCTGCCAAGAAGGCCGCACCTGCAAAGAAAGTTGCAGGCCGTTCTCCAAATATTGTTAAGCCATCTCTGGCCAAGCGCAAGCCTGGTAAGCCGTTTCCTGCAAAGCTCCAGAGCACAACAAAAGGTGACTCAACAACAATCACAGTGACCCCTCGCGAAGTTAATAACGGGCCCGAAGTTGTCGTTGAAGAGCGCCGCCTAGTTATGCCACCACCACCTCGTCCCACAAAGAGTGGAAAGAAAGTTGCCCCGCTCAAACCCATTAAGGCCGCTCCCGCACCACACGTTGTTGCAGCTGGTGAGAATCCTTGGACCGCAACTGAACTTAAAGCTATGAAAACTGAATTAGGCAAGGAACTTGTTCGCTTGAAATCTGAGCTTGTTGATGCCGAGAGTGAGATGGAAGATCTTATTTTTGCTGCCGGAGTTGGTGCCGGAGATGATCAGGCCGATGCAGGTACCAAAACCTTTGAACGGGAACACGAAATGTCATTGGTATATAACGCGCGTGACATGGTCATACAGACAGAGCGTGCCATTGAAAGAATTGATACTAAGACTTATGGACGATGCGAAGAATGTGGCAATGCGATTGGTAAGGCACGTCTACAAGTATTTCCTCGCGCAACACTATGCATGGTCTGTAAGCAGAAAGAAGAACGACGCTGAGCAAACCCGAACCATTTTCACCGAATGTACTTGCGGTTCGGTGGCTTGCAGGGGTTTCACTTATTGTCTTCATCTTTGATGCGGGGAGCAAGGCGTTAGCGATCAGAACTCTCTCCTCTGCCCCTATAAAAGTTATTGGCAGCTTCCTTGAGCTTGAACTCACAAGCAACTCAGGAGCCGCATTTAGTTTGGCGACAAGTGCCACGCTCCTTCTCTCTCTTCTCTCACTAGCGGCAATTGCGGGAATCTATTTATTTGCTAGAAGCATCACTTCAAGAGCCTGGGGGATTGCTTTAGGCTTTTTACTCGGCGGAATCTGCGGCAATCTCAGTGATCGAATTTTTAGAAGTCCCTATTGGCTTAAAGGAGCAGTTACCGACTGGATTAAATTGCCTCATTGGCCGGTATTTAATCTTGCAGACACCTCTATTGTTATCTCTGCAGCCACTATCGGCTTGCTCCTTATTAAGAATGTGAAACCGAGGGCATTTGATGACGCTTCCTGAGAGCTTGAAGCGGCAGGAGCGAGTCATCTCTATTCCTGAGGGCCTGGATCAAGAGAGAGTAGATGCAGCACTTGCACGCATGTTGGGTCTGAGCCGTTCGGTCATAGTTGATCTCATTGAGTCCGGGGAAATCAGCAAGTCTGGAAAAGTTGTCACTAAATCTGACAAAGTATCAACAGGTGATGTTCTGGAAATACTGATGCCAGCAGCCAAACTACCTCCAACTCTTACCGCAACCCCCATTGAAGGATTAGACGTTGTCTTTAATGATGACCACATAATTGTTATCAATAAACCTGCTGGAGTTGCAGCTCATCCAAGTCCTGGGTGGCAAGGACCAACAGTTATCGGGGCGATTATTGCTGCCGGCTACAACGTCTCAACTAGCGGCGCTGCCGAGCGACAAGGCGTAGTTCATCGACTTGACGTTGGAACAACTGGTTTGATGGTTGTTGCTAAAGATGAAGCATCATATGCAAATTTAAAGGATCAGTTTAGAGACAGAGTTGTGAAAAAGGTTTATCACGCAATGGTGCAGGGGCACATGGATCCTTCTGAGGGAACAATCGATGCTCCGATTAATCGTCATCCGCGCGAAGATTATCGATTTGCTGTAGTTGCAGATGGCAAACCGAGCATCACGCATTACAAATCACTGGAGTTGTTTCCTGCAGTCTCATTATTGGAGATTGAGTTAGAAACTGGGCGCACCCATCAGATCAGGGTTCACTTTTCCGCACTTCATCACCCGCTTGTTGGTGATCTCACATATGGGGCAGACCACACGATTGCTGAACGCCTTGAGATGCACAGACCATGGCTACACGCACGCCAACTTGCCTTCACACACCCGATCACAGGGGAGCACCTGTCATTTAATTGCGAGTATCCAAGCGATCTGACACGCTCACTTGCGACCTTAGCCCGAAACAGCCATGGGAATTAATCTCAGTAGTAATCTGCCTAACCGTGTCTGACAATTCCAATTTCGCCCACCTCCACGTTCACACCGAGTACTCAATGCTCGATGGTGCAGCGCGAGTCGAGGAATTGGTCCAAGAGGTAGCTAGGCAGGGAATGCCTGCAATTGCGATCACAGATCACGGAAATGTTTTTGGTGCTTATGAATTTAATAAGCAAGCCAAGAAAGCCGGCGTTAAACCAATTATTGGAATTGAAGCTTATGTTGCACCTGAGAGCCGTTTTGATAAGAAACGTGTGAAGTGGGCAGACGGCGGAGAGGACGATGTCTCAGGTGGTGGTGCATATACGCATATGACGATCCTTGCGGAGAACAACACTGGCCTCAGCAATTTATTCAAACTATCGTCACTTGCTTCCCTCGAAGGTTTTTATTACAAGCCCCGTATGGATCGTCAATTACTTTCTCAGTATTCAGAAGGCTTGATTGCAACGACAGGCTGCCCAGGCGGAGAAATTCAAACAAAGATCCGCATGGGTGCATATAAAGATGCATTGACCGCAGCGTCAGAGTTAAGAGACTTATTTGGTAAAGAGAATTTCTATCTAGAAATTATGGACCACGGGATCGATATCGAAAACCGAGTCAAGGCAGATCTACTCAAATTAGCTAAAGAGCTAGGGCTTCCGTTGCTCGCAACCAATGACCTGCATTACACAAAGCATGAAGATGCTGGAGCGCATGAAGCGCTGTTATGTGTTCAATCAGGATCCACTATTGCCGACCCAAAGAGATTTAAATTTGAAAATAGCGAGTTCTATCTCAAGAGTGCTGCGCAAATGCGCCAATTGTTCTCTGATATTCCTGAGGCATGCGATAACACCCTATTGATTGCTGAGCGTTGCAACATCACTATGCGTGAAAATGAAAACTTACTCCCTAAATTTGAAGTGCCAGATGGACAGACTGAGGATTCCTGGCTGCGTTCACTTGCCGAGAAGGGTCTTACAGAACGGATGGGTGGAACCGTCCCTTCCGAATACAAAGAGCGTTTAAATTACGAACTCGATGTCATGATCAAGATGGGATTTCCTGGTTACTTTTTAGTTGTTTCAGATCTGTGCGCTCATGCCCGTGAAGTAGGCATTCGAGTTGGCCCAGGTCGAGGCTCTGCTGCTGGTTCACTTGTTTCTTATTCACTCGGAATTACCGCCCTTGATCCAATTAAGCATGGTCTTTTGTTTGAGCGCTTCTTGAATCCAGAGCGTATTTCGATGCCTGATATCGATCTTGATTTCGATGAACGCCGACGCTCGGAGATGATCGCTTACGCAACAAACAAATATGGCGAAGGCCGAGTTGCCCAGATCATTACCTATAGCAACATTAAATCCAAGCAAGCGCTAAAAGATTCAACTCGGGTGCTTGGATACCCGTATGCAATTGGTGACAAAATTACCAAAGCTCTACCGCCAACAATTATGGGCAAAGACATAACTCTTTCTGGGATTTTTGATTCTAAGAACGAACGTTTTGGTGAGGCAGGCGAGTTCCGCTCACTTTACGAGAGTGATCCAGATGCAAAGCGAATCGTAGATACTGCAAGAGGTCTTGAAGGCTTGAAAAGACAGTGGGGAGTACATGCAGCTGGCGTGATTTTATGTCGCGAGCCACTCCTTGATGTCATTCCTATTCATCGCAGAGAAGCAGACGGCGCGATCATCACCCAGTTCGACATGGGAGCTTGTGAATCTATTGGATTACTCAAGATGGACTTCTTGGGGCTTCGAAATCTCTCAGTGCTTGATGATTGCTTACTCAATATCAAAGCTAATGCAGGAGAAACCGTTGATCTTTCTACGCTTGCATTGGATGACAAGAAAACTTATGAGTTACTGGGTAAGGGTGAAACACTCGGAGTCTTCCAACTAGATGGTGGGCCGATGCGGGCGCTGCTGCGTCAGATGGCGCCAGACTCGTTTGAAGATATTTCAGCTGTGATTGCCCTATATCGCCCAGGACCTATGGGAGTGAATGCGCATACTGATTACGCTGATCGAAAAAATAAGCGCAAAGTAGTTGAGCCAATACATCCAGAACTCTCTGAACCCCTCAAGGACATCTTGGGTGACACATACGGCCTCATCGTCTATCAAGAACAAGTAATGGCGATCGCGCAAAAAGTTGCTGGCTTCTCATTAGGACGAGCAGATTTATTGCGCAAAGCGATGGGTAAGAAGAATAAGGAAATCCTAGATAAGGAATATGTAAATTTTGAAGCTGGAATGCAAGCAAATGGTTTTGGTACTGGGGCAATCAAAAAGTTATGGGACACCTTGATTCCATTCTCCGACTATGCATTTAACCGAGCTCACAGTGCTGGGTATGGCCTTGTCTCTTATTGGACCGCGTATCTGAAGGCAAATTACCCAACGGAATATATGGCTGCACTTTTGACGAGTGTTCGAGATGATAAAGATAAGAGCGCCCTCTATTTGAGTGAGTGCCGACGTATGGGTATTAAAGTGCTGCCTCCGGATGTCAATGAATCATCTTCTGACTACACCCCACTGGGAGCGGATATTCGCTTTGGCCTTACCGCGATTCGAAACGTGGGAGAGAACGTTGTTGCTTCCATTACGGCAAATCGAGCAAGCAAAGGTCGTTATAACTCATTTGGAGATTTCCTTACTAAGGTTGATCAGAGCGTGTGTAACAAGAAGACAATCGAATCTCTCATCAAAGCCGGTGCTTTTGATTCACTTGGATCCTCACGGCGCGGCTTAATGATGGTTTATTTAGAAGCTCTTGATTCAATTTCAGAGACAAAACGCGCTGAATCCATCGGGCAGTTTGACCTCTTTGGTTCAGCTAATGCTGAAGCAACAACATCTGTTTCTGGCCTTGAGTTGGATATCCCCACTGGGGAATGGGAAAAGCGGATGCTTCTTACTTATGAAAGAGAGATGCTTGGGCTTTATGTCTCAGATCATCCACTGCTTGGAATCGAGCATGTTTTAAGAGCGGCAGTAGACATTCCACTTTCACAATTATCCGATGATTCCGTTGGCCATGATCAAATTGTGACCATTGGAGGTTTAATTACCCAAGTACAGAGAAAAGTTTCCAAGCAAGGAAACGCTTGGGCAATAGTTTCAATTGAAGATCTAGAAGGCGCAGCTGATGTTCTCTTCTTTGCAACTACATATGTGAATTACGCAATGAATTTAATTGAAGATCAAGTAGTGACAATTAGGGGCCGCGTTGACAAGCGTGAAGAAGCCCCTCGCATCACAGCGCTAGAAATGTCACTGCCAGATATAACCGGAGCGCCAACAGGGCCTCTTGTGATCACGATGAGCGCCGCTCGAGTAACGCCGCCGTTGGTTGATCGCATGAAAGAAATTCTGCGATCCCATCCCGGCTCTCGGGAAGTTCACTTGAAATTAGATGATGGGCAAAAAGGGCTTGTAATGAAGATTGATGATGATCTTCGGGTGACTGCGTCGCCAAGTTTGAGCGCAGACTTGAAATCCGTCCTTGGTCCAGACTGTTTGGTCTCATAGCTTTTATTCGTGCCTTCCAGGACTTCCAACGCTTTAGAATGAGACAGTGAATTCCCCTATAGGCCTAGATATCCGGACCGTTGATTTTCGCGGTAAGTCCTTATCTCGTGGGCAATATCGTAAAGAGCTACCTAGAGCAGTTATGGATATTGAAACTGCCATGGTCGCTATTGCGCCGATACTTAAGCGAGTTGAAAATGGAAATGAAGAAACCCTGCGTGAACTTGCGGAAGAATTTGAAGGGGTAAAGCCAGCCCACATTCGTGTCCCACAAAGTGAATTAGATAAAGCGCTATCAGAGCTTGTCCCACAAATTCGCTCTGCGCTTGAAACAGCAATCGAACGAATTAAAAAAGTGCATGGCAGCCAAATTAGACAATCACAAACAACGCAAGTAGTTCCTGGAGCAGAAGTCACACAGCGTTGGATTCCAGTTGATCGTGTTGGACTTTACGTTCCTGGAGGGCTCGCCGTTTATCCAAGTTCGGTGATGATGAATGTGATACCCGCCCAGATTGCTCAAGTTGCAAGTATTGCTGTTGCCTCACCTCCGCAAAAAGAATTTAATGGTCTGCCACACCCAACTATTTTGGCAACGTGCGCCCTGCTTGGGATTAAAGAAGTGTATGCAGTTGGGGGAGCGCAAGCCGTTGCGATGTTTGCATATGGTGTTGACGGAGTTTGTCAGGCCACAGATCTTGTTACTGGTCCGGGAAATATTTACGTCGCAGCAGCAAAGCGAGCCTTGCGTGGGAAAATTGGCATTGATTCGGAAGCAGGCCCAACCGAGATTGGGATTCTTGCAGATGAGAGCGCTATTGCCGCAGAAGTTGCTGCTGACCTCATCAGCCAAGCAGAGCACGATGTACATGCAGCAGCTGTTCTTGTGACCACCTCTGAAGCACTTGCGCAAAGTGTTCGGGATGAACTTGGAAAGCGCATACCAGCGACAAAGCACTCGGTGAGAATTACGACTGCGCTCAACGGAATTCAATCTGCGATTGTTCTTGTCGACTCAATTCAACAAGGCATAGATGTGGTTAATGCCTTAGCAACTGAGCACTTGGAACTACATGTAAAAGATGTAGAAAAGGTTGCTTTGTCTATTAGAAATGCGGGCGCTGTCTTTCTTGGACGCTTCACTCCTGTATCGCTTGGCGATTATGCAGCTGGTTCAAATCACGTTCTTCCAACAGGTGGATGTGCTTGTCACTCCAGCGGGCTATCTGTTCAAACATTTTTAAAGGGCGTTAATTTCATTTCTTATGATGAGGCATCCTTTAATCAGATTGCCCCGACAGTTATCACTTTGGCAAACGCTGAGGATTTACCTGCACACGGTGAAGCAATGTCAGCACGATTTGAAGGGAAAAAATAATGGCATCTGCCTGGCCATACTGGCTGCCTATTCGTGCCGACCTCTACGGAATCTCTCCATACGGAGCGCCTCAAATTTCTGATGTGGTTGCGCTCAACACAAACGAAAATCCATTTGAACTCCCTAAAACTGTTCAAGATGCGATTGTCTCTCGTGTTAGTGAAGTAGTGCACAGCCTGAACCGCTATCCAGATCGTGATGCAGAAGCACTTCGCAGCAAACTTGCAGAGTATATTTCTAAGACAACTGACACAAATGTCACACGTGAGAATATCTGGGCGGCAAATGGAAGTAATGAAATCCTCCAAACAATCATGATTGCTTGCGGAGGAGCAGATCACCTTGCACTTGGATTCACTCCTTCTTATTCAGTGCATCCACTCATTGCTCAGCTCACGAGAACTCCTTGGTTTGCCGGAACTCGCGATCAGGACTTTGCCATCGATATAGCTGTTGCCAAGAAGCTTATTCTTGAGAAGAACCCTTCATTGATATTTGTGACAACTCCAAACAATCCTTCTGGCACTTCAACACCCCTTACTCACATCCGTGAGTTGGCAGATCTCGCCGGACAAGTTGGAGCCCTACTTATTGTTGATGAGGCATACGCGGAGTTTTCTCAAGAAGCCTCAGCGGTAGGTCTCATTGCAGATTTCCAGCATGTAGTCGTTGTCAGAACTATGAGTAAAGCATTTGCTTTTGCCGGAACCAGACTCGGTTACCTCGTTGCGCATCCAGCCGTAGTAAACGCGGCGCTTATTGCGAGACTTCCTTATCACCTCAGCTCGATTACACAGGCAGCGGCGGAAGTTGCATTAGATCACGCTGAATTGATGCAGGGAGAGATTGCAACAATTGTTTCTGAGCGTTCAAGGGTTGCAGAGGCTATTGCTTCAATGGGTTATAAACCTGTGCCTAGTGCTGCAAACTTCATTCTCTTCAGTGGGTTCACAGATGAAGCGAGTGCGGTCTGGCAGCGCCTTTTGGATCAGGGTATTTTGATACGAGATATTGGACTCCGTGGATATTTGCGCGTGACTATAGGAACACCAGCTGAAAATGATCAATTCATAGCGGCGCTTCGAGGAATTACGGAATAATCAGAACTATCACACCACTGCTAGATGAGAGAGAAATAAATGAGTGCTCCACGTATCGCAACAGTTGAACGCAAGACCAAAGAGTCGGAAGTATTGGTCAAACTCAACCTTGATGGCACAGGTGTTATCGATATTCAGACGGGCGTTCCGTTCTTTGAGCACATGCTTTCTCAGCTGGGCAAGCACGCCGGATTTGATCTAACAGTGAAGACAACAGGTGATGTTGATGTTGACTCCCACCACACGGTTGAAGACACTTCACTCGCATTTGGTCAAGCACTCAGAGAAGCACTTGGCGATAAGGCAGGCATTCGCCGCTTTGGAGATGCGATGGTCCCACTTGATGAAGTTCTCGTTCAAGCGGCCGTTGACCTATCGGGCCGACCTTATCTAGTACACCGTCAACCTGAAATTGTTGAATTAATTGGCACCTTTGATACGACACTTGGACGCCATATATGGGAATCTATAGTTGCTGAAGCACGCATTGCTTTACATATTCGTGTTCTAGAAGGCCGTAACGCTCACCACGTCTTTGAAGCCCAGTTCAAAGCGGTTGCGCGCGCAATGCGTGATGCAGTGGCGATTGATGGGCGAGTTACAGGAATTCCATCAACTAAGGGCACTCTTTGATTGCAATTCTTGACTATGGTTCTGGCAATCTCCGTTCGGCCCAGCGTGCTTTTGAACTCACTGGAATCAAGACTGTCATTACATCTGATCCAAATGTCTGCGCTGATAGCGACGGTCTAGTTGTTCCGGGAGTTGGTGCCTTCGGAGCATGCATGAACCAGTTAGTAGATGCTGGTGGCAAAGAAATAATCTTAAATCGAGTTTCTGCTGGTAAACCTGTCATCGGAATCTGTGTGGGCTTACAAATACTTTTTGAGCAGGGCACTGAAAAAGGTGGTGCAAGTGGAGTTGGTGTCTTACCCGGGGAGGTGAGCGAACTTAAATCTGAAATCTTGCCTCACATTGGTTGGAATACGGTTTCTGCAGGAAAAGGCTCAAGACTCTTTGAAGGACTAGATGGGGCTTCCTTTTACTTTGTTCACTCATACGCAGCAAAGAAGGGTGTCCCAGATGCCGTGAATAGTTGGACTGAGTATGGAGAGAAGTTTTTGTCTGCGGTCGAGTGGAACTCTGTATGCGCTGTTCAATTTCACCCAGAAAAAAGTGGCGCAAATGGTGCGCGCTTAATCTCGAATTGGGCAAAGACGCTCTGATGAATACTTTAAATAAACTAGAGCTTCTACCTGCCATTGATGTTAAAGATGGTCGCGCTGTCCGACTTGTTCAGGGAGAACTCAGCGCAACTAGTCAGTACGGCTTGCCAATCGAAGTGGCTAAAGAATTCGCTGGTGCGGGCGCCGAGTGGATCCACCTCGTTGATTTAGATGCTGCCTTTGGCTTAGGTAGCAATGCTGCCCTCCTTGAAGAAGTGATCAAAAGTGTTGATATCAAGGTTGAGTTATCCGGCGGCATTAGAGATGACGAGTCTTTACGTCGCGCACTTGCCACGGGTTGTAAGCGAGTAAACCTTGGAACTGCAGCTCTTGAAAACCCAGATTGGACTGCAAAAGTAATTGCCGAATTTGGCGATCGCATCGCAGTTGGCCTCGATGTTAGAGGTCATACCCTGGCAGCGCGCGGCTGGACAAAAGAAGGTGGAAATCTTTTTGAAACACTTGAGCGCTTAGATCGCGATGGATGCGCAAGATATATCGTGACTGATGTCGCTAAGGATGGAACTCTCACAGGCCCAAATCTTTCTTTGTTGCGTGAAGTCTGCGCCGCAACAAATAAACCGGTAGTGGCAAGTGGTGGAGTTTCAAGTTTGAAAGATTTAGAAGCTATACGTGAGCTCACTTCAATTGGTGTGGAAGGGGCGATAGTTGGCAAGGCACTATATGCAGGCGCCTTCACACTTCAGCAAGCACTCAGTGAGGCAAGCAAATGACATTGGCTAAGCGAATCATTCCTTGCCTAGACGTTGCCAACGGGCGAGTTGTTAAAGGAGTTAATTTTCAAAACTTGGTCGATGCTGGAGATCCAGTCGAACTTGCAAAACTATACGGAGATGCGGGTGCAGACGAGCTAACCTTTCTAGATATCTCTGCCTCAGTTGAAGACCGCTCAACAACGCTAGAGATGGTGGCTAGGACTGCCGAGCAGGTGTTCATTCCGCTAACGGTAGGTGGCGGTATTCGAAGTGTGAGCGATGTTGACGCACTTCTTCGTGCTGGCGCTGACAAAGTAAGTATTAACACGGCTGCAATCTCTCGCCCCGAACTCATCAGCGAAATCTCTGACCGTTTTGGTGATCAAGTGCTCGTTCTATCTGTGGATGCACGTCGTGGCGCGACAGCATCTGGATTTGAAGTTACAACACACGGAGGAAGAGAAGGCGTGGGACTTGATGCGCTTGCTTGGATTGACGAGGCAACAGGGCGAGGAGTCGGAGAGATTCTTCTCAACTCAATGGATGCTGACGGAACGCGCGAAGGCTTTGATATTGAGATGATTACAAAAGTTCGAAGCAAAACCAGAGTGCCACTCATTGCAAGTGGGGGAGCAGGAAAGTTAGAAGATTTTGCTCTTGCCCTAGATGCTGGCGCTGACGCACTGCTGGCCGCGAGCGTTTTCCACTTCGGGACTTTCACCATTCATGAGGTGAAAGAGTTTCTAGCCAAAAAGGGATATTCGGTCCGCCTCTAACCGCCTTTAAGGCAGAATACGGCTATGCCAAATCCAACTTCAATACCAACTCAAATAGCTGAAAGATTTGCTGCTGGGGAGCTTGTTGCTGCGATTGCCCAAGATGTCGAGAGTAAAGATGTTCTGATGTTGGCTTGGATGAATCAGCAGGCGCTGGCGCAAACTCTAGAAACGGGCAGAGTTACTTACTGGAGCAGAAGCAGAAATGAACTCTGGGAGAAAGGCCTCACCTCAGGCAACACTCAAAAGTTGGTAAGTATTGCATTTGATTGCGATGCAGATGCTATTTTGCTTCAGGTTCATCAAGTAGGAGCGGCATGTCACACAGGTGAGCGAACATGCTTTCACAATCAGATAGACATGCATTTTGAGTAGTCAAATTACATTAGAAGAATTTCGCGAATTTGCGCGCTCTTACAATGTTATTCCCGTTTCCAGGAAATATTTGGCAGATACGCAGACTCCTCTGACGATCTATCACAAGCTCGCCGGAAACCGTCCAGGAACTTTTCTCTTGGAATCTGCTGAGGTCGGCGGGACATGGTCACGCTATTCATTTATCGGCATCCATTCACAATCAACACTCACTGAAATCGATGGAAAGGCAGCATGGATAGGATCAGTGCCATCTGGAGCACCCGTTGGAATAGATCCGCTTGAAGCGCTAAAGATTGCAGCGACACATTTGCGTTCACCACATATCCCAGGTCTACCACCACTAACAGGAGGACTAGTTGGCTATGCCGGTTATGAGATTGTTCGTAGACTTGAAAAGATCCCAACTATTGCAAGTGCAGAGATAGACCTTCCTGAAATTGCGTTCATGCTCACATCTGATTTAGCTGTCTTTGATCACTTCAATGGATCACTTACCTTGATTGCTAACGCAATTAATTGGAATGGGAGCGCCGATGGAGTTGATGAGGCTTACCTCGATGCAAATAAACGACTTGATAAATTGGAAGAAATACTCAAGACCCCAACAGCTTCTGACATAAATCGGGAGATCGTGAAAGTTAAACCCGAATATGAGCGCCGAACGACTTCTGAGGAGTTCCAATCACGAGTAGAGAGCATTAAGGAAGAAATTCGAAGTGGAGAGGCATTCCAAGTCGTGCTTTCTCAAAGATTTGTTATGGATGTTCAGGCAGATGCCTTTGATGTCTACCGAGCCTTGCGAGCATCGAACCCCAGCCCTTATATGTATTTATTTAGATTCCATGATGGTTTAGAAGTTGTTGGTTCTAGTCCAGAAGCACTCGTCAAAATTCATGGTGATGAAGTGATGATTCACCCTATTGCGGGGACAAGGCCTAGATCCGATGATGCAGAGAAAGATATTCGACTCGGTGAAGAGCTGATGGCGGATCCAAAAGAGCGGGCCGAGCACCTCATGCTGGTAGATCTTGGTCGCAATGATCTAGGTCGTACATGTAAACCTGGTTCAGTGGAAGTAATCGAATTTATGAAACTTGAACGCTATTCACATGTAATGCACATTGTTTCGACAGTTACCGGAAAACTTGCGCCAGAATATAAGCCAGTAGACGCACTACTTGCCGTATTTCCAGCCGGTACATTGTCAGGGGCACCTAAACCTCGCGCGATGCAGATCATCGAAGAAAATGAACCGACAAGGCGGGGCATATACGGTGGAACGATTGGCTATTTGGATTTCAGAGGAAACATTGATGCATGTATTGCAATCAGAACAGCCGTCATTAAGAGCGGCAAGGCCTATGTTCAGGCGGGCGCAGGAATAGTTGCCGATTCCGTTGCTGCATCTGAAGATATGGAATGCCAGAATAAAGCTGCAGCGGTGTTAGCTGCTATTGCCTCTGCAAATGAAATGCGAGGCATCTGATGCTTTTAACTAAATTATTTATTGTGGCAACTATTTTTGCACTTGGTTTCTATTTTGCTTTTCGCTTGATAAAGCGTGGCTTATCTACAAAGTATGAACCAAAGGCGCCTACTCCATGGAACTCGCTGACTGAGGGTATAGATCCAACGGCTCGGGATGACAAATGAGTTCAGCACTTGAGTCGATTGTTGCAGGTGTACTAGAAGACGTAGCTTCAAGGCAGATTCCAATTGATGAAATTAAGAAGTTGGCGTCGAAAGCTTCTTTGCCTAGAGATGCTTACGCAGCGCTGAATAAATCTGGAACCCAGATCATTGCTGAGATAAAGAGATCTTCACCCAGCAAAGGGGCGCTTGCTCCAATCCTAGATCCAGTTGCTCTTGCTCAAACTTATGAGAATGCAGGGGCGGCGATAATCAGTGTCCTTACTGAAGAACGAAAGTTTGGTGGGAAGTCTGAAGATTTAGTTTTAGTCAGGGAATCGGTAAAGATTCCAGTTTTGCGAAAAGATTTCATTGTTACGCAGTTCCAAGTATATGAAACGCGTGCGCTAGGAGCCGATCTCATGCTTCTGATCGTTGCTGCACTGAGCGATGCACAGATGAAGGATTACTACACTCTCGCAACTGACTTAGGTATGAATGTATTGATTGAGGTTCATGACGAGTCTGAAATCGAACGTGCTTTAAAGATTTCTCCGAAAATCATTGGCGTAAATGCACGAAATTTAAAAACGCTTGAAATTAATGAGCGTGCATTTGAAGATTTGCTTCCATTGATTCCTAGGGAGATTCTTCGAGTCGCAGAATCTGGTATTTCGACTCGAGAACAGGTGCGTCAGGCTGAAGTGAGTGGCGCAAAGGCAATATTGGTAGGGGAGACTCTTGTTCGTGCTGGAGATCCAGCGGTTGCAATTTCAACTCTCCTCGGCAAATAGGCTGCTGGTACCTTTTACCTATGAGCACCCCTGTCGATTCACAAATTCTTGGCCACTTCGGCCCGTATGGTGGCAGGTTTGTTCCCGAAGCTCTCATCGCTGCATTAGATGAGTTAACACTTGCTCATGAGACGGCTCTGAGTGATCCTGACTTTCAAAAGGAATTGGCAGATCTGCACCGCACTTATACGGGGCGCCCAAGCATCATTACAGAGGCAAAACGTTTTGCTCAACATGCAGGTGGGGCAAGAATTTTATTAAAGCGTGAGGATCTCAACCACACTGGTTCTCACAAGATTAACAACGTTCTTGGACAAGCACTTTTAACAAAGCGAATGGGCAAAAAACGCATCATTGCAGAAACTGGTGCAGGCCAACATGGCGTTGCTGCTGCGACAGCTGCGGCTCTCATGGGTCTTGACTGTGTTGTTTATATGGGCGAGGAAGATACAAAACGCCAATCTCTTAATGTTGCACGGATGAAGCTACTCGGCGCAGAAGTTGTTCCCGTTACCCAAGGAAGTAAAACTCTTAAGGATGCCATCAATGAAGCTATGCGCGACTGGGTTACTAATGTTGAAACAACGCACTATCTTCTAGGCACAGTCGCAGGGCCACATCCATTTCCGACAATGGTGAGAGACTTTCATCGCATAATTGGTGTAGAGGCACGTGAACAATGCCTAGACCTGATTGGTCGTTTACCAGATGCTGTACTTGCGTGCGTAGGAGGAGGATCTAATGCAATTGGAATCTTTCACCCCTTCATTGAAGACAAGAATGTTCGCCTGATCGGATTAGAAGCTGGCGGAAGAGGAATTGAATCTGGGTTGCATGCTGCAACAATTTCAGGCGGAACTCCAGGCGTTCTACATGGGACCCGTTCATATGTCTTGCAAGATGACAATGGACAAACAATCGAGTCACATTCGATTTCAGCAGGCCTCGACTACCCAGGAGTGGGACCAGAGCACGCGTATCTTCATGACATTGGTCGCGCCGAATACAGAGCAATCACTGACGATGAAGCAATGTATGCCTTTTCTTTACTTTCTAAGACTGAAGGAATTATTCCAGCAATTGAAACGGCTCATGCGTTAGCCGGGGCAATGCAGGTAGGAAATGAACTTGGACCAGATTCCGTTTTGCTGATCAATCTTTCTGGGCGCGGAGATAAAGATGTTCAAACCGCTGCTGCGTACTTTGGCATCCCGCTATAAATGAGCACGCCACTCGACAATTTATTCGTTAAAACAAGAAGCGAAAATCGAGCGGCCCTGATTGGTTTTTTACCAGCTGGCTTCCCATCTCAATCTGCATCAATTTCTATACTGACTGCAATGGTTGAGGGGGGATGTGATGCCATTGAAATTGGATTTCCATACAGCGATCCGGTCATGGATGGGCCAGTAATTCAAAATGCCTCAGATCAATCCCTCAAGCAGGGAACTGGATCACGTGAAGTTTTTGCAATAGTAAAAGAAATTGCTCCATTAGCTCCAACTGTAGTGATGACATATTGGAACCCCATTGAGCGTTATGGAGTAACGAAGTTTCTCTCTTCAATGAATGAAAACGGGGGAAGTGGAGCGGTTACGCCAGATTTAACAATCGAGGAATCTTCCCAATGGATAGACGAGACAAAAAAAGCCGATACCAATCGCATATTTGTAGTTGCTCCAAGCACAAGTGATGAGAGACTAAAAAAGGTTGCCGAGGCCTCGACAGGCTTTATTTATGCCGCATCTCTCATGGGAGTCACAGGAACACGTACATCAGTCTCATCGAGCGCTCAAACTCTGGTTGATAGAATTCGTAAAGTCACTGACAAGCCGGTTGCTGTTGGTTTAGGCGTTTCAACCCCAGAACAGGCACATGAAGTAGCGCAGTATGCAGATGGAGTAATTGTCGGTTCAGCTTTCATACGTTTAATTCAGGAATCAAAGTCGGAACAAGAGGGAATTGAGAAAGTGAGAAATCTTGCAAAGGCTCTTGCTGAGGGAGTGAAGCGCTCATGAAGAAGTTTTTCAATCCAACTACTCAGCTTTGGCTAACACTTCTCGCACGATTGATTCTCGGAGGCGTGTTGCTTGCTGCGGGTTGGATCAAGGCAATGAAGCCAAGTGAGGCTGCGGCTTCAGTTCGAGTTTATGAAGTCTTGCCAGTTAATATCGCAAATACTTTTGGTTACATACTGCCGTGGGTTGAGATTGGAATTGCGCTCCTACTGATTGTTGGAATTTGGTCCAGGTGGACAAGCGTTGCAGCTGGCACTCTGATGTTTCTTTTTGTTATTGCCATCGCTCAGGCTTGGGCAAGAAAGCTGCCGATCAACTGCGGTTGCTTCGGCAATGGCGGTATCACTGCAGATGGCAAAGTTCATCCCTGGACGTATGCAACAGAGATTATTCGAGATATAGGTCTAATTTTGCTCTCAATTTTTATTACTTACTTCCCAGGAGGTAAGTTTGCCCTAGATACTGGAAGTGAAAATCATGAGAATGGTGGAGGAAGATAATGGCAGCAAGCAATAAGGGTTCAAGCGGTAAAGGCGATAAGACCACACGCAATCTAGTTGTTGGAATGATTCTGTTGGTTGTTGTTGCAGGCGCTGGCGCTGCTCTTGCCTCTAACCATGCCGTTAAAAGTGCATCAAAGCCTTCTGCTGTTGAAGCATCCGATGGTGATGGAATTGGGTTCAATCCCAATGCTCCAGTAAAAGTTGATTTCTACGAAGACTTCCAATGCCCACATTGCCGCGACTTTGAAGCGGTCAATAATGGGTATATCACCAAGGTCATCACTGATGGAAAAATTCATGCTGTATTTCATCCCATGTCATTTATTGGCAATGAGTCTGTTGTGATGGCAGCTGCCTCAGCATGCGCATCTGATCAGGGCAAATTTTTACAAATGCGAGCTGCTTTATTTGCAAACCAAGCTGCAAATGAAAATAGTGGAATTTGGAGTAATGCAAAGCTCATAGTACTGGGACATTCACTCGGGATTGCTTCGACAAAATATGATGAGTGCATCAACAATGGCCAGTATTTGAACTGGACTAAAAATGTCGAGGATTATGCTGGCAAGGCTAATATCAATTCAACTCCGACAGTATTGATCAACGGTAAGCCGATTGCGCAGAACACATATTTGAATGCAACTGCATTTCAAGCTGCATTTGCTGCCGCCGGCGTTAAGTAAGAGTTGTTTCACAGATTCATCCCGACCCCATCAAGCTCTTCGGTGGGGCTTGGAGGAATCACAATTCATTACTACGCACTATGCATCTTGCTTGCGATTGCTGTAGCCATTTGGATCGGCAAAGTTCGGTATGTACGAGCAGGCGGTATTGGGAATGAAATTTATGATCTTGCAATTTATGTAGTCCCTGCTGGAATTATTGGCGGTCGTCTTTACCACGTCATCACAACACCGGAACTGTATTTTGGAAACCAAGGAAATATTCTTGATGCCTTCAAGATTTGGCAAGGTGGAATGGGTATCTGGGGAGCTATAGCCCTTGGAGTGCTCGTAGGATATTTATATTTCAAGGCAAAACCGCGATCACAAAGTTTTTTAGTGGCACTCGATGCTTTGGCGCCAGGAATCGTTGTAGCCCAAGGGATTGGAAGATGGGGTAATTGGTTTAACGCAGAGTTATTTGGGAAACCAACAACCCTTCCCTGGGGGTTAGAAATTCCTATGGGCAATCGCCCTATTGGATTTGAAAATTTTTCTACGTTTCATCCTACATTTCTCTACGAATCACTTTGGTGCCTTTTGATTGCTCTATTTATTGTCTGTCTCCCGTGGGTGCGAGCCTTAAAGCCTGGAAACCAGTTTTTACTTTACGTATTTCTTTATTGCCTGGGGCGCCTATGGTTCGAATCAATACGGATTGATACAGCTCATCACATATTCGGACTTCGACTCAATATATGGGTGGCCAGCATTTGCGCCATCACTTCTGGGGGATTGCTATACGTAACTCAGAAACGCGAAGCGAGTGATCCTGCAGAGAATCAAATTCCTAGGTAGAATCGTCACATGCCTTTAGAACACGTCTATGAGCGAAACGTTCATCACAAGTCCCATAAATCTGGGTGGTTGCGAGCTGCTGTGCTCGGAGCAAATGATGGACTGGTTTCTAATGCATCTTTATTAATTGGTATTGCTGCTGCCGGACGAGTCAACTTACTTACCCTGACTGGTATTGCCGGAATTGCGGCTGGTTCAATGTCAATGGCGGTCGGTGAATATATTTCAGTTCAATCACAGTCGGATATTGAAGAATCTGATCGAAAAATGGAAATTGAACATCTAGCAATCGACCCAGAAGGCGAATTAGAAGAGCTTGCACAGATTTATGTGGAGCGAGGATTGCCTCATGACTTGGCTCGACAAGTTGCTGAAAAATTTACTGAGAAGAATGCACTTGAGGCGCATCTTCGTGATGAACTTGGACATTTTGAAATGCATAAGGCAAGACCTCTTCAAGCAGCGATTGCCTCAGCCCTTGCGTTTGCTATTGGAGGAACGATCCCGCTCCTCGGCGCACTTATGCCAACTACCAGTGGGAAAGTTTGGATGATCGTCTTGTTCACTCTCATCGGGCTCGTTGGCACCGGGGCTACAAGTTCAAAGCTCGCGGGTTCACCTCTCGTGCGTACTGTGCTTCGAGTATTCATCGGAGGCTCACTCGGCATGCTCATCACTGCGGGAATTGGCTCACTGGTTCATATCTAAGCCTGCATAAATCCCTAAATTGATTCCGCCAATATGGCATTGACTTGATACGCTTTCTCACTGCTCACGGTGGGGTACGCCCCAGTCTTGAGTTCATCGTTAGGCCATCGAAGTCCTGACCGTCCTGCATAGTTTTCATAGGAGCGATCATGGGCTTATTTTCTACTGTGCCATCTGCACAAGGGTTGTACGACCCTGCCAATGAGCATGATGCATGTGGCGTTGCAATGGTCGCAACTCTCAATAAGAAGCCAACACACGAAGTTGTCTCACAAGGTTTAACCGCGCTTCGCAATCTTGAACACCGCGGTGCGTCAGGAGCAGAACCAGACAGTGGTGATGGGGCTGGAATTCTTATTCGCATTCCTGATGAGTTCTATCGCAGCGTCGTCGAATTCACGCTTCCTGAAGTTGGTCACTATGCAACAGGCATAGCTTTTATTGATGCCTCTTTTACAGATCAATCTGCTATTCAAAAATTTGCTGACGAAGAGAATGTAAAAATTCTCGGATGGCGTGAGTTGCCAATAAATGACTCATCCCTAGGCAAGACTGCCCTTTCAGTTATGCCAAGATTTGTTCAAATCTTTATAGCTGGCGGACAGAACGAAGCAGATCTTGCTCTCGATCGTTTAGCATTTTGCTTCCGCAAGCGCGTAGAGCATGCACTGCCAATTTATTTTCCTTCCTTGTCATCGCGGACAATTGTGTATAAGGGCATGTTAACGACTGGCCAGCTAGAGGAATTTTTCCCTGACCTTTCCAATGAATTAGTGAAGTCACCACTAGCCGTTGTTCACTCACGTTTTTCAACTAATACGTTCCCTTCCTGGCCTCTTGCGCACCCATATCGATTCATAGCCCACAACGGAGAAATTAACACTGTTCGTGGAAACCGTAACTGGATGCGTGCTCGTGAAGCTTTGCTTTCTAGTCCTTTGATCCCAGGAGATATCACAAGGCTTTTCCCAATTGTTGATAGCAACGGAAGTGACTCAGCTTCATTTGATGAGGTTCTTGAACTTCTATATCTCACAGGACGCTCATTGCCACATTCAATATTGATGATGATTCCTGAGGCATGGGAAAACCACGCAACAATGTCACAGGAGCGTAAAGACTTTTACGAGTTCCATTCATCAATGATGGAGCCATGGGATGGGCCAGCATGCGTCACGTTTACTGATGGAAATCAGGTTGGAGCTGTTCTCGATCGTAACGGGCTACGCCCATCACGATTCTGGGTAACAAATGATGGTCTAGTTGTTCTTGCTTCCGAGGTCGGTGTTCTAGATATTCCTCAAGAAAACATAGTCCGCAAAGGCCGTTTGCAACCAGGGCGCATGTTCTTGGTTGATATTGAAGAAGGCCGGATCATCGAAGATGATGAAATCAAGGATTCACTTGCCAAGGCTGAGCCTTATGGAAAGTGGTTACGTGACGGAATTGTGAAGCTATCTGATCTTCCTGCACGCGAGCACATTATTTATCCTCACTCATCTGTCATACGTCGCCAGAGAGCATTTGGATATACCGAAGAGGAATTGCGCATAATTATTACTCCAATGGCTAAAAATGGCGCCGAGCCACTTGGCTCAATGGGTACTGACGCACCAATTGCCGCTCTTTCGGCAAAGCCACGTTTGCTCTTTGATTATTTTGCTCAACTCTTTGCTCAGGTAACTAATCCACCACTTGATGCTATCCGCGAGGAGATGGTCACAAGCCTTGGCCTAACAATTGGGGCCGAGAGCAACTTGCTCAATCCAAGTCCTGAGTCATGTCGCCAAATTGCACTTGATTTCCCGGTTATTGATAATGATGAACTAGCAAAAATTATTAACGTTAATGCTGATGAGGAACATCCAAACTTCACAAGCCACGTCGTTCGAGGACTTTTCTCTGTATTGGGTGGGGGAGAGGCGCTTCGCACACGCATCGAGGAGATTCGCGCCGAAGTATCCGCAGCTATTAAGGATGGCGCTCGAATCATTGTTCTTTCAGATCGTGATGGAGATTCAGAAGAGGCCCCTATTCCTTCTCTCTTGCTCACATCAGCAGTTCATCATCATTTAATTCGTGAGAAGACACGTACTCAAATCTCACTCATCGTTGAGAGTGGGGAAGTTCGCGAAGTGCACCATGTTGCACTTCTCATCGGTTTTGGAGCATCTGCTGTTAACCCATACCTTGCTATGGAAAGTGCTGAAGACTTAGTTCGCCAAGGTGTCATTACAGGCGTGACTCCTGAGAAAGCAGTTGCAAACCTCATCAAGTCACTTGGCAAAGGTGTACTTAAAGTTATGTCCAAGATGGGCATCTCAACAATTGCTTCTTATCACGGCGCACAAGTATTTGAAGCGATTGGGCTTTCAAGTGCTGTTGTAGACGAGTATTTTTCAGGTCTTACTTCTCGTTTAGGTGGAGTTTCTCTCGATACCTTGGCTGAAGAGACAATCAAGCGTCATCACATTGCATATCCTCCTGGCGGAGAAGTACCAGGCACAAAGAAGCTTCCTATTGGCGGGGAATATCAGTGGCGCCGTGACGGTGAACCACACCTATTTAATCCTGAGACTGTCTTTAAACTTCAGCACGCTACACGCAACAAGCGCTATGACATCTTCAAGCAGTACACATCTTTGATCGATAATCAGTCAAAGAACTTGATGACTTTGCGCGGTCTCTTCGCATTTAAAGAGGGCGTAAGGCCTGCTATCTCCATTGATGAAGTTGAGAGTGCTTCTTCAATTATTAAGCGATTTGCAACAGGTGCCATGTCCTATGGCTCAATCTCAAGTGAGGCCCATGAAACTTTAGCTATTGCGATGAACCGCATTGGTGGAAAATCAAATACTGGTGAAGGTGGAGAAGATCCAGCTCGCTATAAAGCGATGCCAAATGGTGATTCAAAGCGTTCATCAATCAAGCAGGTTGCCAGTGGACGATTTGGTGTAACGAGCGAGTATCTAGTGAACTCAGATGACATTCAGATCAAGATGGCACAGGGCGCTAAACCTGGTGAAGGTGGACAGCTGCCAGGTAACAAGGTTTATCCATGGATTGCACAGGTTCGCTATTCAACTCCTGGTGTTGGACTGATTTCACCTCCTCCACATCATGATATTTATTCGATTGAAGATTTAGCACAGCTGATTCATGACTTAAAGAATGCAAATAGAAATGCCCGCGTTCACGTGAAGCTTGTTGCAGAAGTAGGTGTTGGAACGGTTGCTGCTGGTGTTTCAAAAGCACACGCAGATGTTGTTCTTATTTCTGGTCATGATGGTGGAACGGGTGCATCTCCACTTACATCACTGAAGCATGCTGGAGCGCCGTGGGAGCTCGGCCTTGCTGAAACACAGCAGACCCTCATGCTCAATGGACTGCGCGATCGCATTGTTGTCCAAGTGGATGGCCAGATGAAGACAGGCCGCGACGTTGTTATAGCTGCGCTACTTGGCGCCGAAGAATTCGGTTTTGCTACAGCTCCGCTGGTTGTTTCTGGTTGCATCATGATGCGCGTATGTCATCTAGATACGTGCCCAGTAGGAATTGCCTCGCAGAACCCTGAACTACGTAAGCGATTCTCAGGTAAGCCTGAGTTCGTTGAAACCTTCTTTGAATATATTGCAGAAGAAGTTCGAGAATTGCTGGCAAAACTTGGCTTTAGATCAATTGATGAAGCTGTTGGTCAAGTGGAAATTCTAGATACTAAAGATGCCATTCAGCATTGGAAGGCAAGCGGACTCGATCTTGCTCCACTTCTTAAGGCTCCTTTGTTTGCCGGTGATCGTAAGAACACTGACATTCAAAACCATGGTCTTGATGCCGCTCTTGATAATGAATTGATCAAGCTCTCTTCGGCCGCGCTTGAGAAAGGCGAACCTGTTCGTCTTGAAATTCCAGTGCGCAATGTGAATCGCACGGTTGGAACAATGCTCGGAGCAGAGATCACTCGTAAGTATGGCGGAGCGGGATTGCCTGAGAACACAATTGATATTTCATTCCATGGCTCAGCTGGGCAGTCTTTAGGAGCATTTATTCCAAAGGGATTAACGCTGCGTCTT
>Ga0209084_1000333_pt1 | contig 44196 bp, 84 predicted proteins | sample C_130820_MF_Meta_FD_187309 | JGI IMG/M metagenome (GOLD analysis project Ga0209084, IMG submission 187309) | Freshwater microbial communities from Lake Croche, Canada to study carbon cycling - C_130820_MF_MetaG (SPAdes) (version 2) | ecosystem: Environmental > Aquatic > Freshwater > Lake... | reverse complement strand
GGTCAATGCTTATGCAGGTAAGCGATGAAATGGAAGAAGCAAACAAGGCTAACAAGCGCAAAATGGAAGAAGCAGTTGATAAGTATTGGGAGGCTTGTAAATATCCCCGTAAAAAGAAGAAAAAAATGCGTAAGGAAGCACAAAAGGAATATGACTTTTGGTTTTCTATTGACGTGTGGTATCAAAAAGAATTTGGATTTTTAAAATTATAATTATGAAGATTGTTAAAAGAAGTTTTATATCGAATCCTATGGGTTCTATGACTATTTGGTTGATTCCAACAATGACTTATTTCTTTGGTAAATTTGGTGGGATTACCTATCATAGAGAATGGATATGGTGGGTTATTATACCTGTATTATTTTTAGGGTGGTTGCTATTGAATTTTAAAATAAAAAAGTAACCCGTGAGAAAGAAAATAGTTATTATAGAAAGAGGCGAAGACGGAATTGCAATTCTTGATACGCCTAAAAAAAGAATTTTATTTGTGCTTATGGTAGTTTTCGGTATTGTTTCTACCATAATATGTTATTTAACGCCTATATGGTTTGTCTATTGGATATTTACAGGAAAGAGTTTGTTTAAGATAATTTTTGATACTGACGAATTATGATAAAGTGGGAATACAAAACCGTTTTTGGAAATATTTCCGACAGAAAACTAAATGAACTCGGCAACGAGGGTTGGGAATTGGTTGCGGTTGAGCCAAGCGAAAACACGATGCTGAAAAGATGTTATTTTAAAAGAGTAATTCAATAAGTATAGATATGAAATCTTACGAGCAAAAATATTTTTTAAAAATAGAAGAGTGCAAGAGAGTTCTATTTCGTTTTAACGATGCTTTTATAGAAGCGTCAGACGTTATTAATGAATTAATTTTAGACGGTATTGATATTGATGAAATGTATCACAATGTAATAAGAATTAAATATTTTAATTTAAGAAAGTACGAGCCGTCAAAAGTTAGTTTGTCATTTATAGAAAACGGAAGTAAGGAAGATAAAAGGGGAAAAATTAATAACGTAAAGACTTGCTATGTTTGTAGAGATATGTTATTAGAAATGGAATTTGGAATTACAACAAGAAATTCAAACGGAAAACAGGAATCACAATCATACTGTAAAAATTGCGCTAATGAATATGGTAAAAAAAGATGGAAAGAAGTTAATTCTAAAAATACCGCTTTAAAAGATAAAAATAATTTGCGTAGAAAGATTTTGTACGAAAAGCAGAAGAAAGACCCCGAATATGTTGCTTATAGAAGAGCGATTGCTAAAAAACATTACGATATTAAAAACAATGACGAAGAGTGGCGTAAAAAGGAAAATGAAAGAATTAGGTTATATAAATTAAGGGTAAAAAATAAAAAAAATATTTTATGAAATCAACACAGTTTAGAATAGGGAATTTAGTTGTTTGGAAAGATAGCGGTAAGGAATTTGAAATAACGCTTCAATCTCTATATGAGGGAGCAAATTTAGATTGGAAGCCAATACCTATAACAGAAGAATGGTTGTTGAGATTTGGATTTAAGAAAAACAATATGCTTGGGTTTAGTATTAAGACTGATAAATATGAATACATTGAGTTCAATTCTATTTTATTATGTTGGGTAAACGAAGTTAAAAAGCCAATTAAATACATACACCAACTTCAAAATTTATATTTTGCATTGACGCAAAAGGAATTAAAATATAAAAAATAAAAAAAAAGTCTTATGAAAAACATATTTATATTACCAACAACAGAACCAAGTCAGGTTTATTTAGTAAAAAGCACAAATACTTTAGGAATTACTTCAAAAGACCCTGAATCTATGAAGCATTACGGTTCAGGTACAAACAACCTACATCTTTACATTACTAACAAAGACCCATACGAAAAAGGAGATTGGGTTAAAAACGTTACGATTGATTTAGAAGCCCCTATTCCTTTAGATGCTGACGGTATTGTGTACACGACTTTAGCCCCTTGCAATTTTGAGAAAATCGTGCTTACAAGCGACCCGAAATTAATTGCAAACGAAGTGGCAGAAATCCCTATTGAATTTTTAAGGCTGTTAAAAGGTAAGAAGTTAGATGATGTCAGCACCATAGAGGTTGAAAAAACACCATTGCTTTCAAATAATGGTAGAGCATTGTTTGGGTATAAATACACGCCAATTATTCCATCAAAAGAAGAGCCTAAAAAACGTATTGTAATTCTTGCGGGAGAAGATTCGGTTAGTCAAGAATTTGAACAAATAGACCAAAACAATACTATGACAAGAGGTAGTACTACTTTAGTATGTAAACAAGAAACACAACAAGAACGTGAAAGAGGTATTACTATCACTCACGTTAATAAACAGGAAACGCCCGAAGAAGCATTTGATAGAATATTTAACTCAATAGATTATATTGAGTTTGATTATACTTCTTTTGAACAAGGTGCTAAATGGCAAAAATACAATTTTAATATCAATGCTTTAGAATTTGAAATAAAAGCACTAAAATCACTTATACAAGATATGGATGCTACTATAAAATCTAAATATAATGAGGAAGATTTGAAATCAGCTTTTAAAGTAGGTTTTAGTATTGGTTATGGTAGTCCTGTAAATGGATTAGATAGTAAAGATGAAACTTGTGAAGTATGGTTGAACCAATTTAAAAAGAAATAAGATGAAACAAAAAGAAACACTTGAAGATTTTTGTATAAAATTTATTGAAAAGCACTTTGATGATGAAAAAACTTATAACAAATCTTCAGTTAATACAGCTATGAAAGTAAGTGCTAAATGGCAAAAAGAACAAGACAAGAATAAGTATAGTGAGGAAGAAGTTATAAAAATACTATATGAATGGTCGATGTATAAAATTGATACAGCTTTTTCAGATGGAGATGTTTTAGATTATACAGAATGGTTTGAACAATTTAAAAAGAAATAAGATGAAAAAACAGGAAACGCTTGATGAGGCTATTGAAAGATTGTATGGAGCATCTTATGAAGCCCTAACTAGAGAACAAAGGATGATGCGATTTTGTAGATTAGAGGGGTTTATGGATGGTTCTGATTGGCAAAAAGAAAGAAGTTATAGTGAGGAAGATATGATGAAAGCAGTTAAGTTTGGAGAGCTTTATAAATCTGAAAGTTCAAAATCTTTGTTTGAAAAGAGAGGAACTACTCCAACTGAAGTTTTAAAAAGATGGTTTAATGAATTTAAAAAGAAATAAAAATTATGACAATCGAACAATTTAAAGAAAATCAATCAAAAATGTCTAATGAAGAACTTATTTCATTTGCAAAAGAAGAAATAAGTAAACTTTGTAAAACAAGTGGTAAAAGTATTACAATGTCTGTACCTCCAAGTGTTAAAGATACAGATATGATATTATGCGAAGTTATTAGAAGATTAGAAAGTTTAACAATTTAAAAACAAATAAGATATGACAGCAGTAGAATGGTTAGCAGATAATTTAGATTTAAAACTTGATTTTTCTGAATCAAAGAGAATTATAAAATTATTTGAACAAGCCAAAGAAATGGAAAAGCAACAACAAGGTTATAGTGAGGAAGATTTAGAATATGCTTTTGAACAAGGAAAATTAACTTCAAATGTTTGTTACCGTAGAACATTTAAAAACTTACTTGAAATTATAAAAATTAAAAAGAAATAAGATTATGGTGCAAGGCTATTGGAAAAAAGAAGATAGAGATGCAAGAATGTATTTTTATTACGATGTGATTTTAGGGTTAGTTTATTATTCGGGAATTTAAAAATAAATAATATGAGATTAGTTGGAGGTTATCAAAATACAAAAACAAATAACGAGGATTTCGCAATTACACCCTACTTATTTGGGGTTTGGACAAGTGGTTTAAAAATAATAAGGGTTCTTGGATTAGGCATCTGTTGGGGGCATCATTCTGCTTACATAGGAATAGGAATAAATATTCCTAAAAATTATCCAAGTTTTAAAATATATAAAAAATAAATAAGTTATGTTTCCATACGGTATTATTATTGCCTCAAGACTTCTTGGTGCAAAAAAGCAAAACACCCCTGAACCACCTTTAATCGAAACTCTACAAAACTATATTCAAATGCCTACTGCGCAGTTCCACAATTTGCTTGTCGAGAAATCTGAACGAGTTGGGCTTCTCGAAATGTGCGATATGATTACAAATTGGAAACGGTTTGATAGGTTATCAGAAAAACAAAAGGTAAGATTTGTCAGAGAAACAATAGAGCCTGAATACTATTCAGCTTGGAACACTATAAAAAGAATATTTAAAAAGAAATAGATATGGTAAAGATTTTAAAAGATACCGATTTGCAGTCTTTAGAGGCTAATGTAAACGGAATTATTCGAGAAGAGTACGGAATGACCGTTCAAGACGTAAAAATTGATTTGCATTATTTTAAAGACCACTACGAGGACGGTAGGATTTGTAATCAATGGACTGAATATGTAGCGGTCATAATATTTAAAAATAAATAATATGCGACTTTCAGATTTTCAAAAAATTCAAGAGAGAGATAAGATTGAAATTACCAAACAACAACAAGCAGAAATTCAAAAAGTTTTTGATATTAGAGTTCTTCCTAAAAAGAATCACACCTTGTTTGAGTACAATCTAATAGATAAGACAATCGAAGTTGCTCTCTTTGATACTTCTCCTGAAATAAAATGGGAAGATGCCGTAAAAGGCTTAATATCTGCTAATCGAAAAATAACAAGAAAAGATAATTGCATTTATATTTCTGCCTTAAATAAAGTTAATGTAATTAAAATTCTTGCTCGTGATTTTAAAATAAATACCTAAAACTATGTTAGTAAACCTATTTGATTTAATAGTGGTATTACTTGAGATACTATTTCACGGAATTATCAAACTGATAAAGCACTTAAAGTAAAGAAAACAACTTAAAAAGTTATTTAGAATTTTTATAAATAAACGTTTTTATACTTTTTTTTGTATAAATTTTTTGTAGAACCAAAATACTTTTTATCTTTGCTACAAGAAACTTAAAAAAACAACAACAGAAAATGGCAAACATTGACTTCACTATCGAAGAAGACGACTTAAAATGTTTATTTATTGCTTGTAAATTACAAACGTCTTTTGAAACATTCGTAATTAATTGCAAGAAAGCGTATGCTGAATACAATCAAAGAAATTTAGACAACTTACAGAAATACGGCAAACCTAAAACCTATTCTGAATGGGTTAATGGTCAGACACTCTCTTTAACTTAAATTTTAATTGAAAACTATTATTTGTTGTGTTTGTGATTTAGAAAATCCACATCACGCTAAAAGAATGTGTAAGCCTTGTTATAGAAAATCAGAACCTTACAAGGATTTAAGAAGACCTATTGATAAAAAATTTCAATCCGAAAAAAAAGAAAAGATTTATGAGGTAAGGAAGAAACGCAGGACAAGTGAAAAATTCAAAGAATCAGACGGCTATGTGAAGAATTTAATCGCAACTAATTTTGGTTTATCTATGGTAAAAATATCTGAATATCCATATTTAGTACAATCAAAAAAAATAGAGTTAAAAATAAAAAAAACAATAAAAAAAATAAAAGAAAATGGAAAAAACTAAAGCCCCGATAGGAGGCAATCAAAAATCAGCATATCAACGTGCTTTTATGGTTTTTGAGGGACTTTTAAATGGTAGTATAGAAGTTAGTAAGGCAGAACAAATGAATAATGCGCTCGGAAACATTAACAGAGCGTTTTCATTAGAAATAAAACTATCTGAACTAACCAAAAAACCTATGAGAATTATAGAAAATTTTGATTTCACAGAAAACATCAAATAAATAATGGATAAAAAAGTTTCAGTAGCCGTAGAGCGTTATCAATGTTCAGGTTGCATATCAGGTAGCGACACTTCTTGTTTTAAAGTAAACGAAAATGCAGGTGGTGTTGGTTGCGGAGAGCATTTTTCAGGCACGATAATTAGCGGTGTAGGTAAAATTTTTCTTGGTCTTCCAAAAGGGTTTAACCGCTTGGGTCATTTAGAAACTATGAAGCCAATAATCTTCAAGAGTTTCAAAGACTTCACGGAATCAGGTTGGAAAGAATACAACAACTTCAACAGACCTGTTTGGAAGCACTTGGACGAATACGGCAACACCCTTGTAAGAGGTCTAATGCCGAGAAGAAACGAGCCTTTCCTGCATATCTTTCTTGAAAACTGCGTAAGTCAAATACATTGTCTTGAGATTTCAAAAGAAGACATTGAAAATATGGACTAACTATGGACAAGAAAATTGTAAAAGCGATATACAATGACGGAACAGAAATTTCTGCAAAAGACTTAAAAACCCTTGAGCAGATAAAGAAAGACTACAACTACGATAGAGATTGGAAATATAGGAGATATTGTTAGAGGCAAAGATTCACATCAAGCTAAAAAAATAATAAACTCTAATGGAGTAATATTTAAAAGTATTACAGTAGCTTGTGAAATAACAGGCATACTAAGAACATCATTATCAAATTGTTTAAATAAAAGGTCAAAAACAGCAGGAAAATTAAAATGGCAATATTATGAGTAAATTAAAAGAAAAGTTTTTACCATTTGTAGATGACATAGATTTAATCAATGATATTCCAAATAAAGAATGGGGTTTAAGAAACGCTAATAAATGCGTAGAAGTAGCAGACGAACACGCTATTGCTTTTACCGATTGGTGTGAAGATTATTATTATCCGTCAAGCACAAAAGGAATATGGTTTGACAATCCTGATTTCGATAATGCTAAACAATTCCTCACAAAAGAACTATTGCAAATTTATAAAGAGAAAAAAGGGCTATGAAACTACAAGAAAAGTTATGTGTACCAATTGGTCGTTTTATAAGCCATACGGCAGAAGAATTAGAAGAAATAGCAGATGAATATGCTATTGATTTTGCTATTTTCAGTAAAGACTATACTTATCATAGTAGTCATAAGGTTTGGGTAGATTCATTTAATATTTTAGGCGAGAGATTTACTTCGCAACAATTAAAAGTAAAATTTAAAAACGAAAAAGGGCTATGAAACAATCAGCAGTAGAATGGTTGTTTGAAGAATCGCATAATATTCCGTTGGAAAAATTTGATAACCGAGAAGATTATGTTAAAGAATATTTTTCACGCCCTTTACGGATTCTCAAACAAGCCAAAAAAATGGAAAAGAAATTACAAGATTATTTTGCTATTGGATTTGCAAATTGGTTAGACACAGAAGAAGCAGAACAATTAATTTCTGACTTAAAAATGGTCGGAGAGTTACCGAAAATACCAACAAACAAAGAACTATTGCAAATTTACAAGAAAGAAAAACGACTATGAAAAAAGGAACGAAAAAATACCACGTTACAGAAAAATTAAAAGCGTTGGAAGTTGGTCAGCAATTCAATAAGAAAGAGTTTATAACCTCTATTTGGAAAAGAACTGACTATTTTTTAGAAAGAAGTTTTGATGTAATATTTAATACTGCTAAAAAAGAATTTCCCGACAGAAATTTTAGAACTGAAAAGGGGTGTATAATTAGAATTAAATAAATTATGGAAAAATTATTTTTACCCTACGAATTAGCATTAGAAATAAAGACGTTAGGTTTTGACGAGCCTTGTCTATTTGACTACAATCGTTATAACACAGAAAGATTAAATAGTAGTTACTATAATTATGTAAACTATAACGCAGGAGAAACTATGGTATCAGCAACTCTTCTACAACAAACTTTCAAGTTTTTTAGAGAGAAGTATGATTTACACGCTTTAATAGAATCATACAATCAAGATGAAAATGGTAATGATATTGAGTACATTTATAGTTACCGTATTGTAACTAATAAAATTTTTCCTAAAGAAATGAATGTATTTTTAAATTCTTATGAAGAAGCAGAACTCGAATGTATAAAAAAATTAATAGAAATAGTTAAAAATAACAACTAAAATTATGAGAATCTACAAAGAATTAGAAACTTTAGGCTTCTTTAAATGGTACTGTACTCAATACGGCAGTCTTGTATATCAAGAATACAAACCTGTTTACGATGACTTGCCTTTAGATAACATTATCAGAACTGAATTAAACGCCTGTGTGTTTAAGTTTTTTAGGGAGAAGTATGGATACAACGTTTCAATTAGAAGACAAACCAAAACCATTTACCAATTTGTAATTGAATCGAAAGACAACGAACAACACTATCATTTTATTGATTTTCCTTTTCAGAATCACGAACATTCAGAACTTGAATGTATAAAAAAACTCATAAAAATCGTAACAAAATAAATAATATGGAATCAAGAATAATTGCTTTTGCAATAGAAGCACACGCATCCGTTAATCAAACTTACGATGGTAAGCCGTATTCGGTACATTTAGCTATGGTTTTTCATCAAGCAATGAGATTCATAGACCACATACCTCAACGTGATAGAGATAACGTCTTAAACGCCGTGTGGTTGCACGATACGATTGAGGACTGCCGATTGACTTATAATGATATTGTTAAAATATCAAATGTTGAAGTTGCCGAAATGGTTTACGCATTATCTAATGAAAAAGGACGAAGCAGAAAAGAGAGGGCAAACGGAAAATACTACAAAGGTATTCGGGAAACAGAGTTTGCTACCTTTATAAAACTTTGCGACCGTCTTGCAAATGTTATTTATTCAAGAGAAACAAATTCAAGAATGTTTGATGTTTATAAAAAGGAAAATCAAGACTTCTTAAAACATCTTTTTGAAACACCCGACAAACAATTGCGTTACAGAGAATTAGTTCAAGGATTAAAAGACGCTTTAGATATAACACCTGCGGTAGTAGATACAAGTATTTACGATTAATTTTAAAAATATTTTACTTTTTTTGTTGTACCAATGTATTTTTTATTATATTTGTACCAATAATAATAATTAATAGAATTAAAAATGAATAAATCTAAAAAGAAAGTCCTGTATATTGATATGGACGGAGTGGTTGCTGACTTTTGGAAAGCGATACAGTTAAACCAACCTAAAATTGACGACAAAAAGTTTTTTCCTACTTATGCTGACCAAGAAAAAGAGGTTGATGCTATTTGCGAAAGAAACCCGCACATATTTAGATACCTACCTCCTATCAAGGATGCTATCGAGGCTACCAAACCTTTGTTTAAAAAGTTTGATGTTCACTTCTTATCTACCCCTATGTGGGACATACCTGAATCATATACTGATAAAAGGTTGTGGCTTGAGAAATACTACGGAGATTTAGCAAAGAAACGCTTGATATTGACCAATAGAAAAGATTTGGCGATTGGAGATTTTCTAATTGATGACAGACTGAAAAATGGTTCTGAAAAATTCAAGGGTAAGTTTATACACTTTGGAACAAGAACTTTCCCTGATTGGGAAACCGTAATTGCATTTTTAAACAGACAATAGAAATGGACGTTACTGACATACTCTCGTCCATAAATGAAACGAGGTTCTAAACACTACGCACATACTATTGTATCACGTTGACGTATTAAGCGGATGCCCTCCGCTAATATATTTTTACTCGCATTGGAATCAGCATTATCTTTATGACCACAACATACACACTCGAATTTAGATTGATTTAAACGATTTTCTTTTGCTATATGACCACAAGAATTACATTTTTGAGATGTATATTTTGGGTTAATTTTGACAAAAGTTTTATCATATATTTTAGATTTATATTCAAGTTTATTGAAGAAATCAGACCAACTAACATCGGCTATGTGCTTTGATAGGTGACCAAATTTAATCATATTCTTAACTTTTAAATCTTCAACTACAATCAATGAATTTTCTTTGACATACTGAATTGATGTTTTGTGAGTGAAATCGTTTCTTGTATTTTTAATTTTAAGATGCAATTTCGATAATTCCATTTTTGTTTTTAAACGGGAATTGCTACCTAATTTTTTTCGTGCAAGTGAACGGTTTTTTACTCTTAATCTTTTTTGATACGTTATTGTGTGTCGAGGGTTATCGACAAAGCAACCATTTGAATCTACCAAAAAATAGGATATTCCCATGTCTATACCTACCACTTGGTTCTCGTTTGTAGGATAGAGATTTTCTGAAATAGATTCAAAGGTTACTGATAAATAATACGAATTATTTTCTTTTATTATTGTGGCGGTTTTTAATGCACCGCTCGGCATTTTATCTTTAAAAATATTCACGAACCCTAGTTTAGGAAGCGTGAAGCCTTTTTCATTTTGCTTTACTGATTTTAATAAAATAGACTTATATTGATTGCGTTTAGCCCATTTAGGGAAACCACCGCCCTTGAAAAAAGACTGATACGCCAAATCCATTCTTTCAATCACATTCTGTAAAGATTGACTCGGAACATCTTTTATCCATTCTATGTCTTTTAAATCAACTAATTGTTTCATTAAATCAAACTTGCTTAAAGATATTTTACGTTGCTTATATGCTTCAATCTTTGTTTCTAACGCTAAATTATAAACATATCTTGACGTACCAATCCAAGAATCAACCCTATTAGACTGCTCTTTTGTTAGCTTCAATTTATATTTATATGTTTTCATAATGCAAATATATTAAATTAATTATATCTTTGTCAAATAAATAATAAAATTTATTATGAATAAAAGATGGACTTCTTCAAAACACGCAACATATAATTGTGCTTATCATTTAATTTGGTGTTCTAAATACAGAAAAAAAGTATTAGTTGATGACATTGAAATCAGATTAAAAGAACTACTAAATGAAAAGGCAAAAGAACACGAATGGATAATCGAAAATATGGAGGTTATGCCTGACCACGTTCACATTTTTATAAAAGTATTTCCTGTTGATGCACCAACTTATGTAGTTTCGCAATTAAAGGGATGCACAAGTTTTATTTTAAGAAATGAATTCCCTACTTTAAAAAGTAGATTGCCGACATTGTGGACAAGGTCATATTTTTGTGAAAGTGTTGGTCATATTTCAGAAGCTACAATTAAAAAATACATTGATGAACAAAAAACAAAGTGAAATTCATCCCCTGTCTAAAGACCCAAGTGTAAGGGGCTTTCTTTCACGAGGGCATCGTAAATTCAACAAGCCACGATTGTTTAATCGGGGAGATTAAAGGGAAAAAGATAAAAATTACCTACCAAGCGTACAATGCTTCAGAAAAATGTAATACGGAATTTTTTGACGGAGATAAATGGAATAACATCTTTAGTATTTTAGATATGGGTGTGCGACAAGAGAATAGTGCTTATAATATTTGGAATGAAGAAAAGAGAAAAAAACGTGCTGATGATTTGTTTAAAATAGCAGAATCAATGTGCGATTTTATGATTTAATTTTAATAATTATGCCAAGAAAATCAGACCTAATACCAATCAATAACGAGAAGTTAGACCGCCGAGTTAAACTTACTGCCGAAGACAAAGAACTTGTAATTTGGCTTCGTGTGGAAGAGCAAATTAGTTATCAAAAGTTAGCCAATCGTTTTGGAGTTTCAAAGCGACTAATAATTTTTATCTGTAAGCCCGAAACAAAGGTAAAAGAACTTGAAAACCGAGCCAAGAGAGGTGGTTCTAAATTCTATTACAATACGGAGAATCATCGTGTATCTATGAAAGAACACAGGGATTATAAGAAAGAATTATTCTCTCAAGGTTTAATAAAATAAATTAGTACCAATGAAAGTTTTTTAACTTTTTTTATTGACGAACCAAAATACTTTGTATATTTGTAATGAAAATTTAACAATAACAATTAACACTATTTAAAAATGAAAAAAATCAACAAGATTTTATTAGGATTAGCGGTACTTATACTGCTATCAAGTTGCGCTCACGCCACTAACATCGAGAGTTGTATCGGAAATGATACCTACGGTTTTTGGGGCGGTCTTTGGCACGGTATTATTACACCTTTATCTTTTATAGGTTCTCTATTCTTTGACAACATCGCAGTATATGCAGTTGATAACAATGGAGGTTGGTATAACTTCGGTTTTCTTCTTGGGGTAGGAGGATTATTTGGCGGTGGAGGCAGATACAGTTAGTAATGATAGGTAAGTATTTATTAGCAGAGTATGACGATTGTTTTGCTCTACTTTGTACGAAAAAAGAAATTAAGGCAGGAGATTTTATAGCAGATGCAAGATATATATATCAAGCACCCGAAATTGACGGATTTATAGGATTTCTAAAAGTAATTGCCTGTTCAAAACTTTATGGCGATTTACCTTTTATTGATGAAAATCAGATTGACATTCCCAATAGTGTTAGACATCAAAAATTTTGGAGTGCAAGAATTGAAGTAGATGATTTAGGTTCTCCTAAATTAAACAACGGATTCGTTAACTTAATAGGAATTAAAATTCCTGAATAAAATAACTATATGTTAGATAATTCTTATAAAAATAAAGAAAACGCAATAGAAGAAGTAGTTTACAATTTCTTAAAAGATTGCGACCCTGTAGAAATGATAAAGGATATTACAGAAACTTTTTTAATGATTGATATGATGCCAAAAAATGTAAAACTTTCAATAGAAGACAAGCCTTTTGTTTTTCAGGTTATGGAGAAAAGAATTGAGCATTGTTTTACCTTTAAAATAATAGATGAAAGAGTGTTACTTGCACTTTCTATTTGGGCTGAAAGCGCAGGAAGCGCAATACTTTACTTATGGTACATTCAGGGGTGGTGTTTTAAAAACAATATTAAAGAGATTGACTACGAAACTCTTGGGATTAGAATATTTTCAAGAGGTATATTTTCTGAAAAAGATTTAAAATCAGTTTGGGAAAATCAAAAAATACAACATAAAGGTATGGAAAGTGACAATCTAATTGATTACGCAAATGCAGGTTTATCAATTCAATTTTTAAATTAATTATTATGAAAATATTAGAATCACTTATCGAAATTTATCCTGACGAAGAATTATTAATCGCAGATGGTTTTGACGAAGCTATTATGGGTATTGAAAAAGATACAATGCGTGTTATTTATTCCGTTACAAAATGTCTTGAAATTATTGAGGCACAGGGTATGCCCGAACAGGAAGCGTTGGAACACTTTTATTTTAATGTTCAGGGTTCATACGTTGGCGAAAAAACTCCAATATTTTGTTTTGACGAATTTAAAAATACAATATAATGGCTAAACCTAAAAATAAAAACTTAACTAAAGTAATATTTACTTTGCTCTACAATAACCCCGAATTGCGTGATGATTGGGTTAGCACAATTAGAATGGTTCACGATATTGAGATGAGTATCAATGGTATAGTTCAGAAAGACTACTACTACGCAATTTTTTATACCGAAAAATTAAGTAATGTACACACAATCAAACGCCTATGGCAATTGGTTCAAGAGAACAGGGAAGATTTAAGAGGTAAGACTTGGGAGGAAAGACAACGGCAAAGCGGTATGATTGCAAAGGAGATGATAGAATTGAATATTCAGCAATTAAAATTATTCCCGAATGACTAAAATTGCTGAAATAGTTTCCGTTGACGGAGAGGTTATTTCTGCGTCTGAATTTGGCTCTGAAAAAGAATTTGAATTTAAAATACTCAATTCTTTGGATTTCGACAGTATCAAATCTTTTTTTATCAAGAAAACAATAATAGAAGCCGTTAAAAATAAACATAATTTAACTAACGGAAGTAATGGAGTTACTACTATAGAATTAACGCATCTTATTAAGTGGAACGATATTTCTTCTTATTTAGAAGAACTTGAATCTAAAAAGATAATAAAGATGAGAAAAGGAGTAAATTCAGATATGTATTTTATCTATAAAAAATAACCTTATGAAGCAAGTTGAAGAACTAAAAAAAGAAGTTTCTGAAAACATTAAGTTAATGAAACAAAGAAAAGAAGCTAACCGAAATTATACTTCTATTTCTAAAAAAAACGATGTATTGAAATATTTTATTGCTTATTTAGAATCAAATCCAAGTGAAGATTATCTAAAGGCTGAAAAGATTAAAATGCAAAAAATTATTAGCACAAAGGAAAGTCAATTTGACTATTGGAGTAAGAATGTTTGCTCACAAGACGTTAATGTGATAAAAAGACGCTCTTTATTTAATAAAGAAGTAGGTATTACTGACTTAAAGAAAAGAATTAAAACACTTAATTATATTTTATCTTAATTTTCTTTGTTGAACCAAAATACTTTTATATATTTGTACCAATAAACTTATTTATCTAAAAAATTTAATTATGTCTGAAAATCAGAAACCAACAATCAGTCTTACAGAACACGTTACAAACGTTGTTTTTGCAAAAAAAGAAGATTCTTCTACTATTACAGATTACAATTTAGAAGAACAAATTGTGCTATTCTCGAACAAAGTATTGGGAGTGCAAATTCAATCGGTAGTATTACCTCCTAATTACTTACCTCAACCTAAAACCGAAGAACAGGTAATGAATTGGCTTCGTGATAGGATTCAAAACAATTGGAGTTATGCTTATTCTATGTCGTTAAAATACGCAGAAAAATTAAAATTAAAATTAGATAAAAAACAACCTTACAACAACTAAAAAAAAACTAAAGATGATTCAAGAAACAATCAGAACAACAAAATCAAGTCAAGTTAAAAAACACCTTGAAATCAAAGGCTCAATAGATAGTTGGACAGCTATAAACCTTTATGGTGCTACTAGGCTATCGGCTATAATTTTTAATTTGCGTAGAGCAGGACACAACATAGTTTCGCAACCCGCTACTGTTAAAGACAGGAATGGTAATCTTTGTAATTTTGTGATTTACAAACTGATTATTAAAAAATAATACTTAAAAAAATAATACTTAAAAAAACTAAAAATGGCAAAGAAAATAGAAGTAGATATTGATTACTTGAAAAGTATCGGATTATCTCAAATGCAAATTTTAAATATAATTAAAAAATCCGAACCTGAACATTGGACTAATAAACTTTCTTTCGGTAGTGATTGTTTTACTTTAAGAGAACAAATTTTAATTTCCCCATCTTCAAAATTAATGATGCCCGAAGAAGATGTGATGAATTTAGAACCCGTTATGAGTTTCCGCAGTCAAGAAGACGCAATATTCATTATGGGTAAATGCCGACTTCTTATTGAGATGTCTAATTTTTCATTCGCAGTAAATGATGATTGGTGTCCTGATTGGAATAATAAAGAAGAAAAGAAATATGGTGTAGTCTTGCAGAACGGTCAAGCAAGGGTTAGCGAGAACGAGTTGTTCAATCTTTATGTTTTCGGAATAGTTACAAGAAGTCGTAGCCTTGCCTTAGAAATGCTTGAGGAGTTCAAAGAAAGAATTGAAACCTATTTCAATAAGCCTTTTAATTCAATCAATGAAGAAATCAATTTAACAAATATTCTACACCCAAAAGATTACGCAGAATTATATACAAACGGTACAATAGTTAGCGCAATCGACATGGTTAAATTTGAAACAACTACAGGTACTCAAGTAGGTGCAACAGGAACAATTCATAATACAATTACTGACTCTAATTTTAGCGGTTCTTTGAAATCAAAAAATAAAGATGCTAATTTCATTGGCTCTTTTGCTCCAAGATACGAAAGTGCTTCTGTAAGAAAAAAGAGAAAGGTTTTGATAAAAAGTGATGTTCCAAAGATTCAGGAATTATTACTTAATGACGTTCCGCAAAAAGATATTGCAGTACAATTTGATTATAGTCAAGGAACTATTTCAAGACTAAAAGAAAAACTTGGATTTAAGATGAATAAAAGAGAAATAACAGATTAGCGGTACAATAAAAAACACTATGAAGTATTATTTAATAAACTAATCTTTCTTTTTTGTAATTTTTTATTTAAAAAAAAGTATTTTTACATTTATTTTAATTCTAATTATATGAAAACGAAAGATTTAGTTTATGTTGGTATAATTGCTTTTTTAGGTTATTTATTGCTAAAAAAGAAGTCTTTAACCCAATTAGCACAAGACAAAGCACCAACAAGTACTGTTCCTGTGGGTAACTCAACAAATGGAGGTTTAAATTTAGGTGAAAATATGGACTTACCTAATTTGACAGCTACCTCTCCGAATGGAATGTCAACAGAAGTGGCTTTAAACAGTAGTAATGTTACTCCTTTAGTTAAAGACGATAATGAGCCTACTCAAGTATTTGGAAGTTATAATTTACCTACGCCTTACGGTGTTTCAGTTATAAATCCTAATCCAATTGACGTAGTTCCTGTGACAACTACTAATATGCCTGTTGCTTCTACCACGCCATATCCAACTGCCTCTACTACACCATATCCAACCGCTTCTACAATTGAGTTTGAAACAGTAGGAACTACACCTATTCCTGTTACAACTTCTACCACTACGGCTAATACACCAAGACCTACAGTTACCCCTGCTTTAGAGGTTGTAGAGCAAGAGCCACCAACTGTTTTTAACACACCAAGACCTAAATTAATTGTTCCTGAACCCGTGAAAGATGAATTAATTTCGCAATGCGGAAATAGTTTTTCAATACCAAATAATGACAAAGAGGGTTCTTACACAAACTATTGGTTTGATGGAGAAAATTATTTTATGCAAACTACAAGTCCATTGATGAGAACCATAGCTAATAAAATAAGTAAAGACCAATTTTTCGATGGGTGTAAAAAACTTCAATCTTATAATATTCAAAATAATAAATCTTAATCATGGACACGAAAAAAATATTAATGTACGCAGGTGGCGCACTTGTTTTAGGAGCATTAGGCTTTTTTGTTTGGTCATACTTTCAAAAAGTAACCATTCCAATAGGAGGTACAAAAATCGTTTTAGGTTCAGATTTAAAAACAAATTCAACGCCTACCGCCTCAAACTCTGATTTATCAACACCGCCAATAGTTGCTCAAGATTCACATTCAATACCAACTACTGCTGATGACCAAATCTATTCAGGTTTAGATGTCTTTATACATCGAGGTATCTAAAAAAAAATAAAGTTAAAAATAAGTGCTTTTGCACTTTTTTTTACGGATTAATCATATATTTGTACCAATAAACTTTTACAAAAAAAATAACAACATTATGTCACTACGAAGAAATCTAAAAAACGATATTGTCCAAATGCGAAGCGACGGCAAGTCATATCGAGAAATACAAAAACTCCTTTCTTGTTCAAGAGGTACAATCAACTATCATTGTAAAAATACAGGCATGGTAGATACAGGTAAAAAAGTTTACCCTATCGAAAATGACCTTAAAAAAAGCATTGCTGATTATTGTAAAAATCACTCTTTAATTGCTACTGCCAAAGCATTTAAACTTTCGATTTCTACAATCAATAATTACAAGAACTACCAAGCCCCTGAACCGACAGTCTAAATGAAAAAAAACAATTCTCTTAAACTCTTTAATAAACTTGCCAAACGTGCCTATAAAGTATCTAAAAAGCGTGAGTTAGGTTGGAAGTGGTCTGATGCGCAAAAGTGGACTTCAGGAAATATTTTCCAAAAGTACAAAGGCGCAAAAAACCTTTCTAAAATTAAGGTTACTGAAATTGATGTAGAGGTTACAGGAATATTAGACGGAACTCTTACTCCTTTCGGAAAACCAACTCCTGTTCCTGCTCCACCAAAACCAAGAGAGATTTGTTTTAATCCATTCGACATTGCTACTGATATTTTAGATAGCTTTGAGTGGTTTGACATAGACGATAAGGTATCTATTTTAAACAACAATCTTAAAGTAGATTTGGATTTGGAATATGAGGGTAATGTTTTTGCAAAGACAGGTGTTATCAAAAAAGCGATGCTTCCAAACCTTGTAGAAATTCGTGAGGAAATGAGAAAAATAACTAATAAAAGCGGTTATTATCCATTTATTTCTTTTTACATTGTTCATATTGAGGGAACAGAAGATAACAGAGAGATTGCTTGTAATTATTATGTACTAATCACTTTTCAGGATTCTTTGGCTTATCAGATAGTTAATAATAAAAAACTAATTAGAAAAGCGTTTGTAACTAAAGAACAAATGCCTACTAATGAGAGAGAGCGTATTGAGTTGATAAATAAACAAAAAGAAGAAGACCGAAAAAGACTTACTAAAAACAAGGCAAAGGCTTTCAAATTACCTACAAAGGTTGAGCCTAAAAAAGTAGAACCAACTGTAAAATCAGAGCCTACAATTAAAGACACCAAAGCAAATAGACTTTCTGAATATAATAAAGCAATGGAAAAATTAGACAGTCAACTTGATAGAAAACTTATTACAAAAAAACAATACCGAGAGAGATTCGACCAATTAGGTAAAAACCTAAAAGACGGAGGAGAAATTTAACAACAAACAAACCTATGGAAATTGATTTTGAAAAAGTTCAAAGGAAATACAAACGTGTTCCTATGGACGATATGTATAGTAATTTAGTTGAGGGTAAGGGGGATTTTTTCATCCGAAGAGGTTCGGAGTGCAATGAACTTATTTTTGATGGCTCACACAATGTTTACGCAACAGAAAACAAGAATTTTCCAAGCAATAAAATATTTCTTTTCAACTTGGTTACTCGTGATGTTAAGAAGTTTCTTAAAACCAATCCATTTATAGAATTACCACCAAAAAAAGACGTTACATTCTACTCATATACCTATGATTTAGAAGACGGTGCTTTAACAGGAACAGACCTTGACCACGCATATTGGCGAATAGCATACGCAAAGGGCTATATCTCAAAGAAAACCTACGATTACGGACTTGACGATACCGCAAAGCCTTTACGTCTTGCTACACTTTCTGTATTAGGCAGGGAGAAAGTTTTTGAAAAGTGGGAAAAAGGAGAGTATCTTGAAAGCGTAACGATAAAGCCTAAAGACGAACAACTTCGTATGGTTTATGCTGATATTAGATATTCTTGTTTCTATATGATGTATGAACTTTCAGTTTTGCTTGGTAAAGATTTCTTTTGTTGGAAAACAGACTGTATTTATTACCGAAACTCCCCGAAAAACATCAAGATTGTTCAAGACTACTTCAACGAGCGAGAAATGCTATACAAGCAGTTATTCTACGATGAAACAGACCGTTCAACCGAAGTTGAATACTAAAATAATATTATTTATAATAATTTTTAATTTAATTATGCTTTTTTATTGCATATATTAATATTATGATTATATTTGTCTAATAAAACCAAGATTATGAATTTACAAACAACACCTTTTTCAACGCAAGAACTCAAGAAAACATACGAGGTTACTGCGTTTGAAGAGTTAGGAATCAAGATTAACGTCCTTAATGACGTTAGCACAAATGGACGAAAATTACCGTCAGGAAACTGCTACAAATTTGGAGTTATAATAGCAGGAAGTTACTTTTGGTACTTCAATGGAGAGCCTGTTAGAAAAATCCAAGACCAAAGAGTTGACCGTACAAAAATGCGTGAAATCTATAGCATTTTATTAGAAGTGAACAAAAACACAAACAATATTCCCTTTACATTTAAAGTTAAAAGATAAGCTATGATAATAGGTATAAGCAAAGAGAATGGAGATAGAATTTTAGAAAACTTTCTCGTAGGTGCTTCTAAAGTAAATGGAAGTGTAGAGTGCGCTAAAGAATCTATTGAGATAATGGATAAATTTGACGATTCTCAATTGATTGTGTCTTTATTAGTTTCAAATTCAATTAGAAGTTTAGGACAAATACCTGAACGTGTTGTTAATTTTGAAGTAGAGGTGTTGTCCGCCCTTACAACTATGTTTACAACTTGTGATGAAAGTGATATACCTGCTGAATTTGAAGACCTATTTTTAGGTACTGAAGATGAAGTTTTAGATAAAGTTAGCGAAAACAAGAAAATTCATTTCGCAGTTCAAGCATTTGTCAATGCGTTTTATACATTCGATAAATTTGAAAAACAATACCCTGAAATAACTAAGATGCTATGAAGCCAACATTTTTAACTCAAAAAACAGTAAAAGACAAGGTTCTTTTTCTGCTCAAAGAAATTCCTAAACTTCGGGAAAGTGATAACGATTTGATTGCTACTTTCATCTACAACGAACTTGGCAAACAAGAGGTTGAACAAATGAGTGCATTAGATTTGTTAGCAAAGATGTCTAACTCTAAATTAACTCCTTTTGAAACTATACGCAGAGCGAGAATTGATATTCAAAAAAACTTTGAAGAACTTAAAGGGGCAGAGTTTGGAAAAAGAAAAAAAACACAAAAAACCTTATTGTTTAAAGTAAATATTAGAGAAAAATAATGGACGCAATATTATACAAAATAGACGGAACAAAGAAAAAAATAAAAGTTAATAGTTTTGTTGAGGCAAGAGGAATAGTTTGTAATTACGACAACAATGGGATTGCGGAGATAGTAAGACTACCTGACGGCAATCTATTTATGATTGACGAAGAGGGTAAGATAAAAAACTACCCTATAAACAAAATAGCAACGAGTATAGCGCACTTAAACGAAGCAATTTACCCTCACGACTGCCTTGTTGGAGATGTGCTTCTATTCGAGGACGCTAACGAGTTTGACGAAATGAGTTATGAGTAGTCCAATTAAAAATATTCCGAAAAACATTTACTTGCAAATTGATTCTGACGGAGATAATTCTGAAATTGAATTTAAAGACCTTGCAGGAGTTAGTTGGTGTGCTGAAAGAATTAACGATACTGATTTGAAGTTTCAACTAAATCAAACTGACAATAGGCTATTCACTAAAGAAGATATGATTGCTTTTGCTCTTTACACACCTAACTTTAATAGTGCGATTGATAAACAAGAGTATTTAGAAAATGGTTTTGATACTTGGGCTTTACACAGAAAATAAAAAAAGGCGGTAACAACTCCGCCTTTTAAATTACCAAGAAACTTTACAACAACACACTATGGATTAATGATGTTATTATGCCAAAAATACCTAATTTACTCCCTACATTAAAGTTTTTATCAAATAATAACTTTAAATAATGATTTTCGTATAATTTATTCTAAGGTATGAATACAAAATTCTATAAGTATTACTTCAGGGGCTTAGATAAACCGCTAATAATGGAGGCGGAAGATAAAAGAACCGCAGACCAAATGTTAGTGCAGTTAAGTATTAAATCTAAAGTAAGAATGAAGACTGCTGACCTGATTGATGTACGAATTGAAACGCCGTTATTTGGCATCACTACAAAGACCCGAAAAGGAATTGAGTGGGTTTGGGTAGGTAAAGATAAAACCTCTGACGGTTGGCTTGAATTAGAAGAGTACGAAAAAATTGAAAAAATGAAACAACAACAAAAATGATAGTAGAAAAAGATAGTTTAGAATTTTTACAAGAGCAAAAAGATTTTGCTTTTGACATTAATTACTCCGACCCGCCTTATGCGCTTGGTAGTGAGATTTACATTCGTCCTGACGGAAAGTTTGATTACAAAAAGGCAACTGACTTTATGAATAAGTGGGAGATGCCAACAGGCGACTATTGGGAAAAATGGTTTGAGGAAAGTTTCAGAACTCTAAAGCACGGTGGGTACTGTGTTATGTTTGGAATAGACCGCCAACTTCCTATGTTTCAATACTACGCTATTAAGGCAGGATTTCAGGTACGTCAGTCGATGTATTGGTATTTTATATGTAATGACGAAAAAACGGAACTTTTAACAAAAAGAGGTTGGATAAAACATAATGAAATATTAAATAGTGATATAGTTTTGACTATGAATACTAATACTGAAAAAAGTGAATGGAAAAGTATTCAAGAAATCCACAAATTCGATGTTTTAGATTTAGATATGGTTCGTTTAAAAAACAGAGATATAGACCAATTAGTAACGCCAAATCATAGAATATTACATAAAAGTAAAACAAATCCGAGATATAATTATGGCGAATGGGTATATAAACAAGCATATACTTTTTTAGAAAAAAAACAAGCCCTTATCAAAATTCCTTTGGCTTTTAAAAATTTACAAGGCAAAGAAGAGTATGGAGAAAAAATGTGCCACTTAATAGGTTGGATTCTAACGGACGGATATTACCAAAAAGGAGATAATTCAATTAGAATAAGTCAAAGTTCTACAAATATTACAAAAGTTGAAATAATAAGAGATTTGTTATTAAGTTTAAATATTAATTTTAAAGAGTATAATCGTGAAAGAGATTATAACTATAAAAAAGTTACAAAAAAATATATTGAATACGTTTTTTACTTTAACGGAGAAGAAAGTATTTTTATAAAAGATTTGTTTCCAAATAAAATACCTACATACGATTTGTTAGATTTGACTTATAATGAGCGATACCATTTATTTTTAGGTATGATGGCAGGAGATGGCTCTTTTAAAATGATGAATAAATATACAAATATTTACGAAGCATTAGAAAGCGTAGAAAATTTTAATGGTAGTTTTACCAAAAATAAACAAACTGCGGAATTTTTACAAGCCCTTGCAACTTCTTTAGGATTTAGCACTTCTATATATAGTTCTCAAAATAAAACAAATATAAATATAAGTTGGAAACAGACCACAGGAATACAACAGATAAAAGATAAAATATTTACAGAAAAATATAGTGGTAAAGTTTGGAGTATAACAACTGAAAACTCAAACTATTGCATAAGAAGAAATGGAAAAGTTTCTTTTACAGGAAATAGTAACTTTCCAAAAGCAAGTTGCCTTTCAAAAAATTTAGACAAAAACGCAAAGGCAGAAAGAAAAGTAATCGGAAAACAAAAACATTCGTTACCCAAAGCAGACAATACAATCGGGGAAAGTAGTTATGGTATAAGTGGCGGAAAGTTAGCGAATGGAAATTCTGCTGAAAGATTTCATCAAGATATAACCGCACCCTCAACAGACCTAGCCAAAAAATATGAGGGATTTCGCTATTCTATCTCACCATTAAAGCAAACCTGCGAAACTATTATGATATTTCAGAAACCATATCTCACAGGTTCGTGTTTACACGACACTTTAGCTTATGAGAATGGGGATGATACCTGCGCTTGTTTTGCTTGGAATATTGACGGTGGCAGAGTTCCTATGAGTGAAAGCGATAAGGATATGTTAGATGCCAAGTCAAGCAAGAACCCAACAGACAACTACAACGGTAAAGACCATCAAAAATACGGAGATTTCGCTTTAAACATTGCTACTCCACCAAACGAACAAGGTAGATACCCAAGCCAAACGTTTTGTGATAGCGGTACTGCTGAAAGACTTGACGAGCAAAGTGGTGTTTCAAAAGGAAGTGATGCTCCAAGAACAAGAAATAAAACTTCTGATTCATTCGGTATGCCAAACGATAACACACCTGAATATTCGGACACGGGCGGTTGCTCTAAAATACTTCATAAATGCGACTACGAAAACGGCGAAATGGATTTATATGTTTATGCGCCAAAAGTTTCTAAAAACGAGAGGAATGCAGGTTGTGATGAATTTCCTGAAAGCGTTATAAGTGGAGAAGATGAAAGTTTTGGTAAAATGGGTATTAATTCTCCGAAGTATAGAGAGGGCAGAGGTGTTACGGCAGAACTTCCTAAAGTTAAAAATAACTACCCAACTTTAAAGCCAATTTCTTTGTCTTACAGAATATTGACTTTATTTAAAACTCCAAACCCGCAAAATATAGTTTATCCATTTGCAGGAGTTCAAAGCGAAGTTATTGGAGGTTACAAAGCAGGATTTACAGATTTTTCAGGTTGCGAGTTAAATGCCGAGTATGTTGAGATTGGAAACGTTAGGTTTGAGCATTGGAAAGATAAACCATTTGACGAAAAAGGCAAGGTAATCGAGCCTAAAAAAGAAACTAAGTCCAAAGCAAAAAAACAACCTGAAATAAAGCCTGAAAAAACAGTTGATTTAAACGAACAACTAAAACTTTTGTAATATGAGTAACGCATTGAGCATAGTAGGAAGTAGCAGGAATAATGGAGAAAGGGAAAAAGACGACTTTTACCCTACACCTGCTTGGGCGGTTGAGGAACTTTTGAAAAGAGAATTCTTTACAGGAAATGTTTGGGAGTGCGCCTGTGGCGAGGGAGATATAAGCGAAGTATTTATCAAAAATGGATTTCAGGTTCATAGCACCGACCTTATAGACAGGGACTATGGTGTGCAAGAGGATTTTTTTAAAAGCGAATATATTGCCGACAACATAGTAACCAACCCTCCTTACAAATTAGCCCTTGAGTTTGTTTTAAAATCTAAACAACAAAGTAGAAATAAGATTGCTATGTTCTTAAAAACAGTATGGTTAGAGAGCGACAGTAGATACGAAATGTTTCAAGATAAAGAATTTCCTTTGAAGACCGTTTATCAATTTAGCAAAAGGGTTTCTCTTTATAAAAATGGAGTTAAGATGAAAAATAGCGGTATGATTTCATACGCTTGGTATGTATGGGATAAAGATTATGTTGGGAAGCCAACTATTGAATGGATAAATTAGATAACTATGAAAATAAGATACAACACCTCGATTGAGGTAAATCAAACACAGTACAATATCTGCATGAGCAGACATCACGGTATATGTGCAGGTAGAACCGAAAATGGTAAATACTACATAAAGGTTCTATTTATGAAATATGCAAAAGAAGTACAAAGAGATTTAATAAACAATCAATAGTATGATTAACATTTCTCAATCATTCCTAAAGGAGTTTAACAAGTATAAGTTAGGGGAAACTTGCGGACTTCAAGTAAAGGCAAAATATATTGATAATAATTACCCAAGAACCTCGTCAGAGGTAATGGAATTGGGCAATTTTTTTGAATTTATGGCAACGGGTTCACTTCCCCGTGACGGACATATTCCTGTGGCAAATGTAGTTTACAAAGGCACGGCGAAACAGAAATTAGACGACAAGTACCAAAGGGCTTTAGATAGTGCTGTGTTCTTCAAAAAAATAATTCAGCACTACGGTATCGAAATAAAAGAAACAGGCAAAGTAGTTACCCAAGACGGTATGACAGGCATATTGGATATTTACGCCGAGTGGGACGGAAGACATTGTATAATAGACACCAAATATAGTGGACTTTTATATGACAGGTGGAACGACATGGGCTGGGAAATAAATTCACTTCCTGAAAAGCATAACCTGATGCTACAACCCGTTCAATACAAAATTTTGATGTCATTAGAACTTGGTATTCCTATTGAAGATATTGACTTCTACTTTTTTGTTTTTTCATCTACTAACCCTAACGATGCGAAGATTATTAAAGTCGTAAATGACGAAACTACTATTGAGCAACATAAATTGGCTATAAGTTATGTGAAAAAAGAGTTGGCAAAACCTATTGATGTTATATTCAAAGCCAAACCCGAACTATTAAGATGCTTGGATTGTGGTATAAATAAAGATTGTTCTTTTCGCATAGAAGTACCGCCAATACAGGAAATTTATTATTAATTAAAAAAGTTTGATAAATTGTTTGGTTAATTAATATTTTCATTTATATTTGTCCGATAAATTGTTTAATAAATTAATAAATTAAAAAAATGGAAACTATTTTAGAAAAAAACGGGCATACAAAAAGATATGCAACACAAGAAGAAATGTCAAAATGTATTGAGTGTTTAGCAGATGAACTTTGGCAAGATGTCATTAGAGAAGATGCGAGATTTGTTGATAAGATTAATCTTGAAAAAGGAGAGGTTGAATTTAAAAAAGAAGTGTGTTTAGAAACCGAAGAGATACTTGGGTGTTTTGGTATTGTTGATTATTTTCCTGAAGAAAATTGCTCTGTAATAACTACCTCTCACACTTATAAAACTTCAAAAGACAGTTGCGTTATGAGTACGCCTTATAGATTTATAAATATGAATGGTGTATATTCTTGTGTAGAGGAAGATACTGAATTCTTTGATTTTAAGTTAAGTATTTTTATTAAAAAAACTATTGCTTCTTTAAAAAATACAGTAGGAAGACCGAACAGACCTACGGATAACTCAATAGAGAAATCTTTATTGATTTTGGACGCAATGAGCACAGAGGTAATTGGAATTGACTTTGTTTGTGAGCAAATAGGGCTATCTAAATCTACATACTACAAAACTTTAAAGTGGCTACAAAAAAATGCGGTATTGGGGATTTCTTAAAAAAAATACCTATTTTATTTTTTAGTACCAATAAACTTTTATATATTTGCTTCAAGAAACTTAACAACAACAACAAAATGGAAACTACAAAATCAAGCACTCTTGACCAATTTGATTTTATCAAAAAGATAAATGACGAAACTGCAATTAGTATTTTAATTCAAGACCTAAAAACGAGTTCAAAACTCCAAACAGAAGAGGGAGAGAAATTACTTTTACGTCTTTCTAAAGTTCTTACTGAAAGTTATTTAGAAAAGGAACGTAATATAATTACAAAATTTGCTTTTGACTTCTACGCTGACTTATCTCGTCAAATGAAAGTTCCTGAAAATCTTATTTCAGAAAATCTTACTTGGGCAGAACTTTATTTTGAAGAAAAGTTTAATCAAAATAAAGATGTGTAACCACGAAAATTTTAAAATAGCCGAAAGACTTTTTAATAAGTTCGGCAAACCTGTTGCGACTGCAATTTACTGTTTGAAGTGCGGGTCAAGTCAAAAAATAATAATTCCTAAAAATAATAGAGTATAAATTCATAGTGGAGTTCAGAAACCACTAAAATAAACGAGGAGTAACCGAAAATCCTAAAGAGTAGGGAAACTAAAAAATAAAAAAAAATGGAAGCACCTAAAAAAACAAGTAAATTAAAAACAATTTTGTTTGTAGTAATTATTATCGTTGGAATGAGTTATTTATTCGGAGGAGGAATGGATAAGCAGGTATCAAACGATATGCAAACAATCGAGAATCAAGTTGCCAATGATGCAGAAAAACAATATGAAATAGCAAAAAGTGGAGGGGACAAAATGCAAACTTATGTTCAAGCAAGTTTAGTTGCTACTGCCTATTTACAAGCAAAAGATGAATTAAATTATAAAAAATGGAAAGCCATCGAAAAACAAGAAGCAGAAAACGCAGGTATGCCCCAAGAGTAAAATATTTAACAACCGTTAAAAAATAATAATAATATGGAAGATTTGGAAAAATTACACCCTGTTGCACAGGTTGTATTTATCATAGCGGTAGCGGTTGTGCTATGCGTAGTTTTATACAATTATCTTAAACTTTTAAGAGGTAAATAATTATGAAATACATCATCAGATTAATCGCTTTGCCTTTTTGGGCTACTGCTTACTTAATTTTTGCCTTTTATCGTTTGATTAAAGGATTTGTACTTATTTGTTACGGATTCGTTGTTTATGGGGGAGAACAAATTACCTACGATGAGTTGTTAAATAAACACACCATATTCAAGACTTATCTAAAACTTGAAGAAATGGAGGTAGGTTTAAAAGCCAACCCAAGAAGCCAATGTAATCACGTTTGGGAACAAGAAGTAGGCTACGGTCAAACAAGTGCGCCAAGACAAAAATGCGTTATCTGTGGGGTACAAAATACAATCAAAACTTTTTAATAAAAATTATGGCAACAATAGAAGTTACTTGCGAGGCTCTAGGACAGATTATATTTTCGCTAAAAGAAAATGATGAAATCTCCCATATTTCTTTCCGATTAGATGACGATATATCTGTTAAATTTTTAGATGATGATTTTAATCCTGTTATGATGGCTTTTACGATTGATAAGGCAGATGCTATATTATTAGCAAAATCAATTTTATTAAATTATAATAATTAAATATGAGAACAAAATTGTTTATAGATTTCGAGTACACAGGGCTTCATCAAACCACAACACCAATATCTTTAGGTATTGTTTCCGAGTGCGGGAAATCATTTTACGCAGAGTTTACGGACTACGACAGAACCCAAATTGACGATTGGTTAGAAAAAAATGTAATTCAAAATACTTGGGTTGATATTAATAAACCAATTACCTCTATGGGAGAAGTTGTCACTAAAGATTTAGTAGATTATCACAAATGGGCTGATGTTCACGTTTTTGGCTCTTCGGACTACATTAAACCGTTTTTAGAAGAATGGCTATCGCAATTTGAAAAGATTGTAATTTGGTCAGATTGCCTTGCCTATGATTGGGTATTGTTTTGTAATATTTGGGGACACGCTTTTAGTATTCCTGAAAATGTTTACTATATTGCTATGGATATTTGTACCGTTTTTGAAATGCAAGGAATAGACCCTGATATTTCAAGAGAAGAGTATTCTGAAATAGATATGTTGCTTAAACACGATTTAATTGTATGTTTTAAAAACAAAGATAAAAAAGGTCTTATGAATAAACACAATGCTTTGTGGGACGCTTATGTAATTCGTGAGTGCTACAAAAAACTAACAAATTTCTAATTATGATTTTCACAAGCCCTTACAAAATGTCGAGAAATTACACTCAACTTTTTGAATTGATATGCAACGGACACGAAATACCTTGCTTTGTTGATTATTCTTTTAGAGATGATGATGTTAGAAGTTATAGAGATATATGTCGAGTTAGAAGAAGAACCGAATTTGACATTTCTTTTGGAGCGAGAGGTATTGGCTACGGAGATATTTCTTCTTGGCACAAAGGAAATGGAGAGCGTGAATTAGATGCTTTTTTTAGTCTATGTAAAAGGCTTAATGTTGAATTTATAGAACTTTAAAAATATGTGCTACACTTCTTTAAAATATAAACAGGTTAAAACAAAAAAACCGCACCTATGCTTTAGTTGCCTTAAAAGGTTTCCTGAAAATACCGTTATGATTAATTGGGCAGGTATTACAGACGGCGATTTCAATTCGGGGTACACTTGCCTCACTTGCGAGGAGATAATCGATTTAAGCGCAAATGACAGACATAGAAGCGATGGTGTAGTTGAATTTGGATATGTAAGCGAAATGACTTCAAAAGAAATAACCCCTGAAATGGTTTTAGAAACCTTAAAAATAAAATAAAATGAGTAATTGGAAATATTACGAAGACGTGGATTTTTCAGATATAAATATTGCAAGGTACAACATTGATACCCGTGATTTCTACTGTTCGGTTCAAACTAAAGAACAAGCAGAGCGACCTGATAGTATAATTGAAAAGTTAGACACGACTAAAATCGACAAGTACCCTGTTACCAAGTTTTACCATACCGAGCAGGAAGTAAAAGACCTGATTGAAAGGTTTTGGAGAGAGAGTGGTGGGGACGGCGAGTGGAGATGCCTATCTCTCAAAAGCAAAAACCATAACGTTACTAATTGGAACTTGAAGTACGTCAGAATTGTAAGAACTGAAAAAGGTTTGTTGGTTTGTAATTCGTATGGTGCTATAATAAGTAAAAACGATTTGAGTGACCCAATAGACAAAGAGTATTTACACCACCGTAAAAAAAAATAAGCAATTTAAAATGTACGAATTTGAATATACAAACGGTCTTTTTGAGCAAGAGGTTGATTTAATTATAGCCTTCATAAGTAAAGAATTGACTGTAATTAGAAGAAATAGGAAAAACCTTGTGAAATTTGCTTATACAGAAAGTATTAAAGGAAAACTTATTTACATAGATTTTCAAAAAATAATAAACGAAACTCAAAGAATGAGCGTAGAAGTAGAGTTTTTAGAAGAGAAAAGACAACACTACACAAAAGTAAAAGAAAAACAAGAAATAATATGACGACATTAAGCACACGAGTACTTACTAATTTTAATTCCTCCATAGAAAAATACGAAAAAAAGAACTTGGCTGATTTGCTTTCGGGAACTAATACTTCACCGCAAAAGTTCAAACAAATGTTAGTAAACGAATTAGAACGCTCCCCAAACCTGCAAAATGCTTTTCTTAAAAATCCTGCGTCATTTTTCGCTTCGGCTCTTTATTGTGCGGAATTGAATCTATCTCCATCAAGTTTAGTGGGCGAATTTTACTTTACAGTATCAAATGAGAAAGTAAAACCAATTTTAGGTTACAAAGGGTTAGTTGCGCTTTTACTTCGCTCTAATAAGGTTAAAAAGATTTGGGCGGAAGTTGTCTATACGGAAGATGATTTTGAGTATGAACTTGGTTTAGAGCCTAAAATGGTTCACATACCTAACTTCAATTCCGTTAAGACTTGCGACAACATAAAATGTATCTATGCTTGTGCTAAAATAGAAGACGAAGTTGTATTCAAAGTTATGACGCTTGAAGAAATTAAAACCATAGTCGATATGCTTGAAACGCCGAGTGAGTATTACTTCAACGATAAGAAAGACCCTGAAAAATGGTCTTTAAAAAAGGTTGTGCTGAAACAAATGTCGAAACTTATGCCAAAGGAAGATGATAGATTGCTTAAAGCTGTTTCTTTTGACGATAATGTAGAGGGCGGAGGATATTTAGTATTGGACGACAACGATAGTGTTAGAGTGGTACAGGGTACAGTTATCGGAAAACAAAACAATAGAAAGAAAATTAGCATTTATCAAAACCTAACAGATTTATCAGAAAACACATTGTCAATTGAAAATAATGAATTAAATTTGTCCTCTGACATCAAAGTTACTTCTGCAAGGAACAATGAATGACACTTAAAAGGAAACAATAATACTTATTTTTTGAATCTCTATTTTGATTTCTAAAGATGGTTTTTAAAAAAGTTAAGACCCCATTCTTGAAAAAGTTTGGGGTTTTTTCTTTTAGATACCTCCATCAAATATCTGCCAATTATTCGGCGCACCTGCAAGTATGTTTTTACCTGCCTGACCTGCTAATGTGTATTTGATAGTTCCAAAGTTCACATTAAGAAGATTTGGCTGAACAGTAAGTAAACTCCAACCGTTGTAAATTGCGTCTAAATTTGCCGAAGAATAATTTCCAAATCCTTTGCCTAACATAAAATTCGTAAATAGTGTAACATTACTAATATTCCAAGAACCTATGTTTTGATTAAATGCAGTTGCAGATTGGAACATTTGATTCATATTTTGCGCACTACTAACATTCCAAGAACCTATTGGTTGATTAAAAGATACCGCATTTCTAAACATATTACTAAAATTAGTAACATTTGAAACGTTCCAAGTACTTATGTTTTGATTAAATGCAGTAGCGAAATTAAACATTACCTGCATATTTTGTGCATTACTTCCAATTATATTAAAAATTGGCTGATTAAAAGCAGTAGCACTTTCAAACATACCACTAAAATCAGCAACATTGTTAACATTCCAAGCACTTATGTTTTGATTAAAAGCAGTTGCGTGATTAAACATCAAAGACATACTTTGAACATTGCTTACGTTCCAAGAACCTATTGATTGATTAAAAGAAGTGGCATAAGCAAACATATTATCCATATTTAATGCGTTACCTCCAATTACAGAAAAAATTGGTTTATTGAAATTAGTAGCGTTAGAAAACATAGAAATAAAATTACTAACATTGCTAACGTTCCAAGTGTTTAAAGGTTGATTAAAAGAGGTTGCAGATTGGAACATACTATCCATAGAAGTAACCGAAGATGTATTCCAAGAACTTATATCATCATTAAATAATGTAGAGCCTGAAAAAGTATCAACCATTGATGTAATAAAACTTGTGTCCCAAGAATTAATATTTCCAATTGTTGTAAGCGAGGTACAATTCGCAAAAGCAAAATCTAAATTAGTAGTAGCAGATAAATCAGGTATATCTAAAACTGTTGATAAATTCAAATTCAAACAACCGCTAAAAGCGTTTGTGGTATTAACCCCAAACTGCAATTGACCCCAATTAGAAATAGAAAGTATTTTTTGATTGTCATTGACAAGTGCTAAACCAAAAGACCAATCAACAATAGTCCCTAATAACTGTAAAGTATAGATACCTGATACTGCGTAAGTGTGCAAAGTTTCAGGTTGATTCCAAGAAGTAATAGTGTCTTGAGTTCCATCGCCCCAATCAACAGTAAAATTATAAACGCCTACTGAAGAAAGAGGTAGTTGAATTTGGTTAGATGCACTTGAACTACCCGTAGTATTATTTGTATTCCAAGACGAAATGAAAGCAACCGAATTAACGCTTAAATCCCCATATATGTAAAAATCGTTTGAAGTATAAATTAAATTACCACTTATTTGAAAAACCCCCATATTAAGAGAGTTCAAAGCAAAAGCAACAGATTGAATGTTATACCCATTGACAGAAACCGTGTACGCTACAGGTGTTGGGTTTAATGTGGTTGAAATTAAAATAGTAGCACTAACGCTACCAAAATAAGTTTCTGTGGATAAATTCCACTCATATATTCTATGAGGAGGTATGCCTAAAGGGTCTTGAGTACCCCCCAACATATTTACCTTTTGTGGTAAAGTAGTGTTATTCTTTACGTTAATACTAATAGAATCATTGATAGGTAAAACCATACTATATTTTTTTATTTCTTATTAAATAATACACAAAAGCACCTATTAACAGTATTCCTGTATATTTTACCACCTGTCTGCTGACAAAATAATCTCCTTTAGCAAAATTAACAAAATGTTCGCAATTGTAGTTAATGTGGTCGTATTTTTCAGCTTTTAAATCTTTGTAAAGTTGTTCAAGAGTTGCAGAATCTAAATCAGTTTCTTGAATTGAAACTATTTCCCTACCGCCTACTAACCATTTGTTTAAAGGTTCTTTGACTAAATTTCCTCCACTTGAATTGACTTTATCGGGGTGTAAATGGACTATGTAAACTTCATCTCCGTTTCGCTCTATAATTCCGTGATGGACGTAAAGCGGAATTAATTTAGATTTTGTCGTAATCGTATCACCTGTTTTTAATTTAGAAACAATATGATTTCTATTTTCAATTTTTAATTTATGTAGCCCTACCGTGTTAATTTTTCTTGACAAATCCATTAAAAAATTCATATTGTTGTTTAAAAAAATAATCGTCAAGAAGTTTGGATTCTTTCAAGAACATTCCGTTAGAATATTCTGTTAAATAAAAAGTAAAGTTCACATCTTCGCTCGGTAATAAATTAAAGCTAATGCTTGTTCGTCCGTCAAGGACAATATCATTTCTTATAGGCTTAATAAATAATGAATTTTGATACTGATAAGGGCTGACAGTTGTTGTGTTTAAAAAAGTATTTATATCTCCATTAACGTCATAGCTTCTAAAGCCTAAACCTTGAAGTAATTGTTGAGTAGTAATAGATTGCATATAAATAATGTCAACACCATATTGATAACTACCCATAGAGTTTTGAATCATAAAATAAGGAGTTGACTTGGTACTCGTTATTGTATAAACTCCATTAAGGTAAAAAGTAGTAGATGGTGTGTATATACCTGCCATATTTATTCTTCTTCAGCAATTACTCCGCCTTTTTTATCCATTGCTCTCAATTTTTTGGTCTTTGTAGAAATCATAATCTTAATACCATTTTCCTGCAATATCATATTTTTTAACTTATCCAATTCTCTTGCGGATTCTCCATTGTTTATTGCCTCACGCATTGCCTGTAAACCAACTACAGCTTCGTCTTTCAATTTCTTTTCGTCTTCGGCAACAAGTTTAGGTGCTTGATATTTATCTACCAAAACCTCATCTTTTTTAGTAGTAGAATCAGCGTTTTTTTTAGGCTTGAATATCCAAAGAACTGCCAAAGCAATTCCAATTGTCGCTATAAATGTTTTAGTTTCTTTATCCATTTTGTTTATGTAATTTATAAAAGATTAAACCGAGTAAAACTACTCCAAAGCCTAACCCGATTAAAGGTAAAATTCTTTTTTTCTTTGTTTCTGCTTCTAACTTCTTTATTTTTTCTGCATTAAGGAAATCAATTATTACTTGAGTTTTGGCAACTTCTGTTAAAGAAGCATTTAGTAAGTTTTTTAACTTTTCTGCTTCTTGAGCATCAAGTTCAGACATACTTTGAAGCAACTCCTCGTTTTTTTTGTTCTCCCCTTTAGCGGTTAGGTATTGAACACCGAAATCAACGCCGACACTTATTAATTCAGCCCAACCTCCTCCTGCATTTAGAAAACTATTATCCATTTGAACTCGATTTAGAATACATTAAAGAAACAGCGTAAATAACACCTGTTCCTGCGCCAAGACCCGCAACGTATATCCAAGTGTCACGAAGTCTAATCGTGCTTTCTTTTTGTAATGCTTCTCTATATTTTTCTAAAGAATCAGAAAGAATTTTTATACGGTCTGTTTCGGCGGTAGTACGAATTTGTTCCATCGAAACCTTTTCTTGTTCGGCTAAATCTAATAAGTGAGAATTCCACATCAATTCACGTTGTTTTTCCGCTTGTTTAGACGCTTTATTTGAACTATAAAAAGTTGTTCCGACAGAAACTGCTATCCCCGCTACTGCTATAAATGACATAATTATCAGTTTAAAAGTTTATAATTTTTATATTCTTCGTAAGAATTCACAACGAAAATATCCTCTAATTTTTCAATTTCTTTTATGTTGTCAGGATTCGGGTGTACGTTTACAAAAACCGTATCTTCTAAAGCAATAGCAACTCTCTTTGTTCCCGCACTTGCAGTTCCGTAAAATGGTGCTTCTATTTCCTTAACCCCCTCTTCAGTACACAACAATAACTTACCTTTCATTAAAAAAAAAGTGTGGTCAGATTTATGGATTTTACCTATTGCAAACATTCCTTTTCGGATAAGTATTTCTCTCGTGTAAATACCATCTGAAAAAGAATGTGTTAATGGCAACTCATCAGAATTACCTATAAAAATATCGGCAGAACCGCTGTTGATGAATAATTTTTCAATTCGTTCAACTTGCTCCATAAAATTTGAGCCATCAAGTTCAAACATTATTTCTTGACTATCTGCTACTTGTATATCTGCCATATTACAAATTAAATTTTAATAAATATAGCAATATTACAAAATTAATCCTTTAAATAATTATTTTAAAGAACTAATTATTAATTTTTTATCAAAAACTTCGTTTAAGTCGTTGTATGGTATCGTGCTAATGTCTTGAAATAGAAGATATTTTTGATAATTTGAGTGGTTCATATCAACCTGTCTTGTTGGTTCGTTTGCAACTATATTTTTGTGCATATCGTAACCGAAAACTTTAGGATTTGTTCCTATCCAAGCAACGGTTGACGGCAAGTTTAAAGCAGTCGCAATGTGCATAGCACTACTGTCAATTAAAAGTCTTTTTTGAGAAAGACTTAATGCAACCATAATACTTCTAAAACTATCAAGAGCCTGTAAAGTATTTGGATAAACTATTTGGTCTTCTCTTTTTATGTGAAGAATAGCATAATCGTTTTTGTAACATTCGATAACTTCCTCTACAATCGGAGCAGGTATATCTCTTGTCCAAGAATATTTTAACGGCTGATTTACTGCGCCCCCATTTGGTTGGATAGCCAAAATAGGTTTATCCAATCTATAAAAAGGCTCGAAGTATTCTTTTTCTGCTTTAAGCAAGAAAAGTTCAGGCATTTCCCCGTCATATTGTAAACCGAACATTTCGCACCAAATTTGAATTAGGTGTTTACTCTCCGTAATGAAGTCCGTAGTATGGTAAGGGTCTGAAACGAAAACCTTACACTCTTTATTCATAATGTTTTGTTCGTACATACCGCTTAATTGGTCGAACTTTAAAACTTTGTTTACGTTTGGATTTGCTATAAAAACGTCAGGGTAGCCTGTGACTACTATGATGTTTGCTTTTTTGTATTGTTTCTTAATTGCTTTCAATACTGCCGTTGCCATTATGCTTTTACCAATTCCACCCTCGATACTGAATATTACATTCATAGTTATTTTTTTTTAGTTTCTTTGTTAATAATTCCGTAATCTGAAAATGTGTACCAAGTTCTTTCGTGAAGAAAGTATATAATTGGCTTGATACAAATCTCTGTTAATCCTATGCTACCTGCTACCCAAAAATTTCCTGTAAAGAAATATGAAATCAAACAAGTCTGAAAAGAGCCTAACATTCTATAGCTTATAGCCTTGAAAATATGTCTTTTGTAGCTTACCGACTTATGCTTTTTTAATTCTCTTAATTCTACGCTTTGATTTTTTAATCTATCGTATTCTTCATTTGAAATAGTAGTGATTGTTGTAATATCTACTGAATTTTTTTTTAAATCTTTCATACAACTATAATTTATTTTTATACCCCTTGTCCCTAATTAAATTAATGCCTACTGCCCTTTTTACTGTTGGGTTTTCAGGGTCAATGTCATTAAGTAAAAATCTTGTTCCTCTTCCGATGCCCAAAATTACATGATGATATTTTAAGCCAATTTTTTGTAATTCTTTTTTAGTAAAATCTAAATATTCAATTGGTCTTGCGCTTGTGATTACAATATGACTTCCCTTATCATACTCTTCGTTAATATTGTCAATTACTTCTTGTATTGGCTCTGCTTTTGTTTGAAGCAGTTTGTCAAATTGTCTATACTTTACTATCGTTCCGTCAATATCAACGAAATAGGTTGAATTTTTAATCATTTTTAACACGTTAAATGGAAAAAAGCCAAAACATTATTGTTTTCTTTTACCCATTGGTTATACTTTCTATATGCTGAAATGGTATCTCCTATAAAGAACTCTACATCGTTTCTTATTTTTGAAAAAAGATATGTTTGATTACTAATGTTTAATTTAGTCTGCATACCTCTTGAAAGAACTATTTTATCTACATCAAATTCTCCATCTATTAGAAACTCTTTCAATTCTTCAACCTTAATTCCCTCGCTATGATTGGTTTTGTATTTATTCCAATCCCATTGAGTTACTACGCCTTTATTGATAATTACATCGTGTTGATAAACTATTCCATTGACTTGAATTTTACCCCATTCAATATCTTCAATGTAGCCTTTATTAAAGTTTTCCATCTTTACGCATTTGTTCTCTGATTTTAGTAGCCGAAATTTCTCCTACTTCAGTTGGCGGTATGTGTTCAATAATATCATACCCAACACCTCTACCGAACTCAACAGAACAAATGTCAGGGATTACTATTACCTTAATTACACCCTCTTTAAAATAAGAAGCATAACTTAATTCTATGTTTTCTTTTACCTGTTCGGCAGTAAAAGGATTTTTCTCGTTTACTTCTCCATCACGAACACAAATCAATACGTTTTTTTCCTCGTTTAAAGCCTGTTGGAACATTTCTTTGTGAGCAAGATGAAGAGGCTGAAATCTTCCAATAAACATTGCGTATTGCCCCTCTTTGGCTTCTAAAGAAGATTCAACGTGTAGTGTTTTTTTCCAATTATTATTTTCCATTAGTTTATAGTTGCTACGTTATCTTTGAAAATTATTTCTTTTGCATTGCAAACAATGTGATGCTTAATACCTAAATCAACAAAATTTTCCGTCAATGTTCTTGTAGGACAATTGATTGTTATCTCGCTTGTATAAAACTCGTTTCCATTTACGAGTAAACGCCATTTTTCAGAACCGTCTGTGTCCATGTTATTAAATCTAACACGAACAAATAAAGTTTCGTCTTCCTTTTTCATTATAACTTTACGACCCTCTTTTATGTTTGCTTGAATAATTTCGGTCTGCGTTTGTGTTGCTTTTTTAGTATTTTCCATTACAGTAAATCTTCTAATTTTGTTAATAACTCATTTAAAGAAATCAATTCATCTACGCCTGTCGTGTCTATGTCAATAAAGTTTTCAGTAGGTGGTTCGTAGTTTTTAACGTGGAACTCTTCTCTACCTCTTATATCTGTTGTATGAACATAAATTTCAATAACATTAGCACTTGCTTTAAGTTCTTCTCTCAAATCTTTGTAAGGGGAAACTAAAGAAACAATTACATCGTAATTAGCATCGTCTAAATATTTTGCTATAGCAACGGCTTGTCCAATGTTTGTTCTACGACCTTGCTCTGAATAATCTTTATTATTTATGATTCTTCTTAAATCATCTCCGTCAACCATATAAACAAGTTTGACTTGGTTTCTCAACATTAAGGCAGTTTTTAAATGTTTAGCCAAAGTTGTTTTACCTGCGTGGGGTTGCCCCGTGAACCAAAATATCGCCATTTTTTTTATTTTATAAGTAAGCAAAATATTTGTAGAACCATTCATAAGAGTTCTTAATGTTTTGGCAAAGTTCGTAGCCTAAAACATCATAAAAATCATCGGGTAGCTTTTCAAATTTCGGTCTTAACTTGTGGTCGCCGTAAATTCCATGAATAGCATCGTTTTCGTGAGTAAGTTGAGTTACATTCTCAAAATCGTGGTTTTGGTAATATGGTTGACCAATGTAATCGTAGAAACGTTTTATTTCCATTTCAGGGTTTGACATTAAATCCTCGTAGCGAATAAAAAGAATTTTTTTATCTAAGCCTTGCTGAATAATGTCTTTTAAATGGTCTAAAGTAATTCCAACAGGTGCGCCATTAGCCCAAATATCAATTCTCTTATTAACAGTAGTACCTTGCATCTGCGCAGGATTGACTATGTAGTTTTCTTTGTGTGGATTTTTTCGATAGTTTTTTTCCATCGAAGCATATACTGCTCTTAAATCCCGAACCATAAATACAATTTTAGGCTCTGAATTGAAAATCATATTGGCAAGTGAATAATTAATACCCCAACCTCTATTTTTATCTAAAACAAAAGGCTTATTCGTTATTGCGTTGAAGTAGGTATTTACACCGCCCCTGCAAAAAGCCAAAAAGGCTTCGTCCATAAGTTTTGGGTCTTGCGCTTTAAATTCAGGAGATTGTTGAAAATTAGCTTTAGCGCCCATAACCAATGATAATAACCCCGAAGTAGGAGTTGAATAAAAATCAGGGTTTTGTGCTACTAAATTCTGAAGCAATGTGCTTCCTGCTCTTGGTAAAGAGGATTGAAAGAAAATCTTTTTTTCCATAAAATTTTAGTTTTGTTTCTTGGTTTTTTTTAATCTCTTCCCTGATTTCATTTGAATTAACAAAGAGGAGGCATCAGGTGCTTTTTATTTTAATAAAAATAGCGATAAACTAAAAAGAATATCGCTATTTTAATGCTTTTTTATTTTGTTTTTGGTGCATCTAAACTAGGAGCAGGAGGCGTAGCTAATTTAGGAGTTTCAACAGGCATAGCGTCTTTTTCTTTTTGCAATTCTGCTATTAAAGCCTCTACTAATGGTTTTAAAACAGCATCGTCTTTGTCATTGAACGAATCTTTACATTGCCATCTTACATCATTGAAACCAAACAAGTTGATTGCGTGGAAGTCATTAACTAATGTTGGGTTATCACTTGGTTTTTTTGAAAAAACTTGGTTAATAACCGCTTGAACCGTTGTAAGACTATCTGTTTTAACCTTTACTGATAAGTCTTTAGAATTAATTTGTGTTTCCCCGTAACCGAAGATGTGAATTGTGAAATTTTCCATTTTAATATTATTTTAGTTTTATTAATTTAATTTTTAAAATACAAATATAATTATTTTTTTTAAACAAAAAATGTATTATACTATTTTTAATTTTCTTATTTTTTTTATGTAACTATTGTTAATATTCCTAAATTACTCCATATTGAACCACTCGGAAGACCTGCACTACTTGTTGGAATGTTTTTAATAGATAAGTTATTCACAAATGTAGTGCAAGACCTATCTGCCGTAATATTAGAGCCGATAATCATTGCGCAAGTGCAAGTATTTGTACTGTTAAGTACACCTGCTAAAATTGCTGAATAAGAACCCGAAGCGGTATTTGTGCAACCATTACCTATAAATGTACTACATCCCGAAGCAGTATTACAACAACCACCTCCAATTGTCGCAAAGCACCCAATATTTTTATTTCCAAAACCCCCACCAATAAATGAGAAATTACAACCATAAGGAGCGGTTGTTGTATTTACTAATTTAGGTTGTTGTCCATAAAAATTTATGTTTGTTTGTAAAGTTGTATATCCATCTGCATAAGTTACGTTACAAATAATGCCATTATAAACATTACCAATATTATTTGCATTAGCCCCAATAAAACAATCTCCATTTGTGAAACTTGCAGTTTGGTCACTACTTAAAATAAAGCAATTTCCATTTACACAATAAGAATTAAATATAGTTACGTTTGAGTTTAAATTGAAAGACCCACCTCCAATAAAACCATTATTAGATTTGTTTAAATTTACACTACCACTTACAATAGATGAATTAGCACCTTTAGAAGTATTAGATTGACCTCCTCCAACAAATGAAACGTTATTTGAAGTATTACAAAGACCTCCTACAATTGACGAAAAACTCGAAGCAGTATTACCGAAACCATTTCCTATAAATGAACTATCACCCGAAGCCGTATTAAAACGACCACCTACAACAGATGAATAAATATTTGAAGCAATATTGCAAAAACCACCTACAATAGATGAAAAATTACACGAAGCGGTATTACAATAACCACCTAAAATTGAGGAACAATTACCTGAAACAACATTGCGATAACCCCCTACAATAGATGAAAAACAACCCGAAACAGTATTACAAACACCTCCTCCAATAGATGAGAAAAAACCCGAAGCAGTATTAATATTCCCTCCAACTACTGATGAAAAACAACCCGAAGCAGTATTAATATTCCCTCCACCAACGAATGATTTAAACCCCGAAGCAGTATTACAATAACCCCCTCCAACAGATGAAAAATAACACGAAGCAGTATTACCGAAACCATTTCCTATAAATGAACTATCACCCGAAGCCGTATTAAAACGACCACCTACAACAGATGAATAAATATTTGAAGCAATATTGCAAAAACCGCCTACAATAGATGAAAGATTTCCCGAAGCAGTATTACAACAACCACCTCCAATTGTCGCAAAGCACCCAATATTTTTATTTCCAAAACCACCCCCAATAAATGAGAAATTACAACCATTAGTAGCGGTTGTTGTGTTTACTAATTTAGGATATTGTCCATTAAAAAAATTAGTATTTGTTTCTAAAGTTGTATATCCACCTGCATAAGTTACGTTACAAATAATGCCTTTATAACTACAATTTACACAATTACTATTAGCACTAATAAAACAATCTCCATTTGTGAAACTTGCGGTTTGGTCGCCACTTAAAATAAAGCAACCACCTCCATTTACGCAATAAGAACTAAATATAGTTGCGTTTGCGTTTAAATTTAAAGAACCACCGCCAATAAAACCAACATTAGACTTGTTTAAATTTACATTGCCTCCAACTACTGATGAAGAAATACCCGAAGCAGTATTAAGTTCACCCCCTCCAATTAAGGAACAATTACACGAAGCAGTATTTCTATCCCCTCCTCCAACAAATGAATAACGACCCGAAGCAATATTTCCAATACCACCTACAATAGATGAAGAATAACCGCTTGAAGTATTTGTAAAACCACCGCCAATTGCTGACAATGTACCCGAAGCAGTATTGATAGAGCCACCTCCAATAAATGAATTATTAGAAGTATTATTGTAATAACCTCCTACAATAGATGAATAAAAACCCGAAACAGTATTACATTTACCACCTACAACAGATGAATAATAATTTGAAGTAGTATTATAAAGACCACCTCCAATAAATGAATCTTTACCCGAAGCATTATTACTTTGACCGCCTACAACAGATGAAAAACAACCTGAAACAGTATTACAATAACCACCTACAACAGATGAATAAGTCCCCGAAGCAATATTACTATAACCACCTCCAACAAATGAATAATTAGCCGAAGCAGTATTACCGAAACCACCTCCAATAAAAGAAGAAAAATTTGAAGCAGTATTATTACGACCACCCACAATAAATGAATATCTACCCGAAGCAGTATTATAACAACCACCTACAACAGATGAAAAATCATTTGAAGCAATATTACTATAACCACCTCCAATAAAAGAAAATGAATTTGAAGTAATATTATTCGTACCCCCGCCTATTGTATTACAATTTCCATAAGCACAATTTCTATACCCACCGCCAATAAATGATTTAATACCACAGGCAGAATTGAAAGAACCCCCTCCAATAGCTGAACAATCTCCAACAGAATTATTTACAAATCCGCCACCAACAGTTGCATAATTCCCAATAGAATTATTAGTTCCTTTAATTGGCTCAATTCCATTTGTATTTGCATTAAATTGAAACGGGCTACTGCTACCGCCTCCTGCTATGTAATTTGACATTGGCTCTACCTGTCCATTTACATCTTTTAACATCATAACTCCTGTTACCCCGTCTATAAAAACAGCTAAAGAGTTTCCATTTGGAGATTGAATATTTGACGGTTGTGATTTAGTTACACTCATGTTTTTATATTTAATTTGAAGTTTCCTCCGTTATTTTTTTAACCGATATTTATACTTTGGTTATGATTGTTTTTTTTTATTTATTTTAAGTAACTATTTCAAGTCTTCCTCCGTTACTCCAAATTGCGCCACTCGGAAGAAGTTCACTACTTGTTGGAATATTCATAATAGATAAGTTGTTTACAAATGTAGTACACGCTCTATTTGCAATTATATCATTCCCTACAATCATTGTTTTATAATGGCTATTAGTTTTATTACAAATACCCCCAAGAATAGATGAATAGCTTGTGTCCACATAATTGTTATAACCCCCTCCAATAAATGAGCAATTACCTGATGTATTATTACATTTACCCGCTACAGTAGATGAAAAATAACCCGATACGGCATTGTAAGCCCCTCCTCCAACAAATGACTTAACACTCGAAACATTATTACAATAACCCCCTACAATAGATGAACCATTACCCGAAGCAGTATTACAATAACCTCCTCCAATAAATGAACGAGGATTTGAAGCGGTATTGTAAGTGCCCCCTCCAACAAATGAACCAATATTTGAAGCAGTATTAAATTTACCGCCCCCAATAAATGAACAAACACCCGAAGCAGTATTACAATAACCTCCTCCAACAAATGAACCAATATTTGAAGCAGTATTAAATTTACCGCCCCCAATAAATGAACAAACACCCGAAGCAGTATTACAACAACCACCTACAACAGATGAACTATTCCCCGAAGCAGTATTTCCAACACCACCTCCAATAAATGAGCAATTACCCGAAGAAGTATTACAACGACCACTTACAACAGATGAATAATTATTTGAAGAGATATTCATTGTACCTCCTCCAACAAATGATTGATTACCCGAAGCAGTATTACAATAACCTCCTCCAATTGTCGCAAAGCAACCTATATTTTTATTTCCAAAACCACCCCCAATAAATGAGAAATTACAACCATTAGTAGCGGTTGTTGTATTTACTAATTTAGGATATTGTCCATTAATAAAATTAACATTTGTTTGTAAAGTTGTATATCCACCTGCATAAGTTACGTTATTAATGATGCCATTATAACTACAATTTACACAAGTACTATTAGCACCTATAAAACAATCTCCATTTGTGAAACTTGCGGTTTGGTCGCCACTTAAAATAAAGCAGTTATAATTTACGCAATAAGAACCAAATATAGTTGCGTTTGCGTTTAAATTTAAAGAACCACCTCCAATAAAACCAATATTAGACTTGTTTAAATTTACATTGCCTCCAACTACTGATGAAGAAATACCCGAAGCGGTATTACTATAACCCCCTACAATAGATGAAAAATTACCCGAAGCAGTATTACCTCCTCCTCCTACAACAGATGAAAAAAAACTCGAAGCGGTATTAACTGCACCGCCTCCTACAAATGACTTAAGCCCCGAAGCAATGTTACAATTACCTCCTCCAACAGATGAATAATAACCCGATACAGTATTATCACGACCATTTCCAATAAATGAATATTGACCCGAAACGGCATTACAATAACCCCCTACAACAGATGAGTAAAAATTTGAAGCGGTATTAAATCTACCTCCTCCAATAAAAGAATTTTGACACGGAGCAGTATTACCGAAACCATTTCCAATAAATGAACAACAGCCCGAAGCAGTATTACAATACCCCCCTACAACAGATGAATAATTATTTGAAGCAGTATTAAAACGACCACCTACAACAGATGAAGTAAAACCCGAAGCAGTATTACATTGACCGCCTACAACAGATGAATAATAACTTGAAGCAGTATTACAATCTCCACCTCCAATAAATGAAAATTGACCCGAAGCAGTATTTTGACTACCCCCTACAACAGATGAACAATTACCCAAAGCAGTATTACATAAACCCCCTCCAACAAAAGAGTGATTTCCATCTGAACTATTACAATCTCCACCTGCTATTGTAGAATGA
>Ga0209084_1000331_pt1 | contig 44397 bp, 69 predicted proteins | sample C_130820_MF_Meta_FD_187309 | JGI IMG/M metagenome (GOLD analysis project Ga0209084, IMG submission 187309) | Freshwater microbial communities from Lake Croche, Canada to study carbon cycling - C_130820_MF_MetaG (SPAdes) (version 2) | ecosystem: Environmental > Aquatic > Freshwater > Lake... | reverse complement strand
ACACGTCTGTGTAGTATTCTGCCCATCGTGGTCATTTCTGCTCACACTGGCTATTTTTGCCCATTTCGGGCAGTTGGCACGGAAGTTGAGTGTCGTTTTTTATCCACTCTATCTCGTAACGTGGCTAGAAATATCCACATTATCGGCATAGCTATCGGCATTGCTACGCTCTACGCTTTCCTATCTTGGTGCATAGCATAGCACTAGCACCGCTCCCGGCTTGCTCGCTATCACCACACCCTTCCGCCTGCTTGTCGTCGTAGCTACATGCACGACGCTCCCTAATGTCGGCGCGTCTATCGGCCAGCTATACCATGCGGCAATCATACCTTGCGCTTATTACAGCCGCAGGACGTGACAGGGTGAACCTTTGCTGTCAAGTTGCTGCCTCTCACAAGCGACTCGGCACCGCAATCGCATAGGCAACGCCATACGGTGTTCTTGCCATCCTTTCCAGTGGGTGAAATGGCGGTCAATAGGCCGAATCTACGGCCAGAAAGCATCTTGGTTCGTTCGTGCATGGCTGGAATTGTAGCGGCTCGCGCTGCGTTGGCAAGGGGATTTAGCTACCTAGCCTTTTTTTGCCTCATGCGTTCGACCTAGGCTGCTTTCAGCGACTAGCCTTCATTTCTTTGTGAATAGAGGTGCCCTTGCCGGGTGTATGCCCCTACCCGGCACGTCGTATGCTGCCAACTACGCGCCTGCGCAGCTACATTGCGCCCCTAGTCAGCCCTTGCTATCGCATAGCAACGCCTATTGCGCGCATAGGCAGTGCGTATGCGCCTGATAAGCGCAAGGCAGCGCGTGCATAGCGCCTGATAAGCGCGTGCATAGGCTATGTATTGCATATCGGCGCGGAATTGCGCTGACTGGCCAGCGATGCGCGTGCTTTGCGCTGAGACGAGGCGGAACGTGGCCCGGGACGCGCTGGCGAGGCTGTTTGGAGGTGGAACGGTGCGGAATGCGCTGAAAAGGGCGTGGCGGGGCTGCTAGGGGCCTTTGCGGGGCTGCCTAGGCGCGGGCGAAGTTGCGCGCGGCCTGGTCCACCAGCGTTGCGTGTTCGAGCGCGTAGCCGGGGCAGCGGCGGAGGAGCCAGAGGTGGCAGGCGATGCGTATGTCGTCCATTTTCTCGCCGTGGCGCTGCGAGGATACGGCGTCGCGGGCGCGGAAGCGGGAGCGGTAGTTGAGGTGCGTGTTGGCGGAGTGCGTTACGTTTCGCATTGGGATTTGGCGAGGATGTTGCTGAGATGACGCGGGTTGAGCGAGCGAAGGTGCGCGATGCAGGCGGCGTGGTCTGGGCTGGCGATGTCCTCCAGCCGGGTGCAGTTGCTCGAGCACAGGCCGTGGCGGTGCAGGTGCGCGAAGATTGGCCATGCGGGGAGATCCACGGCGGCGATGTAGTCCACCAGGGTCATCGGTCCTCCCGTGCGTCGGCGGCGTCCTCGGCCTGGCCGGCCAGCGTGTCGGTGATGTCGGCACCGCAGGCGAGGCAGTGGCCGTGGTCGTGCTCCTCGTGGTCGCATTCCTGCTGCTCGCGGTAGATCCGCGCGGCCTCGGCGCCGGCGCACGTAGGGCAGTCAGGGGCACCGCAGTCGCGCAGACGGCAGCCGCGGTGGGGGCGGGTCAAGTGCGTGGGCATGGGAGTTACGGGTAGGGGTGCCAAAACGTCATCGCCTCCACCGCGCGCAAAAGCTCGGCAAACCCGGCGAGGATCTCCGCGTGCGTGAGGCGGCGCGGGAGGGCAGGGAACATGTCCACCTGCGTCATCGGGTGGCCTCCCATTGGTCGCATAGGGTGGTGAGAGCGGTGAGCGCCTGCCCGGGCGCTTCCGGCGGCGGCTGCACGTTCGCGTACTCGTCCTCCTCTCGCTGCCTCGATCTCGGGCGTCCGCTCATGCGTTCCCCTTCGCGGCTTCGTCGAGTTCGGTAAGGAGTGCGTCCCGCTCCTTTGCGAGCGCGTCCCGCTCGGCGCGGAGTTGGCGAATCTGCGCCTTGTTGCAGATCGGGCAATTCCCGCCAACGGTGTTCGCGACACGCTCGGCGTCCGTGTGATGCACGCAGAGCATGGCGTGTTCGCCGAGGCTGAAGGCGATGTCCTGCTCGGCGCGGGCGTCGTCCCGCTCGGCGGTCGTGATGTGCAGGCGCAGCAGCGCGTCGTTGTGCACGCCGGTCGTGACTGTCTCAGGTGTTGGTTGGCCGGTCATTGCGGGATGTGTTTTGATGTGTCGTGAAAGCATGTGGTAGAGCCGTGCCATTCCAGCGGTAATGCCTGCCCGCGTTCGCCGTCGCGCTGCTTGGCAATTCGCACGATGCGCTTGGATTCGTTGTCAGGGTCAAAGCTCACTGCGAGGATGGCATTGGCGTCGTTCTCGAAGTCTGCCGCCTCGCGTGTGCCGCCGTCTTTGTTCACTTGGGAGGGCGTGATGACGAGTCCGCGGATCTCAGTTGCGAACCGCTTAAACGATTGCGAAGCGTGCGCCAGCGCGAGTTGCCGCCGCTCGAACGTGCCACGCATGGACATTAGCGCCGGATAATCCACGCACAGCACGTCCAGCGGCTTTTCTGCCGCGTGCGCGCGAGCCATCGCGAGGATGCCGTCGAGGTCGGTGATGTCGTCCCGCACGGCAATGTCAAGGTTGGCGATTTTGTAAGCGCCCTCGGAGAATTTCACCTGCGCTTCGCGCGCTTCCTCGTCGAGGTCTGGGTTGTTCTGGCGGCTGGCGGCGATGGTGATTCCGCGCACGCGGTCTGCGTTCCATCCGCTCTCGCTGGCTATGGCGCGGGTGAGCACTTGCTTTGCACTCATTTCCAGCGGCACGTAAAGCACGCGCGCCCCCTGCTTTGCCATCGCGATGCAGATTTGCGCGGCAAGCGCCGACTTACCCGATGACGTAGGGCCGGGGATGACGAGGTAATCGGAGCGGTTGAGTTGAAGCATCGCATCCATCCCCGCGATGCCGGTGGGAAGCACATCGCTGTTGGTTTTGCCGTTGATGACTTCAAAGCAGATTTCGCGGATGATTTCCTTCGTGGATTTCGCGCCTGCCCGGTTGCGCGTGAGCATCGCGACAATCTCCTGCTGTGCCTCGGCAAGCGCCGCCACGGGGTCAAATTCGGCGTCGAACGCTGCGGTGCGTAGTTTCTCCCCAAGTGAGTATGCGCGGCGTGCAAGGGCGGCTTTCGCGACAATGCCGATGTAGTGCGAGGCGTTCGCAGCGGTGGGCAGGAAAACGAAAAGCTCGTTGAGCGCCGCCGCTCCGCCAACTTCCTCTAGCCTCCCCGATTCCCGCAAGGCGGATGCCAGCACGATGAAGTCGAGCGGCTTCGATGCGGCCTGCGTTTCCGTGATAGTCTCGAAAATAACGCCGTGCGATGGAGCGTAAAACGAGGATTTCGTGATGCAGGCCGAAGCGCAAAGGGAAAGCACGGCAACCGGCGCGAGCAGGATTGAGGCGAGAATGCCCTTTTCCGCGTCAGAATCGAACGGGACTGCGAGATTAAAGGCTGGTTGCATGGATTATTTCGCGTTCACCATGCCCACGCCGGGCAGGTAGTAGCTGGCGGCGGGTTTGGTTCCGTTGGTGGTAACTGTGGGCTGATCTTCCCATCCGCGCCGGTTTAGCCATGTCGCAGGAAGCGGAATGAACTGGCCCCCGTCCTTTGTCCATCCGGCAGACGACTTGCGGGCGAGCACGCTGGCGAGAATCTGAGGCAGTAATGCTGCGCATCCGTTGGCAATCCATGCCTGTTCAGCGTCGGCGACGGCCTCCCTTTTCGGATACGCCGCCCAAAACTCGGCAAAGGCAGGGCAGGCGAGCGGTGTTCTTTTCCGCCTCGCGCGGATCTTCCCTTCCCTTTCCTGTACTTCCCCTTCCTTCCCTTCCTTGGGCTTAGGAAGCCCTTGGGAAGGGGTTGTTGAAGAATCAAATTCAGGATATTCAGACAACACCGCAGCCTTCAAATCATCGTCTTTGATCGCTCGAAACAATGTTTTCAGTGCCTTAAAGAAGTTGTTTTTCGTCAAAGTCTCCCCGCTTCCGAACTGGTGCCGCATGTAGTTCCGCAGGAAAATGACTCCACCGAACCGCTGGAAGGACTTTGGAAGGGCTTGCAGTGTCGCGTCAAGGGCTTCCGGCGGAAGTCCCGTCTCGAAGGTGAACCGCGCCGCCGACGCTCCGCAAATGCCGAGAAGCGAGGTCTGCGTGTTCGTGATGAGCCAAAGTGCCGCCAGCTTCACCCCGGTCTTTGCGGCCTCGATGTCGGGGTCGCTCCAAAAAGATTGGTCAATAAATGGCTTCATTGTTGTTCGAGTATTTTTAGAAGTTTTTCAAATCCACCTTGCGGGCTAGGCTGTGCAATTTTTACCGCAGCAGTATGGGCGGGATTGCTTTCTGCCGCTTTTATCATTTCAAGAATCTCGGCGAATTTTAGCGCCGCCCTTTCTGGCGGAACTGGCGTCATGTCTGGCGTCGGTTCAATCGCGGAAGGCCGTTCTTTTGGCGTGTGCTTTTCTTCATGGCACGGGCGACACAGCGTTTGCAGTTCGTCCATCCGGTATTCCCACGCCTTGATCCGCCTTGTGCGGTATTTGATGTGATCGACATGAAGCTCGGTTTTCGAGTCTCCGCACGACATGCACCTCCATCCGTCGCGCGCCAGAACTAAAAGGCGTTTCTTCTGCCATCGCGGATCGCGAAGCTGTTGCTGATATGGTATTCGTCGGCTCATAGGTACAAAAACAAACCCCCGTTCTGCGAAGGCGGGCGATGAGAGTGAAGCGCGGGACATGACGCCCGTGTGATTCGCACCGCCCCCGCAAAACGAGGGTCAATTTGTTGGTTGTTGTGTGTCATGTTCTGCTGCTTCTTACGGTTTTCTCAGGACCGGCCTTTCGGCGCACCTTCTCTCTACCGCATCCCCGCGCCCCTTGCAAGCGCAATCTCGCGCGTGCTCATGCGCGGGCGTGGCGGGGCGGGGGGCGTAGTCATACCGGAATAAGCTCCTGCTCTACGTGGTTTTCAACGTCCGCGAGGTTGGCAATGGCCTGTTTGAAATACGATTCTTTTAGTTCGCATCCCATTCCTTTGCGCCCGTTCAATACGGCACCAAAGACTTCACTTCCAACGCCCATAAATGGCGTGAATACGACTTCGCCGGGGTTGCTCCAAAGCACGCAAGCGCGCTCGATAACGTCGAGTTGAAGCGGATGACAGTGCCGCTCATCGTCGTTTTCTTTGGCCTCGCGATGCTTCAATACCTCGTCAATGCGGATGTCATCCCAGAAGGCGTCCGCGTAGCGCCGCCAAATCCAGTGAGAGAATCGGTTTTTCTTTTGGTCGCCATCCATGCCCTTGAGGTGCCGGATGTCGGCAGGCATTTGCTCCTCGCCAGCGTAGCGATGCAGCCCGGTAGGGTGCGAGACGGGCACCGCGTTTTCTCCGCTACGGCGGAAGATAAGAAGCTGATCGGCGTTTGCCATAGAGCACCGCGAGGAGTCCTCACACATTTGCCGATGAGCCAGAGATTTCATCATCGTGCGGTTGCGAACCGTTAGCGGCTCTTTCCAGATGAAATACCGATGAGTGAAACGGAATCCGTTCTTTTCGTGCAGCCGAATAACGTCACCGGGGAAGTCCGTGAGTGCGTCATTGCCTGAGTTGCCGGTTGGGATGTCCATGCAATGCACGGCGCTCATCCTGCCCGGCTTTGTAAGGCGGTGGAGTTCTTGAATCACAAACTCGTAATGCCTGTAAAACTCATCCTTAGAAATGCAGTTGGACAAATCCTGTTCGTCGCTGCTGTATTGGTAGAGTCCCGCGAATGGCGGCGAGTAAAGCGAGAGATCAACGATGCTCGCCGGGAGTTGTTTCATCACGGATATACAATCCCCCTTGTATAACGCATATTTCTTGGTCAGTAGTTCTTTCGGTGTAGTGTTCATGTTATTAAATCCAGCTTGGCAGTGTCGGGGTTATGGTGTGTGTTTTTCTTTCAGATTTGATTGCGTCATTCATGTGCTTCACAAGCTCCTCAAACATCTTCTCAGCTTGCGCGGCCTTGCGGCTCATATTATCGCGCACGCGCTGTTCGCCTTCGCTGGCGATGATGTCCACGGTGACTGGGTTTTTCTGGCCAAAGCGCCAGCATCGGCGGATTGACTGGTAATACTGTTCGTAAGAGTGCGAGGCGAACGTGACAACGTGATTGCAGAATTGCCAGTTGAGTCCCCAAGCGCCGATCTTCGGCTTGATAACTAGCACGCGCTTTTCCTGATTCAGGAACGAATCATACGCGGCCTCTTTTTCGTCGTCACTCATCGGCCCCTTCACTTGCACGCTGTTGGGAATCATGGATTCCAGCGCCTCGCCCTCGGCGTTTGTGTGGCACCATGCCACGGCGGGGCGGTCGTGAGACACAAGCTGCGCAACCATTTCGCACCGCTCTTTTAGCGTGCGCTTGCGCTCATCCCTTTCCTCGGCAAGCCCGAAGGCAGGCATCGTGAAAAGCATTCCGTCCGGTGGCGTTGTCGGCTTCACGATATGCTCGCGCTCATTCAGCGCCGGGAGTTCGTAGCCATCATCGGCAAACCCGATATCAGACGGCTTGCGGCACGCTCGCGCCCATGAGCAAACCCATTTCCAAAAATGGTCATGCGCGTGTCCCTTCAATCGCCAGCCGTTAATTGCCTGCGAGACACGGAATGAGATTTTCCCGAAATGGTTCGCCTGCTTTTCGAGGTTGTTGATCTTTTTCTCGTATTGGTCAGTAGTCTTTTGATCCATCTGCTTAAAGAATCGGGAAAGCATGTCTGAGTTGTTCAGGTCACCTAAAGCCTCGGATGATGTGCCGAGTTCCGTGAAATCATTCGGTGCCGCTGTTGCCGTCCAGAGAGAGCGGTAAGGCAGCTTGCACATAAAGCGCGTGACGGCCTTCTGTGTCGCGCCTGTGGCGTGTTTGATGATGCTGCTTTCATCGCACGCGACGGCCACGAAATCAGAGGCGTTGAAAAGGTGAAGCTTTTCGTAATTGGAAATCGTGATTTTCCCGGCTGGCTTTCCGTCGCGTGAGCGGCCCGCAGCTATGCCAAAGCGCGCAGCCTCTTTGAGCGTCTGTCCGCCGACTGCCAGCGGCGTGAGAATGAGCACGTTGCCGTTGGTTTTCTCCACGATGTTTTGGCACCACACAAGCTGCATGAGCGTCTTGCCGAGTCCGCAGTCCGCGAAAATTGCGGAGCGTCCTTTTCGGCAGGCCCATTCGATAAGTGCGCGCTGAAATGGAAAAAGGAAATCCGGCATGAATGTAGGTTCAAATCCAAACTCGCCTCCGAGTTGAGATTTTGCGTCAAGGAACTGTTCGTAGGTCTGATTCATAAAGTTACTCCTGCAAAAGTTACCGCACGCGGGCGATGAGTTGCTCCTTGGATTCGCTGTCCGTGGTCACGATGTCCCGCACGTCGCGGATGCGCTGGCGGGCTACGCATAGGTCTGACTGGCGCGTGGTGTGGTTGTCCGTTGCGTAACTTCCGCATACGTAGTCCGTGCGTCGTGATGTCTCAGCGGCGCGGGCCGCAGCGGCTCCGCATGATGGGCAGGTGTTCATGGCTTCACCGGGTATTTCGTCCAGTCCACCTCGAATGCGGCTGTGGCGAGCATCTTGGCCAGCGGCTCCGTCGTGTGCGGTCGGTAGCGGCCAATGACGGTGGGCCAGTCCCACACGCGGGCTTCGATGAGTCGGCCTGTGTGGTCGAGGCTCCAGCCTAGGCCGCGCGATTCTAGGTCTGCGATGATGTCGTCAACGGTGGGTGTGGTCATGGCCTTGATTTGCGTGTCTTGGGTTCGTTCGCCGGCCACGGGATGCCATTGCGCTCGGCGAGTATCTTGCACGCGCTGAGTTCGTCCTCGCGCTCCACCACCTTGTTGCGCCCGATTAGCGCGGCCATAGAATACTCAGCCGCAACGTCCGTGAAGCCTCGATGCGTACCGTCATTCATCGTGATGGTCGTGAAGAAGGCCATCCACGGATAGCGATGCCCCGCGCCTGCCAGCCGATGCGTGGCGATGCCGTTGTCGCGCTTGAATATGGCGAGGGCCGTGCTCATTGCATGATGATGCTCTCGGCATGGTTCAGCCGCTCCATCGCGGCGGCGAGGTCTGCGACGAGGCGCGCATTGACGGTGCGCAGGTCGCTGTTGACGCTCTCCGTCTCGTCCGCGTCGGCTTCGGCAGCGCGCAGGCTTTGGCGGGCGTTGTCGAGTTCCGCTTTGAGCTTGTCACGCACTTCATCCGCTTTGGTGACTGCCACGCTCGCCCAGTGCAGCGCGCTGGCGTATTCTTCCTGCTGATTAAAGAGCCTGTCCCGCTCGGCTGCGACGTTGGCAAGCTCGGCCATTGCCAGCGCGAGGTCGCGCGACTGGTCGGCGATTAGGCCGCGCAGGGTTGCGAATAGTTCGTCAATTTTTGTGCTCATTGGTTCAGTTTGTGAAAGTTATTCCCCGGCTTGCGTAAGTGCAGCCCGCGCGATTCTCCGTCATCGGTTTGAGTTCCATTCTTACCAGTGATTTCATCGAATCGCGTGCATGGCACGGGAAAGTTGTTGGCTAGGTCAGGATTTTGCCGAGCTTGATAATGACAACCGGAGTCGCTGGAGCACCCCATTCAGGTCGCCCGTGTCCGAGACAGTGGCCGAGGTATTCCAGCGTGACGGTCGGCGATGTCCGCGAGTAGCCGTTGCGAAACTCCACCGCGTCATACTCGCGGCCCTCCAATCGGCTGACTATCCACTTCCCAGGCGTGCGGTATTCCTCCTTTTTCTCGCCGCTGGCGATGAGGTCGAACCACCCCCTCTTTAGGGTGAGCTTGAGGATTTTCATGGCTGCTCAGTGACAAATGGGTTGTCCGTGCGATAGGTGAGCGAGAGGCATTGCGGCTGAAAGTGCGCGTCCCATTCAGTTATGGGCGTCCACGTAGGAAGCGGCCTGCCGTAGCGTTCCTTTAGCTCGTATGCCCACACTGTGCGGCCATAGCAAAATGCGGTGATAAAATTTAGCAGAGGAATCATTTCTTCGCGGCTGATAGGGTCTGCGTAGCGACGGTCGATCTCGTCGAACGTAACCTCGCCGCGCGTCGCTTCGCGTGCGTCGTTTTCGTCGGCGCGTAGCTGCGAGGCGGTCACGCGCAGGTCGCGCTCGCTAATGCTGTTAGGCCAGTCTCCTGAGTGCATCATGGCTATTCCTCAACGGTGCAGGGCTTCCAAGTCACGCGGTCGGTGGAGTATTCGTATTCGTTGAGTTCACTCCAAACCTTAAGACCCAAAGTGTGTCCACAAGTGCCCTCATTCACTAGCTGTGTGACGAGGTGCATATTTGCGTATCTGGGATTACGAAGCCAGCAATACGCCGGCACGTCCTCGGGCTTACTCCACGGACGCGAGACCGTCTGCGGCTTGGGGCGGTAGTGATTTCCTTGTCCCATGCAATCAAGAAGCAGATGCGCGTCTCCTTTGAGGAATAGGGATTCACTCCATCTGTCTTGTGTAAAAAGCTCAATCGGCTTGCCGTCCGCGAAGGCGAGCATTGCGGCTGCGTTGTCGCGGAGTTGTTCTTTGGTCAGTGGTTTCATGGTATTGATTTGGCTAGAGTTCCCACGGCGGCACCTGCGACGCGTCGGAAAATGGTGAGGACGGCTCCTGCTCTCCACCGGCAGGCACCGGCTCCGGGCGCACGGTGTCGCGCGGGTTGGTTTCTTCAGATGATTTTTCGGCGCTCATATTGAGTATTTCCATGATTCCCTGCGGATTATTCTTCCGACGTGACTTTGTGTGATTTTGAATAGTTTTGCTATCTTTCTTTGCGACATCAGCGGCTTGCGTCAACAAGCGGTTCTTGTCAAATTTGTTTTTCTGTGCTAGGTTCAGTCATTGGAGTTTGGTCTTTACGAACGTGATGAGACGTTCCATCTGGTCGTCATAAAAGTGGCTGAACGATCCATTCTTGCCGAGTTGCTGCCACCATACGTGAAGGCAGGCGCGCAGCCGGTGTGATGGCGTCTTGCGCTCGGCTTCGGTGGTTACTTCCACCACGTCCGCGTCGGCACCGTCCAGAGGCGTGATAAGCACCGACACTGCCTTGCCGTGAAGTCGGATGAGTTCGCCCGATTCTGATGCGCGAAGCTCTGGCGTGACTACGCTGAACTTCACCGAGTAGTCTGCGCGGCTGGTAATGATGCCCATCTCGCAGTTGACGATGTGAAGTGCTTTAAGTGGCGTGCTCATAATGTCGTCCGCGTCCGCCGCGCCCCGGCCAAAGTGCCGAGACGCGACGGGGTGGCGGGGTGGTTAGAAGGGAGTGTTGTCGGCCCCCATGTCAATGTCGTCAACCGGCGAGGCAGGCGCGGGCTTTGCGGGCGCTGCCGCTGCCGTGGCGGGCTTCTTGAGGCTCACGCGGATGGCGAGCATCGTGCGGCCCTGAAAGTCCACGTCACGGGAGGTCAGGATGATGCGGTGCCCCGGCCAATCATCAGTGTCGGACTGGCCGGTCACTTCCGCGATTGTCTGTGCGTTCGTGCGATTGCAGACAAGCGACTTGTCTTTGCCCTTGAAGCCGATGATGAGCTTCTTTTCCTTGTCTGCGCCCTGCCCGATTTCTTCGAGCGTGACGGTTTCGATGGTAACGACAATATCGCGGCCCTGGAGGTCGGATGCTTTGAGGTAGTTGGATGGATACGCTTCGCTGAGTTGCATGGTGTGTTGTGTTGTGTGTTTGGCCGTATGCTTAGAGCTTGGCCGGTTGTTATTCGCTCGGCGGAATGCCGGGCAAAAGTGTTTCTGCGCTGTCCGGTTCAGGCCGGTAATACTCAGCCGCGTGCTCGGCCTCGGCCTTGCTGTGCGCGGTCACGAGGAAGTCGCGCCCGCCGCAGCGGATGGCGTATTCCGTCGCGCCAGTGGCGTCGGCGCGGCATTGTATCGCCCGGCTGGAAATTTTGATAGGGTTTGGGTTGCTCATTTGCAGCGGAGGATGAGCCAGCCAGTGACGATGCTGACAGCGACGAGCAGCGGCGCGAGGCGCATGGTGAGCCGCGCATTGCGTCGGCGATTGGCGCGGCATTCCGAGCAGGTGCAGGGCTTTGGTGCGTAGGACATGGTAGGATTCTCGCCGGGTATCGCCCGCCCCGTTGCCGAGGCGAGCGTCACCCGACAAGGAGAGTTAGGCGGCGAGGCAGGCGGCCTCGAATTGTTCGCAGGTCAGATCGTCCGCGAAGCCCGTCGAGAGTTCGCAGATACGCATGAAATCCGCGTCGTTATTCGCGACGCTGCGGATGATACAGTTCATGTCGTCAATGGAGGGGATTGCGTCACCGTCGAGGATGAGGGTTTCGTTGCCGTCTGTGATTTTGATGGTGTTCATTTGTCGGGATGAGGTTTGGTTTGGTTTCGCTCGGCGGGTGCCTTGCTGGAAATCAGTAGAGCGCACGCCGCCGAATCGCGCAACATATTTTTTAAGTTTATTTTCGTGCAGTCTTTTTAGCACTTCGTAAAGCCTTGAGTTGCGGGGGAACTGCGCAGGATTTCACCACCGCTCTTTTCCGATATTCACCGCGCTTTTTTCCCGCGTCGCTGCGCTTTTTCGGCATCAGCGCCGCGCGCACAAGCGCCATGTTTTTCAGTCGCAGCGCCTCCGCTGCCGTGGGATTCCATACGCCGTCAAACATGCGCCGCGCGCAGCCGTAGTGCGTGCCGAGCAGCGCAGCGATGCGGGAGATCGCGCCGCGTCGCGGGCGTTTCGTGAGCGGGTCGGTGATGTATTTTTTCCAATTCATGTTTTGACTTTATTTCGCTGCTGTGCTTTTGTCAAGACTCGCATGAAAACCGCCGCACAAATTCGCCGTGAAGCCAGCGACGCGCAGATTCTCGCTGCGATGTTTCCCGGCATGAGTAAGAGCACGCGCGATGCGAATGCCGCGCCTGCGCTCGCCAGCGCCCCGCCAGCGGCTCCGGTTGCGCCGCGCGGTGCGGACGTGCCGAATCTCGTCCTTCGGCTGACAGGGCAGGTGCGAGGAGGCAAGAATAACATGGGGCGAACCAAGACGGGCAAGAGCTTCCCGAAGAAATCGTTTGCCGACTGGCGCGCGGAGGCCATCCGGCAAATCAAGACGCAGTTCCACGGCGATCCAATCGCGGTGCCGTGCAACGTGCGGATTGACTACGTTGCCGAGGACAGACGGCGGCGCGACTTCCCGGCAATCTGTGATGCACTTTGGCACGCGCTCGAACGGGCCGGCGTGGTTGCGGACGACACGCTACTGTGGCCCGCGCAGTCCTCGCGCAGCTATGACAAGGCCGCGCCGGGTTGCACCATTACATTTTTAGATTGACTCGCCGCGCAAAATCTGCTTGCACTATGACAATGCAACTCTCCGCCGACACTATTGAGCAACGGGACGCCCTCGCGCGCCTCGCGTTCGAGCGTGCCTTGGCCGAGGATAGGCTGCGCGTGGATGCTGGCAACGCGCTTATCGAGCGCGAGCTTGCGCGGACTGTGCGCGAAGTGCGGCCCGTGCGTGCGCCGGAGCCTGAGTTCGTGATTTAGGTTTTCGAGCTTTCGTCACCATACGGATTTCAGTGCTTTATCTTCCGGCGAATATCACATGGCCGGTCGCACGCGTAAAACACAGCTTCCCGCACGCGAACCTCATCGCGAATGACGACGTGCCGCTCCACGATGCGGCGCGACGGCATCGGCTCTGTGTCCATCTTCGCCTGCTCCGCGCGCACGCGGTTCCATCGGATGTTCACGCGCTGTCTTGCTCGCTCGGATGCCTGTTTAATTTTTCGGTGCGTCCAACTCATGTTCTCTGTTCGTGTATCGGTTTCGGTCGTGTAATTACTGGTTCCCCGACTCAGTGTGCCGAGGGGCGGCGTTACCCTTCGGAAGACCGGGCACGCATTCCTCCAATTCGTCCATCCGCGTCAGTTGCGCAGCCGTCATCGGCTCTGAGCAGTTCCAGAGGTTGATCAGGTTCATGTATTCGGTGTGTTCGGCTTCGGTCATGTGAAGCAGCCTCCAGATGAGCACGCGCGATCTGCGAACAGGTCTGCCGGCGCGGTGAAGTCCACTTCCGAGAGCGGCACGCAAGACACATGGAACCACGCGAACGGGTCCACCTTTTGCACTTCGATTTCGAGCGCGCACGCCGCCGCAAATTCGTCTGGGTGATTCTTCTTCAAGTCGCGCCATTCGCCGTCCGATTGGTTCGGGCAGTTCCAGCACGCCGAGCGCGGAGGCGTGGGCCATCCCATTTTCTCCACGAGCGCAATCGAGGACTGGCGGCGCATGGGAGCATCGTGAATCAGCGGGAACCGAATCAGGCCAGCCGCGTAGTCCTCTCCTGCCATCATCCGCACAGCGCGCCGCACTTCGTCCAAACTGAATCCGATCCATGCGCGCTGCTGGTTTGTTGGCACGCCGAGCACTATCCGGCAATACCGCTGCCGTGTTTCCACCTTCCATTTGTTAGAGCAGAACCCCGTCAGCTTCCCAACGCTTCCAACCGTCTGATTTGTGAACGCCGGAAGCAAAAGCGTGTTCAAGTCTTTCGAGAAGCAAGTGCCGTTCGTTGCCCATTCCGCAACTCGGATTCGATGCACTTCCACGCCTACGCTTCGCAGCGCCGGACGGATCACGGCGTCCAGATATTGCCACGTCGTCTTGCGCTCGCGCTCCGTGTCCACGATGCAAACGAAGTCAGGCTTCGGCAGTCGGCCTTGGACAATCAAAGCAGTGATGGCGGCGCTCTGAGTTCCACCACCGCTGCTGAATATGTTCGCCACGGACCCCCCGCTCCAACGAGGCAGCGCCGATCCCGCGCCCGCGGTAATTTGCACGGGAGTCGGGGAACCAGCCGCAGCAGCAAACACGCCTGTCGTCGCGGGGTCGCGCGGAGTGAGTAGGTCAGGTGTCGTGCTCATGGGCGTGGTGTCGGCGTGTTGCTGTGCTCACCGATCTGCGAACGGCCCCGCTCCGATGCGACGGCCTTGTTGATGGCACCTTCGATAATGCTCCATTTCTGCAAGCCCCACACGCGGCTTCCATGCGAATCGTTTTCGAGTTCGTGCAGCAGCACGCGCGCGGCTTCCAGTTCGCAGATCAAGTCACTGCACGTAACAGACCCCTCACTCGAACGCGCCGGTTCGGACTCACCGTTATTGGCGCAGTTGCATTTCGGACACTCGTGGTCAAAGAGGAAGTTATTGCATCGGGGGCAGATTCTCGGCGTGCTCATAGGGTCGGGTTGTGAGGGGTCTGTCCGTGAGTTCCATCGTTCTCAGACTTAGCTTTGAGTGCGCGCCACCGTTTGTGCCAGCCCTCCCACCGCCGCCACACCGCTTTGTTCGGGTTTTGGCACTGGCGCGGCTCTCCGTCTTTGCGGAGCCACAGCGGGCCTCCATATTCGTCGAAGTCGAAACGCCATTCCTTGCCGTTCACGAGGATGCGTTGGTCGCAGGCATCCGGCCCGTGGACCAGACCAACCACCCTGCCATTCTCTACGATCGTAGCTATTCTTTTCATTGGCGTCTGAGAACCATACGCAGCAGCAAACTCGCCTGTTGTCGCGAGGCGTAGCGGCGTTGGAATTGGAAGCGGCAAGTGCTCACGAGGTTTGTGTCGGCGAGTTGCTGTGCTCCCCGTTATGCCTAGTAGGACACATCATCGGCGAAGTAGAGCGTTCCGCGTTCCTCCGGCGTGAGCTCGGCATCACCATGCAGCCGCCGTTTCTCTTTGAGCGCGGCGATTCGTTCATCGTGCGTCTTGTGGTCTTTCCACCACTCGGCGAGGTCGCGGTTTTCCGCGATGAGTGCCGGGTTGGTCTTTTCGATTTTGCCGCAGAGGTCACACAGCATTGCCGTGAGACTGTGGACTTTCTTTCCGAGCCGCACTGGGCGGTCATGTGTTTCAGGGTCGTAGCAAGGCATAATAATTCGATGCAGCGAACGGGGACATGCCGTTCACGTTGTTGGTGTTTTCCGAGCGTCAGCGGCGGCATGTCCCCGTCGCTGATCTTGATCGATCTGCCCACTGCCCGCCCATTGCGTTTCGAGAGCGCGCAGCGAGGCGATTTGCTCGTCGTGTATCGGGTCGTCACATCTGTTGCGGAGTTCCTCGGCGAGTTCGATTGCCAGCTTTAGCAGCGCACGCGCATCTTCCTCCCACCGGGCAGTGGGCAGATCAACGCGCTGCTGCGAACCGCTACGCGGTTCTCCGCTCGCGCTCTCACTGGCTCGAATCTCGTCAGACATTTCGACCTCCTTCGCCAGCGGTCGCAGAGCTTGGCCCGTTCCCCGACGACTCTACGGGCGACGGTTCCTGTGGTTCCGGCAGCGGCCCAGCCCACCGCTGTTCCGGCCACAATCGAGAAAACAAAAACATCATCATGTGTCCGCGCTCAGTGCGAACTGAGAGTCCATCCGGCGATGGAAATACAGTCACCACAATGGCATCATCAAGCGGCGACGATTGCCACCAAAATCGCCCCGCCGCTGCTGGCCTGTCTGCGCACCACGTCAACGCCCGCCAAGCCAACCACGGGCATCCCGGTTCGTGCCCGAAGCTGGCGATCTGCTGCGCCTCCTGCCAACCGCCCTCCACGAACGCCTCGAACAGCTCGCGGTCGCGCGAATCATCCATCGTCGGCTCGCCGTCGTATCCCTGCTTGATCGTGAACGCAATGAACGCCGTCCAGAGGTGGTGCCCATCCGCCGCCGCCTGCCGCGCCTCGCTCGACGCAAAGCTGAATCCGTGCAGCGTATAGACTGAGCAGCGTTTCATAATTTCGATTAGGGGGCGCGGGTTACAGAGTCCGGTCGGTGAGCTTCCCGTCATCCGTTGCCTCGTGAAATGCGCGGCTCAAGCGTTCGAGCGTGTCCCCTCCGTCGTAGCCTTCCGGGTCGAACCATGCACACTCATGCATGAGCCTGTGTTTAATCAGGAGTTGGGCAAACTCCTCGAGCGACCGCAACGGATAACCAGCCGATGGAGTGGGTAGTTCAGGTGTCATTTCCGCACCGATAAGCTCATCGGCGACTTGTGTCAAATTTAAAATAAATTCTTTTTTGCGCTTGCCATCGCCGCCGTCGCGCGGCAACGTGCGCGGCCATGAGCGACACGATCACCCAACTGGCCAGCCCTCCATTCCGCAAAGCCGAGCGCGGCCACGTCCGCGATTCCACCGGCTCCCTCGTCATCACTTGCAGCGATGAGGTTCTGTGCATGTTATTTTCCGAGCGCGAGGTGGAAAAGGACGGCCATTTCATGTGCCCGAAATGCGGCAGACTTGGGCAGCGCATGGTCGAAGCGACACCTTCTCAGTGCGGCCTATGAACACACCGAACTGGCTGCGATTCCGCGCGGGAGAGAGAACACACGTCGTCACCGGCATGAGCGGCCCGATGCACCTGGTGCCATGCGGCTACGCAGCGCACGGCGCGACTGGCGTGCCTGACAAGCGGGCGAAGAAATGCCGCGCCTGCTCCCGCGCTGTGCGGCCCGTGTCGCCGCAGGATCGGCGCATCGCTGGTCACGCGCCGGAATAATTTTGCGCTCTCCATTCAGCGCGCTAGGGGTAGCCTTGCTAACGTCCCCTGCGGAGTCCGCCAGATGAGGCACGCGGCCCGCCCGCTGAATTGAGAGCGCAGAATTGTTCCACGCGGACGATAAACTTGGCCAGTGTATCGTCCGCTCCGAGTTTAGCGGAAATTCAGTTACCGCGCGGGAAAAACGCTTACAAATCGCAGCCTCGCAGCGAAAACGATTACCGCTTCCCGCCAAAGCCCGCGCAAATCACGACGATGCCGGCGAGGATGAACACGACAAGGATGCCCATTGCGGCTGCGAAGTTCACGGCCAGACGGCGAGGCCGTTGTTCACGCGGTAGATGAGCGCGTTGATAAAAGCCGTTTCCGTCATGCTGTCTAGGCTTGGCGGACGCAGGCAAATGTGCGGGCGGTCACCGAAGTCCGCACCCCAGTGAAAGCCAGCGGCTAGCGCGAGCTTCCCGGCCACGTCGTATTGCGGCCCTTCGTCCAGGTAGGTGCCGCCAGCCGAGAAAAATCCGATGTCACACGCGAAGCCGACTTTGCCGCCGCCGCCATTGTGCGCGCTGTGCGGCCACGGTGCCTTGCTCGCGCCGTTCGCTACGGCTTGGTTCTGCTCTGCCTCGCCACGGTAGCCGGAGATCCACTTGCCAATGTCCGGCGCGACGGCTGCGTTGATGGAGCGCAACAGGTCGCGGAATGGCTGCTGCACCTGCGGGTGTAGTGTTGCGATGGTCGCCTCGCTGCGCGGGTCTGCGAGGCCCGTGGGCGGCTGCGCTGGCGCGGATGGCTCCGGCGCTTCCGTGCCGCCGTGCGCGGCTATCCATGCCAGTCCCAAGTTGAGAGTCGCAGGCCCGAAAATGCCATCCGGCTGCGCTCCAACAGCGCGTTGGAACTGCCGCACCTTGTCAGCGTCGAGGTTCACTTACCACCGGCAAACGCCGCCTCGCTAAGTGCCGCTGCCACCGCGTTAATCACGGTGCTCTTGCTCACGCTGCCCTTCGCCAGCGCCTCCGCTGCGATGGTCTGCACCGCTTTGGCGGCGATAGGATGCCCCGTAGCGTCGCGCACAAGCTGCCCGATGTCAGCAACGTCCACCGCGGACCACGCCGCACTGGCAGCCGCGTGCCCGTAGTCACTGCCGAGGTTGTCGGCGACGAGGCCGCGCAATTCAGCGACGGCGATCTTGCCGAGGATGGCAGCGGCGTCACGGCGCACGCCGGGCCAGTTGGTGCCCGCGCAGCCGGCGAGGGCGTTGATGAGCGTGGCGAGGATGGCGAGTAGGATGAGTTGCTTTTTCATTGGGGTTTTTTGGTTGAGTCAGGCGCGGGCGAAGGTGTCGGCGGAGCGTAGAAGGCGAGCACCTTCAAGATGATGGTCGCGATTGCCGATGCATATGTAATGTAGGGCGTCCACTTCGGCGGTAGAAGCTGGAGGATGTCCTTGTCATAGGACATGCCCGCGACTGCGGTGCAAATTGCGGTGATGGCGGCAAGTAGGTCGAGGATGCGTTTGTTCATGGGTGTTTGATGAGTGTTGCGATGATGGTGAAAATGGCCCCGACGATAACCTGAGCCGTGATGATTCCGCCCCACAGTTTCGCGCCTGACAGCTCAAGTTTCGCAACACGTTCAGGCAGTCCGCGCAGTTGTTCAAATTGCGCCATTTGAAGTTGGATTGCGGAAATGTGGCGCTCGACCCGCATGACAGCTTCGCGCGTCGTCGCGGTGTCCATCGCTACACGATGCCGGGATTCGTCGCGCAGTTTTTCAAGCTCGGTTCGGTCGTCCAGTTCGCTGCTCATTTCTTCGCCTCAACTTTCTCCACCGCTGCGGTGAGTTCAGCCTGCGCCGCAACAACATCAGCCTGCGCCGCGTCGAGCTTGGCCTGCGCCGAGTCGCGCTCCTTTTCATCGGCACTCTTGGCAGCGTCGGCGAGCATCTGCGCCTTGCCCGCGTCGTCTGCGGCCACGAAGTCCGCGATGGTCTTTTTCAGCGCGTCCCGCTCGGCGGTGATGGCCGGGAGCGTTGCGAGCTTGGCTTCCAGTTCCGCAATCACGCCTGCGTCGCTGGCGCGCACGGAGGCTTTGATGTCGGCGATGATTTGCGTGAGGTCTGCCGGGTCAATTCCGGCAGAGACGAGGGCGGCGTTTATTTCGGCGAGTGTGTGCATAGAATCTTAGGCTGGAGTGGCACCGCGCACGGAGAGGATTACCCATCCGCCCGTGGTGAAATACTGGAGCGTGAGCGTCTGCCCCGCTGCGGTGAATGCCACCGTAGTAAATCCTGAGCACGTCGTCGGCGTGAGCGTAGCCGTGCCAGCGGCGGTGACTGCCGTGCAAACGATGGTCTTGATTTGCCCGTTCGTGCCGTTGGCCAGCGTGAGCGCATTCACGCCGTTCAGCGCGAAGCCTGTGGCAACCGTGGTGACGCCACACGCGGCCCCGGCATTCAGCGCGGGAGCGAGGGCTTCGGGCGTGGTGATGAGCGCGGCAGAGAGCGTCGTCGCGGCGGTCACGGCGAGGGTGCCGCTCAGTGTGCCGTTCGTGGCTGTCCAACTACCCGCCTTATTATTGTTCGTCGTCGTATCGAAGCTGATAACTCCAGCGGAGGAACGGCTGATGCTAGTATCCCTAGCAGAAAATTGCGAATGGACGCTTGTGCTCGTGAAGCAATAATTTCCCAGAGAACGAACGCAAACGCCGTCCGCCGCCGAGCTGCCGAGTGAGACTACGCAATCGTTGAGCGTGCTGCCCTGTGTATAGATGGTGTCGAAACTTCCCGAAAGCGCGTTCAGTCGCGCAGTCGTCAAGGTGCCCGTGCTTGTGACTGTGAGGGCGTTCGCAAATGCCCCGCCGTTTGCGGAAACATCGAAGGCCAGGATGCTCGTTGGATTCGCTGCACCCTGAACCGGCACCACATAAGCTCTCCAGTCCACCGCCTGACTCGCCGCCGTCGCGGTCGTTTTCCACCCTTGCCCTGTCCACCGAATCGCGCCGCTATATTGCTGGTTGCCGCTCGTTGCGGCTGTCGTGTCGGTGATGAGCAGTGCGGTGCCTGCCGTGTTCGCAGCCGGGGTCGTCGTGATGGTCTCGGAGGTCAGCCCGCTCAGCGTCGTGGTGGTGCTGTTGCTCACGGTGTTGCGCGCGTCGGGCAAGTTGCCCGTGATCGTCGAAGTCGAGAGAGCCACGGTGAATCCAGCGCCGGTCGCGCCGCCCGTGAGCGTGCCCACCGTTACGAGGTTCGCGAGGCTGGTCGTGGTCGTGTTGGAGACGGTGTTGCGCGCATCCGCAATGGTGCCGGTAAGCTGCGTGGCGACGATGCTCTTGTTCGTGAGCGTTTCCGTGCCGTCGAGCGTCGCCAGCGTGCCACTCAGCGGCAGAGTGACAGTGCCCGTGCCAAGCGCGCCCGTGGGCGGTGCCAGCGTCGTGGTGCCCGATGTGGCGTTGCGAAAGCCCACGTTGCCCACGGCGCTGCCTGCGGTGCCGAGGAGGAGGCTAGTGGTGGCGGAAATGGTCTGCCCTGTCGTGAACGTATTCGCCGCGCCGACATAGGCCGGGTCGCCGTCGCTCACTGCGGTGCTGAGTTGCGCCATCGTGAAGCTGCCAAGCACGGCTGCGTTGCCGACGCTGGTGACGTGGCCGGTCAGGTTCGCGTTCGTCGTGACGTTGCCCGCTGTGAGGCTGGCTGCGGTGCCGGTGAGGTTCGCGCCGCTGATGGCCGGGATGTTCGCCAGCGTCGCCGTACCTGTCACGTTGCCGCTGCCGTCCAATGCGCCGCTGGTATAAGTCACGTCGCCAGTCAGCGCGATGGTGCGTCCCGTCGTCCATTTCGTCGCGTTGCCCGCGGTGAGGCTCGCGGCGGTGCCGGTGGCGTTCGTGAGGACGATTGCAGACGGCGTGCCGAGGTTGCCGCTGACGAGCGCGAGCGTGCCCGTCGCAGCTTGCAGTGTAGCCGTGTAGTCGTTCGCAGAAGCGTTTGCGGAGTCGAGTGTTGTAGTTCCCGTCGAGGTAGCGTTTTTGAACCCGATTTTTCCAGATAAAAATGCTGAGTAGCCCAATGACATGCGCCCCGTTGAAGCGGAGAAATGAGCAAGGGTGAGATAGCTGCTTACAAAATCGGTTGACCGCAAAAATACATCACCACCGCTGTCTAAATATACGTGCGTAAAATCGTTAGTAAAACGGCCTTTCATGGTTCCGTCTTGGTTATTGAGAATATTGTAAGTTTTGGAACTAGGCTCGAATAGCGTCGGCGAATTGAACGTCCCGCCTGTCACTGTCTTGCCCGTGAAAGTAATCGCCGAGGGTAGCGAGAGCGTCGGCGTCGTCGTGCCGGTCACGGTGATCTCGTTCGCCGTGCCGGTGATGGAGGTCACAGCCGAGGTGCCGCTGCTTGCAGCCGTCACAAGCCCCTTGGCATTCACGGTCAGGCTGGCATTCGTGAAAGCGCCCACGTTGGCATTCACCGTCGCGAGCGTGGTCGAGCGGTTGCTGCTCGTCACGTCGCCGGTAAGGTTGCCGATGCTCGATACAAGCCCCGCTGTGAGGCTGGCCGCTGTGCCGCTAATGTTCGTGCCGATGAGCGTGGACGGCGTGCCAGCGTCTCCGTTTAACGTGATGAACGCCCCAGCGCTGCCCACGTTGACCGCCAGCGCCGTCGCGACTCCGGTGCCGACTGGTAGCTCCCCAAGAACGCCCGCGTTGTCGTAGAGGATGCGTCCCGTCGTGCCGCTGGCAATGGCCGTGGTGCCGACTGTGAGGCCCGTGCTGACGGTGCCCCACGAAGTAGCCGTGCCGTTCGTGGTGAGATATTTGCCAGAGTTGCCGGTTTGCGAGGGCAGTTCATTCGGCACGTTGGTTAGCTGCGAGCCGTCCACTGCCGGGAGCCGTGCCGAGCTATCCAGCCGCACGAAGCCAAGCGCGGTGTTGATCGCGACTTGCAGCGCAGCATAGACTCCGGTGCCGAGGATGGAAGGCGTTGGCACCGCTGTATCGGGATCAATCACGCTGCGGTGAATGACGATAGGCGCGGAGAAAATCGTGTTCGTGTAAGCTCCGCGCGTGCGGACGACGCCGACGTTTAGCGTCAACTGATTCGCCGAGGTCGCCGCGAATAGCGCAACCATGCCATCGGTATTGATCGCCATCGTGCCCGTAGCGGGCGATGCGCTGGCAAGTGCGATGTAGCACACGGGCGCATTCACGCCGTCGCCGATGCCGATGTGCAGCACGTCGCCAGCAACGAACGAATCGGTAATGACTCCCGCCGCGCGCGTGAATGTCTGCACCGAAACGGCCTGCCCATCGTCGGCAACGGAAATATCCGGCACGCTGCCGATGCCGCCCGTAGTCGCGTTTGCAAAAAGCCCGTCGAGCGGTTTGCTTTCGTTGATGAGGAGTGTCAGCATTTCGGTGGTCTTTTAGGGTTTGCGGGTGCGGTTGTCAAATTGGTTTTACACGCACTTAATCGTGGTGCCAGCCGTCACCGGGATGCCGGTGCTTACCCACTCAGGGGACGGGGTTGCCACAGCGTTCACCTTGATCGTTCGATACTGCCCCTCCAAGTATCCGCCGTTTAGTCGCAGCCCCACTAGCACGTCAACAGTGGTTTCGCAAACAACCGGCTTGTCGAAAACTACATACTCGGGCGCGATATAAGTAATTTGCCCGACGGAGTTCATTGTAGTTCCGCGAGCGAAAATCTTGAGGTTGGTGCCATCCTGAATAAATCGCAACCATCCGCCATATCCTGACACTTGAACAGAATCGTAATCCGGCGCTAGATCGGTCACGCCGCCCGCCTGTTTGCCCTTGCCTGTCGCGAGCAAGTCCCAGTAGTCCGTCTGAGCGGACGTGCTGGCGCTGTTCATGACGTAGTTATACCTCGCCGTCCCCGGCAAGTCGTCAATCGGCCCCCATCGACTCTGCGCAATGACGGGAATGTTTCCAGTGCCGAGGGTTACGCTCGCGAGTAAGTAATGCCGCGTCCCGGCTTGCGGGTCGTTTGCTGGCACCGTCGCCGCCGCTTCGATTGTGCGGGTGGTGATAGTGCTCACGATGTTGCCAGTGATATTCAGCGTCCTGTTCCACGTCACCTTTGCGTAAATCTTATCCCCGTTTGCGACGGTCAGCGTGAAAATCGGGCTGTTTCCAACAGAGAATCCCGTTGGCAGTTGCCCGAAAAGAGTGCCGTTGTAAATCTTCACCGTGTTCGCCCCGTCTGCGACAATCTGAAACTCGCGCTGCGATTGCACCTGCGACGACGCGGGCACCTTTAGCCGCGTGAGATCAACCACCCATCCGGTGTTGCTCACAAGTATTCTGCCGCTGCCCCACTCGGTCGAGGGTAGCTTCACCTCGCCAGCGTGCCAAAGGTTCAAGTGCCCCACCACGTTGAACATCCATTTCTTGTCGAGCACTCCGCCATCGAAAGCGTTTTCCGCGTTGGCTAGTTTGACGGGTTCCATTAGACGAGTTGCGCCAGTGTCGGCGGGTTCACGTAGAGCGTTTTGCGCTCAATGATGCTGCCCTTGTAAATGCTGATCTCAGAATCCTTGGAAACAAACGGCCCGCTGGTTGGCGGAGGCCAGTTGGTCTTGAGCAAAATTCCGAAGATCGAAGTGATTTTCGGCGCACGAATCACGTCCGGCCAATAGGAAAGGAAATACTCGTAAAGGTAGTATCCGGCACACACAAGCGGCCACTCGGCAACCTCCGGCGCGGGCGGCGGATTCGTCCAGTCATAGCTTGCCGATGTAGAGTAATACTGGAACGAATGCGTTACGGAAGTGCCTTCCTGCCGAGTGATTGGCAGGCTGGCATACACGCGCTTGAATTTCAGCCAGCCCCTGCACGCCGTGTATTCCGGCTGCTCCTCATGCACAAGGTATGCCGTGCCGAGCGGAGTCGTGACGGCTTGCATCTGCTCCACTGGCGAGACGAAGCCCGGCGAGTAGAAGCGATTGTTTTGGAACGGCGTGAAGTTCGCGGCTAGCTGGTAGCAGTCAATATGCCACTCGAAGCTCCATGTGTCGCCTTTGTCCTGAAACGGGCGCACGTAGCGGCCCGGCCCGTCAAAGGTGACGGATGAGAGCGTGCCCACCATTACTCTGTTTGGAGTGCTCATTAGTCGGATTTCAATGCTTTGACGATTAGGTTCACCACTTTCATTTCCATCACGTCCGCTTTCTTTTCGCCGGGTTTGATTGGAATTGCTTCGCGTTCAACGGCGTCGTCAATCCCCTTGCGCGCTGCTTCACCTAATGCATCCCCTGCGCGCACCGGCCCGAAGTGGGCTGGCATTGGAAGTGGTGCAAATCCGTGCGCCACTCGCAAGGCGTTATCAGCCATGAATTTTGCCTTCTCCCTTGCCGCCGATTCATCGCGGGCCTTTTTCTGAGCCCTTGCTGTGTCAAGGGCTTTGTTTTTCTTGCGCTGTTCCTTTGCCTCGTCTGCCTTTTGTTTCGGCGATTTCAAAAGCTCGTCGGCTTCAATTTGCAACGCCTTCATTGCTTTCTCTTTCGACAAACGGTTAGCCATTGCTGAGTCCTGATCTCGCAATGCCTGCGCGATTTTTTGCTGATAGTTAGCCTCGTTTTCTGCGAGCTTTGCAACACGGTCGCTCGCGGTCATTTTGATTCCCGCCGTGCGAAGCTGGATGTCCATTGCCTCAAGCGCCAAGTCCACGCCGTGCCGGTCTTGCTCAACTCCGCGTTGCTTCTGGTTCACGATTGCTTCTTGTGCAGCTATTTCAGCAGCGGGCCGCCTAGCGTTTTTCAAGTCCTCCAATTTCTTTTGCTCATCCGCGAGAATTTTCAGGTTCACTTCACGCCCTGCGCGTGCGCCAATGCCTTGACCTGCCTGAGCGTTAGCCTGCACAACGGCATGTATTTTATTTATGTGCGCTAGCTCATTGTTCCATTGCTGCTCTTTTAGCTTTTTGATGTCTGTTTCAATTTTCAGCCTTTCCATCGGCGTGCGGTTGCCTTGCTTGCTTTCTTTTTCAAGCAATGCAATTTGCGCGTCTGTGGATTTAATTTGTTTCACAACCGAATCGTCGCGCAAGTCTGCAACTTCACCCGCTATTGCGAGCCCGCCCTTGTCTATTCGATACTGAGATTGAGCGGTCTGGTTTTTCCATTCACGCTCCGCAATCGCTGATTGCTCTGCGATCAACTGAGCGCGCTTTTCTCCGCTGATGTTCTGAGTCAGTTCTGATGCTATTGAACCTTTTCGCAATGCGATTTCAACGCGCTCCTTTTCAACAGAATCATCGCGAATGCTGGCAACCTGCATAGCTATTCCGAGGTTTTGCTGCTCCAGTCTGAATTTGCTTTCGGCGTCGCGCTTTGCCACCCTTGCGGATGCTTCTTCATTTACAGCAGCATCGCTCTCGGTAGTTCCTGCCCTGAAACTTAGTTGCTTGGCTTTGGCTGCTTTGATTGCGGCGTCCGCTGCTTTAATTTCTACGCCTAAGCCGTCCTGTCTTGCTTCAATTAAATCGGCGTCGTAGGTGTTCTGTATTTTCGCGACGGCGAGAGACCTGTCAGCTATTTGCTTATTAGCGCGCGCCTCTGCTGTTTTTACTGATGCTTGTTCTTTGGCTTCCTTGGTGAGTCCCTGCGATGCGGCTTCCTCTTTTTCAGCAACATCTAACGCAATGTCCGCCGCGTCCGCCGCGCCCTTTAGGCCGTCAAATCTTGTCTTCGCGGTTTGAAGCGCACCCTGAATGTCGATTTTTCTGATTTTCTCATGTGCCTCAACTTCGCTTTTATTTGCAGCGTATTTCTCCTGCACGGCTTTTTCGGCTGCGTTCAGAGCGCGCTGTCTATCTGGGCTTACATCACCGTGCTTGTCTTTGGCTTCTTCGCGAAGTTGCGTCAACTCCTTTTCCCTATTGACGCGAAGGCGCATCAAGTCCGATTCTTTTTGAGATCCAGCCAATATCGCATTGCCTGCGATTTTTTCGCGGTCAACATACGCAATGTATTTTTCCGCAGTTCTAGCGCGCTCGGCGTCTAAGTTTTTAAGTTTGTCCGCTTTTTTGTCTTCTCCCTGAAACACAAACATTGTGGACTTTCCGAAAACTTTTGCGCGTTGTTCACTTAGTGCCTTGTATTTCGCGGATAAATCCTGAGTTCCTTCGGCCTGCGTATTGATCAACACATCGGTCTCCCTCATTAAAGCAGTGTATTTTGCCGTAGCTGTTATCGGAGCGGTTATTGTGTTCCACACTTTTCCAAGAATTGGAATGCTGCTTATCGTTGAATCCACGGCTCCAGCAATATCAAGCAATCCACTTGTGTAGTTGTGAAGATGCTTTTCCGGCCCGCTTCCAAATCCTTCCTTGTCCAGTGCTTTCAACGCGCTCGTCATCTCGCTTGCATCTGCTCCGCCTTTTGCGAGAGCGTCCCCAAAGCTGCCAAGCGCAGCTAATACGGCTCCGCTTTTCAACGCGCTTCCAACTTTTCCCAACTTCGATTCAAGCTGCTCGCTGCGCGCTTCAATCTTAGCTATGGAAGCATCCATATTGGCAATGTCCTTCTGCCATTGCTCCAAACTGATGCCCGCTGTTGCTGTGAAATCGTTCTTACCCATGTCAGTTCACCTTTCGCATCGGGATAATCCACGGCGCATCCGGCTGGCAAGCTGCCGGGATCGCGAGGTTGATTTTCTGAATCGGTTCACTGCACAGCTTATAGCCCTCCGCACACTTCGCGTCAACGAATGCGTCCATTTCGGCGTCAAAGTCTGCCACGATGGAAAGCTCGAAGTGTTCGATCTCGCAAAGAAACTTGCTGATGAGCGGCGATGAGCGGCGATTTTGCATGGTGCATCCGCGCGCGTCGTCCGCCGCTTTGATCAACTGGTAGAGAACGCGCAGCGGAGTATCCATCACGCGCTCTAGGTGCCACCCAGCGCCGGGATAAGCCGTGTTCAGCGAACAGTAGAGGCCAGCCGTGCTGCCATAGAACGACACGCCTTCGCGCCCCGGCCCGGCGTCGAGGAAGGCGCGGTCGAGGTATTCGTCAATCCCCTCGCGCGCATCATCCACGTCGAGGTCGAGGATGGCCGCGAGAAACGCCCGCCGCCGCTCATCGTCGCCAAACGCGAAATCTTTGGTGACATACCAAAGGAAGTCGGGAATGGCCGCAATCGGGCACTCCCCGCCGCACACGAACGGGTTGCCCATTGCGCGCAGCCATTCCAGCCGGCGCGGTGTCAGCGGCTCCACCTGAACGCCTGCGATTAGCTCTGGCAAGCCAAGCATCGCCACGGCGCGATCCTTTCGCTCGCTGTCTAGCGCGTCCGCATGTTCGTCGAGTGTGGAGTCCGACACATGCCTTAGGAGTTGGAGGTCGTCACGTTGCCAGCGCCGCCGTTGGCTTGTTTCGCTTCAACGCTGCAAGTGCGGATCTTCGTGTCGGCGGTCTTGGCAATCGGTGCCTTGAGGACGACGAACGTGATGCTGCTCGCCTCGTTTTCCACGGTGCGCGTGAAGGTCGAGCCTAGCGTCGGCGGAAGCGTGCCGCTGCTGGCAAGCTGCCATTCGCCCTTGTAGTCATACAGCCCTTTCTGGTAGAGCGACTGGTTCGGGTTGCCGTATTGGTCTTTATTGTGATCCTCCTCGATATTGGGAGTGATTTCCTCGGTGTTCACATTGTAGGTGACGGCTTCGGAAGTCGTGATAGGCGCGACGCCGTAGCCGGGTGCGAGGACAAGAACGCGGTTGGGACTGGACATGATGGTGTGTTAGTTGAGTGTGGTTAGTGCTGCGGGATTTATGACGAGAATGAAAGCGATGGCGAGCGTCGTGTTGTCGAGGTTTTCCGTGTCGGCTTGGTCGTCGTCACTCTCTGCGGGCTTTACCTGCGTGACGAGGTTCGGCACGTTATCCTCGGAAATGGTAAGCTGCGTATTCTGCCAGTCATCCACGAAATACTGAGAAAGGCGCATCCGCACTTGGCCGAGCAAATCATCATGCGCGCCGGATGTTTCCTCTGTCGTCCGGTTCGTGCTGACAATCACCCGCATTGTGCATTCGTAGCACTGGTAAATGTAGAACGGCGCAACGCCAATCGTGAGCTTCTGGTCTTGAAACTGCGCGCCGACGATTGTCTTACAGGCGATGCGAGGGCTTTGATTAGTGTCTGTCTGCCGCGAGTGATAGACAAACTCGCACGCATCGGACAGCACGCCAATCATCACGGCTTCCGTGTTTTTTTCCAACTGGAGTATCTCGGAAAGCGTCATGTTAGCTCCTCGCGATTGCAGCGACAACGCGCTTCATTTTGCGCTCACACGCGCGGTTGAATACCGGGAACTGCGCGGCCATGATAGGCGTCAGGATGCCTTGCCCGGTGAAGGGCTTGTATTTGCGCTCTGGAGCGTCGAGAAACGGGACGCTGATGCTCGCGGTAAGCTTCGTTTCGCCGCCGTGCCATTGCCCGCGCCCTTGCGGAATGTCCGGCTCATTGTGGTTGCGAGTGGTCGCAGAAAGCACCGCCGCCGATGCGGTCACATTCACGCCGAGCGAATAGCCAACCTGCACCCATTGCAGTTGGAACAGGAAACGCGCGGGCGCGCGGTCTGCCAAGAATTGCGCCTTTGTAACGCCCTGTCCGCCTCCCCTTGCCTTCCATTTGGCATATTGGCTGTTTGGCTTGCCGACTTGATTCTCGCGGATTGTAGCAAGGTCACGCACGGGAGTCGCGGCCTTGGCTTTGTTGAGCGAAGGACGGAGAAGGTAGTTGCTGATTTCCGGCTTGAAAATGCGCGCGGGAATAGCCGCAAGCTCGCGCTGCTTGCGACGAATCCCGCTCATGTCCATTTTGAAGCCGGAGTTTCTCATTGCTTGAGGTTGCAAATCAGCCGCACGTTTGAATCGTTTTTGTCCGGCTCGAATTGGTAAATCTCGAAATTCAAATGCCCGTCGCGGTTAAACGCCTCGCCGTAGGGCGTGGCGTATCGAATCACAGACCGAAGCCCGATGCCAGCGGTTGCGCGGTCGCTTTCGAGCATTTGGAATGTGAATGTCACTTTCCCATCATAAGTTGACGGGTTCAGCGTTTTGAAGATTTGCAGCGGCGGCGCGATGCACGCAATGGTCGCGCCGTTGAACGTGATGGAATCGGGGAAGATTTCCAACAGTGCCGCGTTGAGCGCCGCCATTGAATCGGCCCAGCTCATACGTTAGGGCTTCGCGATGGCCTGCCCGGTGAGGTTGATGTAGAGCGATCCGTTCGTGAGTGCCTGCCCGATGGACACGCTCCAGAATCCGCTTGCGATGTCCGCAAAAGTCTCGGTGATGCCACCCGATGTGACGCTGAGATAAATCATGGAGCCGGAGGTCATCGAAACACTGCCGGGGTTGACGGTGCCCTTCGTCTGAATGAAGAAAGGTTGCCCCGGCCCTGCCCCGCCAAGCGCCATTCCTGCGGGCACCTTGACGCCGGAAACGTCCGCGTCGGCGAGGCTGTATGTCTGCGCGCTGGCATCCGCGAGTGATACCATATTGCCAGCAACAATGGTCACGCCAGCGGCTGCGAAGCCATTGGTGACATTGTTCGTGATGCCGGATGTCGTGAGTTGCGCTACGTTGGCGGGAGTCTGTGAAATTGCGGCCATGTTCGTGAGTGGTTATGCTGCTTTTTGGTTGTCGTCTTTGAGTTTGAAAGTGCCGGGAATGGGATAGAGAACGCTGCCTTCGTGTTGCACGCACAGCCGTTGATCCACGAGAATCTTGCCGCCGAGCTTGCGCCAGTGCTGACAAAACTCCTTGTCCTCACTGTGCCCACCGGGGAGCGTGCGCCAGTATTCGCGCATGATGCTGCCTTCGATGTCCACAATCGGTGACTCATCCTCCATCGCCTCAAAAACGCTGCGATGGATGGTCATGAATCCGCGCGCCACCCATTCGACTTCGACGAGCGGGTTTGCGTTCTGGCCTTCCACGTCCTCGGCAAATGCGTTCTTGTCGAGCACCTGCATATTGAGTGTCAGGCCGAGTTGCTTCTTGGGATAGACGCCCGCGACTAGCGGCACTTCATGGCTGATTAGAAGCTCAAGCTGCGCGGGCGTGAACATGATGTCCAAGTCCACAATCACCATGCGGTCGCAGTTGCTTTCGAGGAACTGGTGCGTTGCGAAGTTGCCCGTTGCGGCGGGACACGGATGCGAAAAGCTGCCAATGGCGCAATCGCGTTCTTTCAGCGCGGTCAGTGCGGCGTAAACCATTGAGAAATGGTTACACGCCGTCACTGATCCACTGCCGTTGGACATGAACGGGATGAACAACTTTTCGCTCATTGGCTTAGACCTTCTCGAACGTCTCGCGGAATGCTTTGATGGTGCCTTCCCAGACTTCCTTCTTGTTTTTCATGAAGTGCGTCCGGCCATAGATGTTCGGCTCCGTGACGGCGAGGAAAAACAGGTGCCCGGTCTCGACGTGCTTGTAAGCAACGTCGGTGAACTGTTCATCCAGCGGGAAAAGCGTGAGCCTGTCCGCCTGCGATTCCGCAACGTCAACGTCTGGAAACTCGATTGGCATATCGGTTAGCTGTAGCTGGTTGCGATGAGCACGAACGCGCGGTTGTTCGTGACGGTCGGATTCTGGCTCATGCCGACACGCACGACGAGGGAGTTGATTTCGAGGCTCGGATAAGTCTCGACGTAGTTGCCGCCTTCCATGTAGAGCGGGCCGTCCACAACGGGCTTGCCGCCGTTCTCAAATCCCGTCCAGAAAGGCGTAACGCCGAGGCCGGAGATGGTAGGAACGCCAACGCCGTCTTTCTCGCTGGCGACTTTGGAAAGTCCCGCGCGTCCGACGCCGATGTATGCTGTGCTCCAAACCGGAGTGAGGCTTGGCAACTGACCGCTCGCGGCGGTGTTGATGTAGCAATCTCCGATGTAGAGATTTTTGACGCCGCACATGGCAGCGAGAGCCGTCGTGAAGTTGCCTTCGTTCACTTCCGCCATCGGGCCGTAAATGCCCTTGATGAACTGGAGCGTGCTCTGGCAGGTGCGAACGCGCTCCCAGACTTGACCGCTCATCCAAGCGCAGTCGGCGATTTCGCCGAGCCCCTTGATGTAACGGGCTGCGGCGATGATGTCCTGAATCGGATTCATGCCAGCGCCGGGGAAGGCGAGGTCGCGATTCGCAGCGGTGTAGCTAGCAACAGGCGTCATCGCCGTGGCGCGGAAGGTCTGCGCAGGATTGAACAGGATATTGGCTTTCAGCAGTTCCTTGGTCAGACCGGAAATCTGCGTGCCGAATTGCGCGGAGAAGAACGCGACGAGATCCAGATACTCGTCCCATTCCATCTTCGTTTCATTCGGAATCACGATTTCCTGACCGATGAGATTGGTCGAGAACGTGAAGTCGTTCACCTGCGCCGTGATGCGCTCGTAACGAGTGCCGGGCGCGCGGAGGAACTTCTGGTCAGTCAGCGTCCGCATGGCTTCGACGCCTTGCAGCGTGAGCTTGGGCAGATGCGCCGTCCGCTTCGTGAGCGGCAGGTCAGGCATCAGCTTATCGCCGATGAGATTTGATACTGCGCCTTCTCCTTCGACGATGGCTTGCGCCAACTCCTCGCGAGGGCCGGTTCCGACTGTGGGTGTAAATACGGGCATGGTGTGTGGTGGTTAGGTGTTAGATCGAGACGTTGAGTTCAACTGCGCCGACTTGGCCGGCACCGGGGCAGGCCTGCGTCCAGATGCCCATGATAAGGGCATTCGCGCCGGAGGTGTTGGCGAACTGGCCGGAGGCGGCGGTGTAAGCGGTATCACCGATGCTGGTCGCGCCGGTTCCGATGGCGGGAACTTCGCCGCCTTGGAAGTATGCGGCTGCGGCACCGGGCTTGGATGCTTCGATGGATTCGAGCGAAACGAACGAACCGCGCGAGCTGATGAGCGAGAGCGTGGTGAGTCCGGTTGCGCCAACTGTGAGACGCAGGCCGGAGCTTGCAATCGCGGTTGTGTCGTTATTGACGGAGCGCAGTGCGCTACCGATGTTGTAGGTGTTTTGAACGGCCATTGTGTTAGGTGGTTAGGTGTTAGGCGGTGACGGGCATCGGGCGTCCTGCGACTTCCCATTGGTTAAATTCGCCGGGCTTGGCGTCGTTCTTGGCGCGCATAATTGCGAGCGGGCGAGTGACGCCGGTTCCGAGATGCTTTTTGAGCACCGCGACGAAAGGCAATTCCGGCTTCTCAGCGGGCGCGGGAATCTTGAATGCGCCCGTGCCGATGGCCTTGGTGAATTTCGCCTCGGCGAGCACAGCGGCCTTTTCGCTCACGGCGTCCTGATTGCCGTCAAGCTGGCGTTTGAGAGCGCGCACAGAGTTGAGCACCGCGCGGAGCACGGCGGGCTTATCCTTGTCAGCGTCGCTCTTGTCGCCATCGGCAACGCCAGCGGAGGCTTCCATCGTGGCAGCGGCGTCGGTGTCTTCCATCGCGGCTTCGTCGCCGTCCGGTTCAACGGGCGCGTCGGCCTTGTGGGATTTGATGATTGCGGAAACGGCGGCTTGCACCTTTTCGTCTTTGAGTGCTTCGATGAGTTCGTTGATGTCCATTGGTTGTGAGGTTGTGGTTGAGTCTTCTGCTGAAAGTGCCGCGAGCAACGCGGTCGTCATCGCGCCCTTGCCAACGAAGTCGCCAGCCATCACGCCGGTTGCAACGGCGTTGTCTCTGGTTCCCTCGTAGTTGAACACCATGCTCACCATGATGCCCTGCGGGTCATTCAGCGCGGCGTGCAGGATGGCTTCCTTGTGCGGAGTCGGCCAAAGGAAAGCGTCTGCGACAAGGTTGCCGTCGCCGTCCTTGCGGAAGTTGCGCCACGTAGCAACGCGGCTGTCGATGCCTTCGTTGCCCTCGATCCACTTGTGCGTCCAATGCGCGGAGAGGCGCTGATCTTCGCTGCACAGCGCGAGTAGGGAATCCACTAGCTTGGGCGTGCAAAGAAGCTCCTCGGTCTTTCCGGTGTGCGGGTTGGCAAAGCGCGCCAGCTTTCCAAGCCGGGCGAGTTGGCAACCGAAGATAGTGTCACCGTCCACTTTCTCAGTGGATTTGAGCGAGGCTTGCAGTGATGCGACTTTTGGCACGGCGCACGTATTGCGCGCAGTTGCCGCTGTTGTAAATTACCGCCGCGTAACCGTTACGCTTTCCCTTTGCACCGCTCTGCCACTATCCGCATTGCCTTCTCCAATAGCTTTGGAGATTCACGATGCCCGTGCATTACGTATGACAAATGCACGCGCGAAACATCGCACGCTGCCGCCAGTTCCTTTTTGCGGATCACGTCGCGCACTCCCGCGCTCATCATCGCCAACGCCAGTTTTGTTTTCGGTTCGTGTTTCATTAAGTCTTTTTCCCCTTTGGAAACAGGTATCGGTGTGTAACATCGGAAAATGCTTTCCGAGCTGCGCGTATATCGCGGAGAGTGTTTTTTAGCTTCTTGATTTGTTCAGGCGTCGGATTCATGTGTTCGGAAGGTGCGAGCGGAAAGCGTGCGTTCATATTGCAATGCTGAAATCGAAAATCTCCCCGCGCATCTTTTGCGCCCTCGCCACGCGCCGGCCAAGCGTGAGCCGTTCCGTCTGGCCGAGTGCGCGGTCAATTTCCAGCGAAGTCTTGTGCCAGTCGTTCCAGTCCCAGTTTTGGCGATGCGAACGGTGCCATAGAAGCGGCTCTGTGCAACCGTAAACGGGCCGACCTGCCTTTGCAAACGCCAAGGGGAGCAAGTAGTCCCAAAAGCACTGCCCGAAGCTCAGAAACGAACACGGGACAACGTGAGCGTCCCTGCCATGAAGCATGAAGCCGTCAATGCCATCCCAGTATGCGCCGCCGTTCGTGTAGTCGCCGCCGTGGTCGTGCCGGTGGAGCGTGACGAGGCCGCTGTCATTCGCCTCCGCGAGCCGCTCAAGTTGCGCAGCTTCGCACCGTAGCTCGATGTCCGAGTTGAGAAGCAGCACATTCGCGCTGAGTTCCGTTGCGTATCGCAGCGCCGCGTCAATCGCCACGTATGGCTTGCCGAAGAAAAGCTCAGTGGTGTGGTGCGCTTCGTGGAAAATCACGCCGGGGAATTGTTCATCGAGAATGTCAATTTCCTTCGCGCAGTTCAGCGAAGTCACGCGCAAGCCAGCGCGCAGCCATGATTCGACGCACCGCTGTTGTTCTTCGATGCGATTCGGTGCGATGCTTGTGAGGGCGTGAATCATTTCGCGGGCGCGGACTCAGGATGTTCACGCTCGTATTGCATCGCGTGCGCTTCCGGTTCCTTAATCGCAAGGTCAATCCAATCGGCATTTGCGAAGTCTGGTTTCTGTAAATCTTCGTCCAGCGTTATTGCGTCATTGTCTGGCATAAATAATCCCGAATTGTTCGCAAACCGCTTTCGTTACTTCGTGAGTCACATCTCGGTTGGCGTCTTTTACCGTCATCGTTCCCGATTGAATCTTTTCGCGCGCTTCCTTGGCTTTCACGTTGAATAGCTTCGTCCACTGAGCCTTGACTGTGGAATCTTTGGGCCATCCAGATTCGGGGCGTTTCGCCGTGTAGATAAATTGAGAGTCCGCCGCGCGGATTTCCTTCAAGTTCGCTTTGCAGGCCATCCCTAGGTCACTACTAGAAAGAGAGGCAACGAATGGATGATTGTGCGTCATTGTTGCATTTCCATCTTCCCTCATGTGGCGTATTTGATGCCCTGAAATAGTAACTGCGCCCGCCTTTCCTTCGGACTGTATAGATGTTCCATCACTCAAATGAACGAGCATCTTTTCGTGCGTGGAAACATTTCGGTTTTCTTTTTCAAAGTTCGCAACAACTTCGTGAACGTCACTATTGGAATTGCCGGTCTTATCGGCTGGTTCGTTTGGGCTTGAACCCCCTCCGCTGCCAAACTCGCCGTCCTTTGCGCGCGGGTGTTTTGATTCTTCAAAGTCTGCCAGCTTTGCGGTTGTTCCCTCGCGCTTTTCCTGCTCCTTCCAAAACTTGTCCAAGTGCTCCGCTGTTCCGGTGTGCCGCGCGGCCATTGCGCCGTGAAATTTGATGTCTTTCTTGTAGCCAGCAATGAGCGATTTCTTTTCGCCTTCATTCAAATGCGGGTTGGATTTCACAGCCTCAATTCTTGCCTGCTTGTGGCCGATTGCATCCGTGTGCGCCTTTGCCGCGTCTGCGTGCGCGGATGGACTGAATGAGTGTTCCTGTTCGGAAGTTTTCTTGCTCGCCTCGTTTGCGTCCGCGCTTGCCTTGCCGTGGCCTTCGCCTTCGCCAAACTCGCCGTCCTTTGCGCGCGGGTGTTTCGATTCGTCAAAGTCTGCCATCGCAGCGGGCTTTGGTGCCGCGCCTGTTTTCTCCACCGTGTCAGACTTCGTGCTGGAATCGCTAATGGTCGTGGGCTTGCCCTGCGTGAGATTCTCGGCCTGCGCCGCCGCTTGAGGATTGTCGCTCACCTGCGCCACGTCCTGCGCGGTCACCGTGGGCTTGTAGCCCTGTTTTACAAGCTCCCTGTTTGCATCCTCCACCGTCTTGCTCACCATGATTGCCCACTCCCGCGTCTCGCTCAGAATCGCATCCGCCGTGGTGCCAAGGTTGTTCGCGATCACGCGCTGCGGCGAGGTGATGCCCGCGCGGATCTGGTCAATGTCGCTCTTGGCATCGCGGAAGGCGTCACTTGAGGGCAACGTAGTGAACTGCCAGCTTCCCCGCGTGATGCCCGCCTTTGCCGGCAGAAGCCCGCGCTCTACGCCGTCCATGATCGTGACGTATGCGATCACGTCCAGGCGTGGGCCATGAACCTGATTGCGCAGCCGTTCAATCTCGCGGCCTGCAATCTCGAATGCGCCACGGAAAGGTGCGCCGCCGCTCTCGCTGCCGGAAAACAGAAACTCATACGGGAATCCGCACGCGAGGCTTCCACGCTGGTCGAGGTAGCGCAACGCGGCCACGAAATCTTGCGAGGGATGTTCAGCGCGTAGCACCTGATACGAGTCGCCGTTGAACTGATACTTCACCACCGCGCCGTCCGCGTAGCTTTCCTGATATTCAATCGTGCCGTCCGCGTTCGTTTGCTTGTCGTAGCTGTAATCCATCGCGCTGCCGGAATTGTTCGAGGCAATCGCGGCCATCTTGGACTGCTGTTGCATCGTGTCCTTGGTAGCCTTCAAAATCTCATGGCTGCTGCGGATGTCGTCCACGGCTGCGGAGAAAAGCGAGACTCCGCGCACGCCGGTGTCAATCGGGTCAATGAAGAAAATCACGTCCGCCGCTTCCACGTTCTCAGGACGCGTGTAGGTCGTGTCATACCACCGCTCATAAATGCGGTAATGCGTGATATTCGGCCCGTTGAAAAACAGGCCGCAATAATACGTGATACCGTCCTTCACCACGGGCGCGACGTACCGATAAACCTCGCCGATGCGGTCGCCGGTAATCGCGAGCAAGCGCAATTCGGATTCGGGATTTCCCGGCTCGCTGCGAATCCAGCGCAACGCGCAGTCACCGTATTGCGGGAGCATGGCATCCGCGCAAATCCCGAATGCCTGTTGCATGGATTGGTTGACTCCCATGCGCTTCCACTGGTCAACGCAGTAGTCGGTGACGAGCTTGTTGAGCGCGGAGTCGCCCGTGTCTGGGTGATACGTGATGCCGGATGAGCAGTAGGCCCTCCTGCGGTTGATCAGGTTCCGCCCGAAGCTGGTGTTCTTCACGATTTCTTCCCCTTGGAGGCTCAACTTCGATCTCTGCAACTGCGCAATCGTGCTGTTCGGATTGCTGCCCACGCGTGTCGGCGAGTTGAAGGATTTGTTCTGCCGTGCGCCCTCGTATCCCGCAAGCACCGCCGTTTTCCACGGCGATTGCAGGGCTGAGTAGCTTCGCAGAATGCGGCTTTGCATCTGCGGTGAAAAGGTGGAGGGAGCGGTGTTAGAAGCCATCAAGTTGAGAGGTGCGGAAGTCAGAATAAACCACATTCGCCAGCGGCGCGAGCAGCCCACGGAATCGCATTTCGGCGGTGATTGCGCAGATCATTTCCTGCGGCGTCATCGTCGTCTTGGTGCCGCTTTTCGCGCCGCCGCTCACCGATGTCCAGTCTCCTGCGACGAGTCGCGCCTTGGCGGTCGTGAGCGCCGACGCGAGTTCGGCAGCGGTGAATGAGCGAAATTCTAATCCCGGTGATGGCATGTTAAATCTGTCCTAGTATTGCGCGAAGTGCATCATCCCAAGTAGGGTTTTTGATGTCCGCTTTTTTGATGCGCGATTCGATTTCCTTCACGAATTTCTTTTCATCATCCCTGCGCTCGCGGATGTATTCTGAGGCATCTTCTCGGCGGTTTTCTGGAATGAAGTATGGCATTGCGTGCGTTTAACCGTTTTAGTCGCAAGTGTCAAACCGAAAGGATGGACTCGATTTCGGCGCGGATTTCTGGGGTGATGGAACCGTGACTCCAAAATGCTTTTTTGGGGTCGCGCGGGTGCGGCTGGCCATTCTCCACATCATACCATGCAAACGCGCCGTGCCAGCGTTTGTGAGCGAATGCGCCCATTGCATTAAAATCGGTTCTGTCCTGTGGAAAGCTGTTTTTCCCGCTGATGAAGTATTTGTGCAAGTCGCCGTGAACCGATTCGAGGCAGTGTCGGTAATGCTGATAGAACCAAATCGGCATCATCTGCGTGTTGGTACACATTGAATAAACCTCGCTGGCAAATCCAAGCTGCGCGTCTGTCGGCTCGCGCCACTGCGCGCAATCGCTCACGACGCCATCATGCCCGGTCAGTGACTCCCATGTGCGGTAAAGGTACACCGGCTTGTCGTGCCGGAATAAATCCTCCGGCGTTGTCGGCACGTTGAAGATGCCGTCGCTGTCGTGATGCAACACGTATTCCGTGCCGTGCGGGACAAACTCATCGGCGCGGGCCATGATCTCCATATGCTGCACCATGCCCTTTCCTTCTGCCTCGTCATAGTCTTTGAATTTAATCCAGCCGCAAGTGTCCATCACTGTTTGACCGAATCGGTTTGCGGCATCTTCCAAATCGCGCGAGGGAATCGCGACTGTCACTCCGGAAAATCCCCGGCAGAATTTTTGAATGGATTTGAGACACAATTCCAGCCAAGGAAAATCTTTCCAATACGAGACAATGAATATCTCGCATCGGCCTACGGGATTCGGATTCGGTTTCAGGTCGGTCGGGTTGCTCATGTGGTTTGGGACGTTTATTTCGGTGATGGTCATTTTTCGCAGACGCTTTGAATGAGTAGGATTCCAGCCAGCAAAATCATCTGAGGTAAGAAGAATGCCAACCAAAATGTCTTCCAACTGTAAAAAGTCCATTTTTGCACTCCCCACCTATGAAATGCAAAAGACAAAGCGATTAGCAGGATTCCAATAATAATTGGTGCGGTTTTCATACGGGGTTGTTTTCGGAAAGTTTCGCCAGCGGGAAAAATCCGCTCCTGATAGCCAGAACCAAAGCGAGAATTTCGAGATCCCAATAATGGTCATCTCGTATGCGCCTAAAAATAATCCGCTTCACCGTCGCCGTCTTTTTGTCAGCTTCAAGAACGGGCATGAAGCCAGGTTGATTCTTGACGTAGCACTCCGGCATGTCAATCGCGATGCCGAAGTAACGACCACTCGCGCCCGTGATGAGCGCGTAAAGGTAGCTGTAAAGCTCTGGATTGTGCCCGGTGAGGCAATACGCCCATCCATCCGGCAAACGCCCGCGCTTGGCTCCCATGCGCTTTGGCAGGGCTTCGCCGACAACGCCTGACTGCGCCTCTGGGTCGGAGTATGGCATCGGCGTCGTCGCGGTGCGCCCATCCTTGTCGTGAATGACGTGAAACTGTTGAAGGTCGCTGCCCTTGAACGCCAGCCAGTTGAATTGACTGCACTCGCGGAACGTGCGGCGCGGTTCGTGGCCTGAGTCCACTATGACGCACGGCCAATGCGAGCCATGCACGCCCTCGCGCACGCCAAACTCAGCGGCCATTTCGTGAAGCTGTGCCGCCGTGTCAATTCGCCGGTAGCATACGCGCCGAGAGTTGCCCTGTCTGTCCCATTCGGTGACGAGCGCGTGCCGGTGCGCTGGCTCGCCGGCCTTGCCTGCCTGCGGGTCGCAGGATAGGACACGCAATGTCTCACCCCCCGGCTGCCACACGTCGCCGAGCCGGTAGTCGCGATTGCCCTTGGCATCGCCGAGCGATGGCATCGTCGGCGTCCAGATTCCGCAAATCTGCTTCTTCACGAAATTCTCCATCACGTCCAGATTGCCGAGCAAAGCATACTCGATGGCCTCGACGTATTTTTGCAGCGTGGATTTCCATTCAAGCTCCGGCACCGAAAACACGTTCCACCGATACGAGTCCGTGCCCGGCTGCGGGTTCGGGTTCATCGGCACGTAATCATCGCCACACAGCGATTCCCGATCCTGTGTCGTGTCGTGAAATATCGCCTCGCAGTGAGGGCAACGCGCGCGGATGGATTCGACAATCGGCTTCTTGTCCGGTGTCTCATCCCAAAGAAAAACGTCCTTCCCATAGACCTCCACTGCGTGCTTTTGCGTCGGCGTCACTTCCCTCCAAAGCGGCCAAATGAGCTTCGCGCACTTGGGGCATTTCCAGTGATACTCATTCTGCGGCCCGGCAAGAAAGAACTGTGCAATCTCGCGCCCGTCATCCGGTGCCGTGGTGCCGTAGACTGCCTTGCCTAGCCAGCCCGCGCTTTGGATTCGGTCCTCGATTTCCTTGAGCGCGCCGTCCTCGAACGAATCCGGCAAATGCGCCTCGTCAATCCACACGGTCTGGAGTTGGTCGGTCTGCCGTTGCGCTTTCGACGGGCCGGAAATGTGAAACGTGCAATTCCGAAAATACCACTTCGATTTTGTGACTCGCCCGCGTTCCGTGATGCTCATTTTGAGCAGCCGCTTGCATTCTGGAATCGGGAGGATGAAAGGCTGTCCGCGATCTTGGCTCCATGTGTCGCCCTTGTCGTCATTCTGAGCGAAGAATTTGCAGTCTCCGCCGACGCGCGCGATGTGGTGCGCGATGCAAATTTGCAGTGCGACGGTTTTCATACAGCCCGCCGCCGCGAGCATGACGAGCCGTTTCGTGCGGATATCGTCATTGGCAGCGAGCGGGGCACGCAGGCGCTTGTAGTGCTCGATTTGAAACTTGCCGGTGTAGAGTGATAGCTTCTCGAAAACGATGCTCTCTGCGGCGAACGAAAGCGTGCTCATGCGCCAATAAACTTCGGCAACACACCGTCCTCCAGCGCGGAGCTAATCGCGTTTTTGACCTCCGCGCTGAATGCGCCATCCGTGGCAGCAACAAAGTCCTCCGGCGAATTCGCTTTTGCTGCTGCCTGCGCCATCGTGATTCGGCACTTTTGATGCGCGATTTGAACACAGTCGAGAATGTGCTTTATCCACTCCCGGCATTCTTCGATGCTGGCCTTCTCTCCCTCTTTGCGCTCGATGGCAACGCCTCGGTCGTAATTCAAAAGCGCCTTGGCCGTCTTGTTGAAGTTGTCCCGCGCGTTCAGTAGGTCGCACTCAGCGCGGGCAATCGCGCCTTTGTTTTCCTGCGTCTCGGCAGCGTTTGGCGATAGCGAGCGGAGCGCGTCAAGCCGTGCCTCGGCGTCGTCCTCCTGCGCGGCGAACTTTGCAGCGGACATTTGCAGCCGTTTGAGCACCGCAGGCGCGGCGAGTTCTTGCACGGCATCCGGCGCGGCATCGGGCTTCTTTTTAGCGGCCATTTTCGAGTAGGTGTTTCAAAAGTTTCGGCCCGCTGATGTTGCCCTTGCGCGCCAGCCATGCGGCGTGCAGTTCCGGAGAGAGGCGCATACACAGCGCCACGGGGCGCGGCTTGCGCTTGCGGCCACTGCCGGGACGTTTGCCGCCGTGTGTCATCGGCAAATCAGCGCAATGTGCGCCGCGCGGGATTCGTTCAGATACGCGCCGATCTTGGCGGCCAGCGCCGGGTCGTGAACATCGGCGGCACCGCGCAGCACTGAGAGCACGTCGCGGGCTGAGTAGAGGTCGCCGGACGCCTCGCGGCGGGTCATGGCGTCAATCAGGGCGGAAACGATAAGGGAGTCGGTGGGCATGGATGGAGTGGTGAGGGGTTAGGCGACTGAATACATGACGGGGCGCGTGCCGTGCTTTTCGGCCCATGCCGCAATCTGGTTGTCGATGGCGGCGCGATACGTTGCGTGCTCGCGCCATGCCTTGCGATATTTCAGAACGACGAGGCGGGCTTTTTCAAACGTATATCCGAATTGCGCCGTGAGAGAGACGATTTCCTGCCGCGTGTGTTTTGGTGATGCGAATTTCATTTGATGAAGTGGTGAGGGATTAGGCTTCCCAAGAATATCCGTTGCCGAGTTCGATTGCCGTTTTCAAGTCCACCACGGCGAAGTTGTCGCTCGGGCCGTCTGTGACGCACAGCACGTCGCGGCGATTTCCTGCGCTGGCAGCGGCGCGGTTTTGCAGGCGCATGAATTGCATTGCGCCGTCTTTGGTCTGGAAGAATTTGCAGTAGGATTGGAGTTTCATTTTGTCGGGTTGTTCGTTCGGCGTGGTGCCTTGCGTTGGAGCCAAGCTAGGGCCGCGTTGAAAAGACGCAAGCATTTTCTCAAAGTATTTTCAGGCCGTGCGTAAAGTGCTGACTTGCGGGGCAGCTACGCAGCGCGACGAAAAGCCGCTTGCACGATTTCAACGCGCGCCCTTGCCGAATGTCGGCGCGGGGCAGAATCCCCTTGCCAGCGTTCCGCGCGGGTGCAATACTCCCCGCGTTGCCAATCACGGCGACGCGCCGATTCGCACCGGCTCAAAAGTCTTTTCATCGCCTTCCCTGTGCCTTGGTATTCGCCAAGGGTGCGACACAGGGAAGGCAACTTTGCAAACATGAACGAATACAAACGAAACGCCTTTGAGTGCTGCGGGGCGAAACTGCCGGGAACATGGAAGGCGTGCCCACGGTGCCAGCAAGAAATCCCTCGCCGCGAAATGACAGAAAAGGAGCTTTGCCTTCGCGAATTGGATCGGATGTTCCGAGTGAATACCAAGTGGGTGGAACAAAACGCAGCCGCAAATCCGACCGGCGCGAAAACTCGGCAAAATCGCATCGCGTGGATCTCGCGCTTCACCGCAATAATCGAGGGCGCGAAATGAACACCGTCACCCAAAAAGCCGAATGGCGCTTCCCGATTGAAAACAGTTTCGTGCGCGACACGTCCCTCTCAGTCGAGGCGCGGTTGCTCTACATCATCATCAAGGGCTACGTCGGCCCTGAGTGCGAAATGCCGTTCCCGTCACTGAACACGCTCGCGCGGCACATGGACAGGCACCGGGAAAGCGTTCAGAAACACCTGAAAGAATTGGAGTATTCCGGCTACATCGAGAAAATCAAAACGCGGCGAGGCGGCATGTTTTCCTCCACTCGCTACGTCCTTTTTGACCGTAGCGGAAAAAAACCGCTACGGTTCCCACCGGCTACGGTGAAAGCCGCTACTAAGAGGTACCAGCTTAAAGATGTACCATCCGATGCAAAAGAGAGTCTGAAGAAGTCTGAAGAGGACATCGGCGATGCCGACGGGAATATTTTTGAAGAAATTCCGACAACGTGGAAGCCAGACATGCGGACGAAAGAGGACAAGCTCAAAACGATGAAGGTGCCGGACTACCCGTCTCAGCGCGAGTTTGATTCATTCGTGGCTTCCGAGCCTCTGAAAAACGTGGATGAATTTCGGGAAAATCTTTACTCAGACCTTTGCGATCGGAAGTGGCACCACTGGCGACCCGCGCTCAACAAATGGATTCCCATTCGTGACTGGCGCAGCTACGTCACCGCGCTGGACGTGAAAATGGAAAGAACCAACGCCTGCAAGCCGTGAGAGTCACCCCCCACAAAATAAAATTAAAAAAGGCATTGACGCACGGACGCAGCCCGCTACATTCGACCCCATGAACAAGACGAAACTCTCCTACATCAAAAAGCTCATTGAATGGAAATCCTCTCAGCGCATGGCGTTGCTTGGCGAAGAATGCTGTCGCGACCTGATAGCGATGGATTCCTCCCGCGCGAACGAGCTGCCTGCCGCATCCGCGCAGGTTGCGAAGCGCATCGCCTATATCGCGGAAATCGAAAACCAGATTGCTTCCGCAAAGCTCGCCCTCGCCCCATGCCCACGCACCTAACGCCTCCCCACCGCGGCTGCCGTCTGCGCGACTGCGGTGCCCCTGACTGCCCTACGTGCGCCGGCGCCGAGGCCGCGCGGATCTACCGCGAGCAGCAGGAATGCGACCACGAGGAGCACGACCACGGCCACTGCCTCGCCTGCGGTGCCGACATCACCGACACGCTGGCCGGCCAGGCCGAGGACGCCGCCGACGCACGGGAGGACCGATGACCCTGGTGGACTACATCGCCGCCGTGGATCTCCCCGCATGGCCAATCTTCGCGCACCTGCACCGCCACGGCCTGTGCTCGAGCAACTGCACCCGGCTGGAGGACATCGCCAGCCCAGACCACGCCGCCTGCATCGCGCACCTTCGCTCGCTCAACCCGCGTCATCTCAGCAACATCCTCGCCAAATCCCAATGCGAAACGTAACGCACTCCGCCAACACGCACCTCAACTACCGCTCCCGCTTCCGCGCCCGCGACGCCGTATCCTCGCAGCGCCACGGCGAGAAAATGGACGACATACGCATCGCCTGCCACCTCTGGCTCCTCCGCCGCTGCCCCGGCTACGCGCTCGAACACGCAACGCTGGTGGACCAGGCCGCGCGCAACTTCGCCCGCGCCTAGGCAGCCCCGCAAAGGCCCCTAGCAGCCCCGCCACGCCCTTTTCAGCGCATTCCGCACCGTTCCACCTCCAAACAGCCTCGCCAGCGCGTCCCGGGCCACGTTCCGCCTCGTCTCAGCGCAAAGCACGCGCATCGCTGGCCAGTCAGCGCAATTCCGCGCCGATATGCAATACATAGCCTATGCACGCGCTTATCAGGCGCTATGCACGCGCTGCCTTGCGCTTATCAGGCGCATACGCACTGCCTATGCGCGCAATAGGCGTTGCTATGCGATAGCAAGGGCTGACTAGGGGCGCAATGTAGCTGCGCAGGCGCGTAGTTGGCAGCATACGACGTGCCGGGTAGGGGCATACACCCGGCAAGGGCACCTCTATTCACAAAGAAATGAAGGCTAGTCGCTGAAAGCAGCCTAGGTCGAACGCATGAGGCAAAAAAAGGCTAGGTAGCTAAATCCCCTTGCCAACGCAGCGCGAGCCGCTACAATTCCAGCCATGCACGAACGAACCAAGATGCTTTCTGGCCGTAGATTCGGCCTATTGACCGCCATTTCACCCACTGGAAAGGATGGCAAGAACACCGTATGGCGTTGCCTATGCGATTGCGGTGCCGAGTCGCTTGTGAGAGGCAGCAACTTGACAGCAAAGGTTCACCCTGTCACGTCCTGCGGCTGTAATAAGCGCAAGGTATGATTGCCGCATGGTATAGCTGGCCGATAGACGCGCCGACATTAGGGAGCGTCGTGCATGTAGCTACGACGACAAGCAGGCGGAAGGGTGTGGTGATAGCGAGCAAGCCGGGAGCGGTGCTAGTGCTATGCTATGCACCAAGATAGGAAAGCGTAGAGCGTAGCAATGCCGATAGCTATGCCGATAATGTGGATATTTCTAGCCACGTTACGAGATAGAGTGGATAAAAAACGACACTCAACTTCCGTGCCAACTGCCCGAAATGGGCAAAAATAGCCAGTGTGAGCAGAAATGACCACGATGGGCAGAATACTACACAGACGTGT